>Ga0209747_1001290_pt1 | contig 13364 bp, 13 predicted proteins | sample BarGraNGADG00311_FD_184498 | JGI IMG/M metagenome (GOLD analysis project Ga0209747, IMG submission 184498) | Arctic peat soil microbial communities from Barrow, Alaska - Barrow Graham LP Ref core NGADG0011-311 (SPAdes) (version 2) | ecosystem: Environmental > Terrestrial > Soil > Wetlands > Peat... | reverse complement strand
AAGAGCTATCACACCCACACCGATCACCTGACCGAGTAATGCACTTATAAGCTCCATATTCAGCGCTTTTACTACAAGCCAGAACAGGTAGATAAAAAATATTCCAAGGAAGATACTAAGGGCAGCTGTTCCCCGTATTAATCGGTAAAGCTGGAAAAGCACTACCGCTACAAGAAGAATATCTATAATATCAGGTACGGTTATGTGAAAAGGCATAATTTTAGATTAATAATCGTTAAGAATATAGAAACATTTTAATTTGTAACAAATCAGTCAGAAGACAGGAGCCTGAAGTCATAAGCAATTACAATCATCGAATTTCGGACTCCTGACTTCGGACTTAATCATTAACTCCAGCGCTTTTAACCTTACTAATTAATTTTATTGTTTGCACAACTTCTCTGACATCATGAACCCGTAAAATATCAGCACCGTTAAAAAGAGCTATGGCATTCAGCACTGATGTCCCGTTTAGGGCCTCAGCAGCATTTATCTCAAGTGTCTTCCAGATCATCGATTTTCTCGATAAACCAACCAGAACCGGTAATCCGGCGATTGAAAAATCTCCAAGGCGTCTTAAAAGTTCAAAATTATGATCAATGGTTTTTCCAAATCCGAATCCCGGATCAATAATAATATCCCTTAATCCTGCTGATTTCAATTTGAAGATCCTTTCACCGAACCATTTCAGAATATCGGCTACCACATCATCATAAACAGGGTTTTTCTGCATAGTTCGTGGTTCTCCCTTCATATGCATCAAAATATATGGCACATTCAGCTTCTCAACAATAGAAAACATTTTATTGTCAGCTTCGCCACCTGAGATATCATTTATTATATGGGCTCCGCATTCAAGAACTGCCTCTCTGGCAATTTCCGCCCTGAAAGTATCAATGGATATTATAGCCTCCGGTAGTTCCCTGCTTATCAGTTTAACAGCGTTTAAAACACGGGCTCTCTCCTCTTCAACAGTGATATCTTTGGCACCCGGTCGCGAGGAGTAACCTCCGACATCTAGTATATCTGCCCCATCCTCCAACATTCGGGTAGCTGCTCTCAGTATTTCTTCATCAGTACTAAACCGGTTTCCTTTATAGAAAGAGTCAGGTGTAATATTTAATATTCCCATCACTCTGGGAATATCAAGGTCAAGCAACTTGCCTCCTGTGTTTATATATCTTGGTTTTTCCGGAAACATAGATTCATAGAATAGCCGAATTTACGAATTTTGCAATAATTTAAACTAATTTCTTCTTAACCTAAAAACATATGCTGGTACAGTTGTTATTAATGCCTCATTCCCCATGGCACAGTTCTTCCAGAAAAGAATTAGGTAACTAAAAGACATACATTGATTTAGCCCTCCCTCCTGGGGGAGGGGTTGGGGAGAGGTCATAAAAAAGGGCGAATTAAGCTTTCGTGATAATAATTTAACCAAACTTACATTTTCTTCTTTGCTTCACGGTTATTACATTTGTACTGAATGAAATCAATTAAATGATGAAGCTTTTCGTTATTGAAGGGGTTGATGGAGCTGGCAAATCAACACAGATTAAACTATTAAAAGATTTTTTTTCAGAGAAAGGATATAACTGTGAATATCTGCACTTTCCCAGAACAGAAACCCCATTTTTCGGCGAGCTGATTGCAAGGTTTTTAAGAGGGGAATTTGGTTCGCTGAATAATGTCGATCCATATCTCGTGGCAATGCTTTACGCAGGTGACAGAAAAGATGCTTCAAAAATGATAAGCAACTGGTTATCAGAAGGAAATATTGTGCTACTGGACAGGTATACCTATTCTAATATAGCTTACCAGTGTGCCAAATTACAGGATGTATCACACCAGGATAAGCTCATGGATTGGATTCTGACACTCGAATTTAACCATTTTGCCATACCAAAACCTGATATTAATATTTTCCTCGACGTCCCATTCGCTTTTACCGAAAAGAACCTGACAAAAACAAGAACAGGAATTGACAGAAGCTATCTGAATGGAACCAGAGATATCCACGAAGAGAGTATGATATTTCAGAAAAAAGTCAGGGATATATATCTGAGAGTATCAGGATCTGATGATCATCTGGCGGTTATTGATTGTAGTAACAGCAATGGCGCTATGCTTACCCCTTCCGAAATTTTTGACCTTATAATAAATGTTTTCAATAAAAGAAAACTTATCTGAGATGAAAATATTGAGGATTTTTAGCAGAATAATAATCGGCATCGTTTTTATATTTTCCGGAGTTGTAAAAGCTATTGACCCGCTTGGTTCAGCTTACAAATTTCATGATTATTTTCAGGCATTTAATATTGGGTTTCTTAACAATCTAAGTCTTGCCCTTGCAATACTTTTGTGTACTTCAGAATTCATTGCAGGATTCTCAGTACTTACCGGCCTGAGACAGAAAACAGGGATATGGGGTGTAATAATCCTCCTGGGAATATTTACTCCTGTCACTTTCATCCTCGCTCTGACTAATCCGGTTTCAGATTGTGGCTGCTTCGGTGATGCGATTCATCTTACCAACTGGCAGACATTCGGAAAGAACATAGTCTTATTTTTCTTATTGATAGTTCTTTTCACAGGAAGAAATAAAATTGCAAGGGTCTTTAGGACTGCTACCGAATGGATTATTATTTCAATAGTTATCTTTCTTTTCATTATTTTTTCAATTGCAAATCTGAGGTATCTTCCTGTTATCGATTTTCTTCCCTATAAAACAGGTGTAAAAATTGCAGATAAAATGGTTGTTCCGGCAGGTGTTCCTGTTGATGAATACAAAACAACTTTTGTCTATGATAAAAACGGGATCAAAAAGGATTTCGATCTTAATAATTATCCGGCTAATGATTCTACATGGAAATTTGTTGATCAGAAATCTGTTCTGATAAAGAAAGGATATAAACCACCAATACACGATTTTATAATTACTTCATTAAGCGGTGAGGATATAACTCAACAAATATTATCTTACCAGGGTTATACTGTTTTTATGATTTCGAAAAAACTTGCAGAGGCTGCAAATAAACCTTTATCGGAAGGATTTAAACTTGGTAATTTTTGCGCGGCTAACGGAATTAAATTTTATATTCTTACCTCCTCAGGAACTGAAGAGGTGAAAAGTTTTGAGAACGGGTTAATATTCTGTTCTGCTGATGAGACTACGTTAAAAACAATGATAAGAGCAAATCCGGGATACATTTTACTTAAAGACGGCATTATTCTTGGAAAATGGTCATGGGCAAATCTTCCGGGAGAGGCCTGGTTCAACAAAGTTATAGTAGTAAATAAATAATGTGAGTTACAACTTCAGGCACTCCGGACTTTAGATCACTTTAAGTACTCTTTTTTTTGTACATTTAAAATATTATCACAATTTAAAACTTTAATTTATATGAGAAAAAAGATTGTTGCCGGTAACTGGAAAATGAACATGGATCTGGCTGAAGGACTGAAGTTTGCAGGGTCTATCGAGAAGTATTTTAAGGAAACACCTTCAGAAAAAGCGCTGGTTATTTTATGTCCGCCATTTATACACCTTGCCGGTGTGGCTGAAATTCTTAAACACGGGAAGGTTGCCCTTGGTGCACAGAACTGTGCATCAGAAGCCTCTGGAGCTTTTACGGGTGAAGTTTCTGCATGGATGGTAAAGAGTACCGGTGCCCAATATGTTATAATAGGCCATTCTGAAAGGAGAACCTATTATCATGAGGATGATAAACTACTGAATAAGAAAACATTATTAGCAATTAACAGCGGCCTGAAAGTTATTTTCTGTTGTGGTGAAGTTCTAAAAGAAAGAGAAGCCGGACAGCATTTTCTAATTGTCAGAAGACAATTGGAGGAAGGATTATTCAGTCTGACCGCGGAACAAATGGATATGATTGTTGTTGCCTATGAACCTGTATGGGCTATCGGGACAGGATTGACAGCTACCCCTGACCAGGCTCAGGAAATGCATAAGTTTATCCGTGATCAGGTTAAAGAGAAATATGGAAACGACTGCGCTAAAAAACTACCAATACTCTATGGTGGCAGCTGCAAACCATCCAATGCCGCTGAAATCTTTTCAAAACCCGATGTGGATGGCGGACTGATAGGAGGAGCTGCTCTTAAAAAAGAAGATTTCACCGCTATTGTAGAAGCATTTTAGCCCACCCTGCCCCTCATTTGGAGGGTTAACATATGAAAGAGTAATAGTATAAAAAGCCCCCCATTTGGGGGGAAAAAACTATAGGGGAAAAGAATTTATTAAAATTTATTCTATGTTAAAAAAGCTGATAATTCTGGTTCAGTTAATACTGCTGATATCGGCTGGTATATTACATTCCCAGACTAAATCAGCATTTTCAGGGGACCATGCAAAGTTCAGAACAGAACTTACAGCTTTTATGGGTCCGAACCTCAATCCTGAACAGACTACTAACCTTAATAAATTCCTTTCAAGATGGGATAGTGCTGCTTTCAGCCCTGAAATTATGGACAGGATACTTAATATTTCAAGCCAGCTCTCATCAAGACAAATGAGACCTGTTCCCCACTTCAGCGACTTTCTTGTTACGCTTAATTATTTCATCGAATATAAACATGATATCGTTCTATTCACAAACTGGCTTAAAGGGTTAAGTGAAATAGCATTCAATCAGATGTTTACTAATGAAAACCTAGACAAATATTTTAAGAATACCAGCTTGATGATCAAGGAGAATGTGCTGTTCGAATCAGGAAGCGTAAAATGGAAAGTAAAAAACAGTACACTTAATTTTCTGCACGATACTGCTTTTTATGTAACTGTTTCTAATGGTACTTTAACATGTTATATACAAAAAGACAGTACTGAAATATACAACGTCACTGGAAAATACTACCCGGAGATTCAACAATTCAGAGGTACCAAAGGTGTTGTCACCTGGGAAAAAGCCGGATATTCTCCTAAAGAGGTTTTTGCGGATCTCTATGATTATTCCATAAATATGACCAGGAGCAGTTTCACTGTTGATTCTGCAAAACTCACTCATACTACCTATTTTAAAGAACCGGTTCTGGGACTACTTGCCGATCAGGCTATCACTTTTGTCAATAAGGATAAAGCCACCTTTCCTCGTTTTGAAACCTATGTAAAGGAATTTAAGATTAAAAATATTTACAAAGGTGTTAATTATGAAGGCGGACTAACCTTTGAAGGAGCAAATGTCAAAGGAACAGGGAAAAATGCTGTACCTGCGAAAATTACCCTTTTCAGAAATGATACGTTGTATCTTAGAATCCGTTCAAAAGAGTTTCTCTTCTCAAAAACCGGTTTAGCCAGCCAGGAAGCTGCGATGTCACTTTATCTTGATAAAGATTCAATTTACCATTCAAACCTGGGTTTTTCATACTTTACTGCAACAAGACAGGTAAATCTCTTCCGTACAAATAATCCGGTATCGAAGAGTCCTTATTACGATTCATTTCACAACCTCGACATGTATTTTGAATACCTGTCATGGAATATGAATGAATCGAAAATTGTTCTTTCACATGCGAGAGGAGCATCAATGGGTCAGGCACAATTTGAATCAACCTCCTTCTTCAATTCAAACTATTTTTTACAGATGATGGGACTTGATGATTACCACCCTCTTAACCGTCTGATAAAATTTGCAGAATGGTTCTATTCCGAGACCTTCCCGGTAGAAGAATTTGCCAGATGGCTGGACAAGCCAGTGGAGGCTGTTACTGGGTTATGCATCGATTTGGCAAACAGGGGCTTCATTTTCTATAATCGTACTAATAACGAGATAACCATTAAGAAAAAAACAAAAGATTTCCTCGATTCATACGCAAAGAAAAAGGACTATGATATCATTAACATAATCAGTGAAACAAAGACTCCCACAGATAATGCCGTTCTTGACCTGAAAAAATATGGATTAACGGTTTATGGAGTATCCACAGTCCTGCTTAGTGATTCCCAGAAGATTGCCATCTATCCTTATAATAAGCAGCTGACAATCGGAAAAAACAGAGATATAAGTTTTGACGGCGTTGTTGAAGCTGGCCTTTTTACGGTATTCGGGCATAAATTCTCCTTTAGCTACGATACATTTAAGATCAGGCTTCAAAAAATTGACTCCATTAAGATTTCAGTAGAAACAGATAAAAAAGATATGCTGGGCAATCCAATTATTAATAGCATAGACAACCTGATACAGCTGGGTACTGCAGAACTTTATATTGATAATCCGGATAATAAATCCGGATTAAAAAGCCTTAAACAGTATCCGATCATCAATGCGATGACTAACTCATATATTTTCTACGATAAAATATCCGGTCTTGAAGGTGTTTACAAACAGAAGGATTTTTACTTCAAGGTTGATCCTTTCACCTATGAAAACATAGATCACTATTCGGATCAGGATATGAAACTTTCCGGAGAATTTGTAGGAGGAAATATACTTAAACCGATGCGGCAATATCTTGTTATACAAGAAAATAATTCATTAGGTTTTAATATGACCATTCCCCCAGAAGGAATTGAGGTCTACGATAATCGTGGTATATTATATAATGCTCTGAGTATGAGCAATAAAGGGTTGATTGGAAGCGGGACAATGAAGCATCTGACATCCACAACAGTATCAGATGAATACAAATTCTTTCCCGACTCGATGATAACTCATGCAGCTACCTTTAATATTCCAAAAGACAGCTCTGCCAAATACCCTGTACTTAACAGCCAGGATGTTGAGATAAAATGGCTTACTCAAAATGATAAATGGATTGCAACGACTGCAACAGGCAAGACATTTAATATGTTCGGGAACGGGACAACCCTGGATGGCAAATTAAGTCTGTCACCAGCAATACTGAATGGAACAGGGATAATTAATTTAACTGATTCTAGGATTACTTCAAACCTTTTCAGTTTTGCTTCAAACGCAATTAAAGCCGATACCGCTGATTATACTCTGAAATCACTTTCTACCAACGGCTACTCATTTATTGCTGAAAATGCCAATACAGAAATCAACTTTGACAACAAATTGGCACATTTCAGGTTGAATACTGATTCGTCGGTCGTAAAATTTCCCGAGATTGAATATATCTGTACTATGACAAATTTTACATATAATATGGATAAACGCGTTCTCAATATGGAGCAAAAGGGAAAGTCAAATATACCGTTACTTACAACTGATAAGCTCCTTAAGCTCGACTTCGCGAAGCTTGACAAACCAACATTCTTCGCAACGAACAATCTCTCAGATACTGTTGCCTTTTCATCCTGGAAAGGCAGCTATCACCTTGATCAGGAATATATTGAAGCGGACAATATAAATTACATTCATGTTGCCGATGCACTTATTCAACCAGATAGCGGAAAGGTAATAATTAACCGGAGAGCAAAGATACAGCAGTTGGAGAATGCCAGTATTGCATTGAATCACAGGCATATATTACATAATGCCAGGATTAACATTGAATCTACAAAACGATATTCCGGAAATGCCGTATACGATTATGTTGATGAGAAAAAAGAGATCCAGCATATTAATTTCCCGGTGCTGGAGGTCGACACGGCAACAACCACGGCAAAAGGAATTATACCTGCATCTCAAAAATTTCTTTTGAGCCCTGCATTCTCTTTTGCAGGGGAGGTTTCTCTCTCAGCCCGGGCCGATAATCTTACCTTTACAGGTGCTGCAGGAGTATTGCATAACTGCAAGACGCTGGAGAGTTACACCATCAAGTTTAAGTCAGAAATCGATCCCCTGAATGTTATGATACCAGTCAGCGATAAGCCAAGAGATATGAATGATAATCTGGTATATTCCGGCTCCTTCCTGAATATTGATTCTATTCATATTTACCCGGCTTTCCTCTCGGCACAAAAATCATGGACCGATGTAGCTCTGGTAAATTCCAATGGTTGGCTTTACTATGAAAAAGCTAAGGGAAGATACTTAATAGCTTCCCGTGAGAAGCTGATTGATCAGACACTTCCCGGAAATATGGTTGCTTTTGACAAGAACTATTGCGTACTGTCGGGAGAGGGAAATATTAATTTCGGTGCAAAACTTGACCTGGTTAATTTCTCCAGTGCAGGAAAAGTTATCCACTCATTGGATTCGGGAAAAGTTAACATCGATGCCATCGTTGGCCTTGATTTTCATTTTTCAGCCGAAGCACTTAAAGTTATGGCAGAGGAGATTAGAATGATGCCTTCTCTAAAACCTGTTAATCTGAATACAGAGCTTAATAAAAAGAGTATGACGGATCTTATGGGAGCCACTGTTGCATCACAGCTAAAAGAGGAGATGGATCTGTTTGGGACATCAAAGAATCTGCCAAAAGAGTTTAACTATGAACTTCTTCTCAATGATATAAAACTATTCTGGAATGAATCTACATCATCTTTCCGGTCGAGTGGTAAAATTGGCATCGGATTTATTGGACCCCAACCTGTAAATGTTTATGTTGATGGCTATATTGAGATTCAGCGAAGAAGGTCAGGCGATAACTTCGATATCTACCTTAAAGCAGATGAATCTACCTGGTATTATTTCTCTTATTTCAAAGGTGTTATGATGACGCAAGCGGGAAACAACGCGTATAATACAATTATTAGCAAAACCAAACTCAATGAACGGAAAGATCCCAGATCCACAGTCAAGGTACCTTATACATATATGATTGCAGTTGAGGATCGCCTGGCAAAGTTCTTGCAAAGAATGTCGGTTAATAAACCTGAAGATAATTCCGGGGACCTGAACGGTCTTATAAAATAATTCTTCCTCTTTCTCCAAGCTCAATCAGATCAAGATCGTGTATGCTTTTCCCATCAATCTGAAACCTTATTGCAGTCATAAATTTATGAAAACCATTATACCCGGCTGCCCCGGGATTCATATATAAAAATCCTGTTCTTTTGTCGTGCATAATCTTTGCTATATGCGAATGTCCGCATATGAAGAGATCAGGACGATTTTCATTTATTACATGTAATATTTTCCTGCCATAATGTCCTGGAGTACCTCCAATATGAGTGATCCAAACCTTGATTTCTTCCACCATAAAAATCAGATTCTCTTTATAAATTCTTCTTATCAGTGCATCATCAATGTTGCCGTAAACTGCCTTCAATGGTTTGAAGGCGCTGAGCTTATCAGCAGTTTCAATATTACCAATGTCTCCTGCATGCCATATTTCATCACATTCTGCAAAATGATCAAAAAGCCGCGGGTGAATCCATCCATGCGTATCCGAGAGAAGACCAATTTTCATATTTTATTGCAAAATATCTTAATTCATAACTTGGTGAACCTTTGTGCCTTTGTGTCTTTGTGGCATTTTTTCCCCCCTCTAAGACGCTAAGACGCGAAGAAACACAAAGGTTTTCAATATTAAATATTATTGTTAAATCAATTTCTTTAATTTTACAAAAAATCATTGAAATGCAGATATTCTATGCACCTGATATAAACAGTAATAGCTATATACTGGACGAAAAAGAGTCAAAGCATTTAATCAGAGTATTAAGAATGGCAAAAGGTTCATCTGTCAGGCTGATTGATGGCAAAGGAAATCTTTATGAAGGATTCATCAGCAAACCGGATCAAAATAAGTGTACTATTGACATAACAGGGAAAATAATAGATTTTGAAAAAAGAAATTACAGGCTGCATATTGCCATATCACCATTAAAGAATCCCGAACGATTTGAGTGGTTCGTGGAAAAGAGTGTTGAATTTGGTATAGATGAGATTACTCCTCTTATCTGTAGAAACACTGAAAAGCCGGGGATAAAGACTGAAAGAGTAAATAATCTTATAATCTCGGCAATGAAGCAATCACTTAAAGCAACAAAAACTGTACTCAACGAATCCAGCAGTTTCAACGATTTTATAAGTAAGGATTTTGATGGAATAAGGATGATAGCACACTGCGATGATTCCATTATAAGAAGAAAGGTATCCGAAGTATATACAAAAAATGAGAATGCAATAATTCTGATAGGACCGGAAGGTGATTTCAGCAGCGATGAAATTGCTTTAGCAGTTAATAAGAGGTATTTGCCGGTTCATCTGGGTCCAAGCCGGTTGAGAACAGAAACGGCAGGCATTGCTGCCTGCCATTCCATTTACTTTATCAATCAGTGAAAGTAAGGTTTATCTGGCTTTAAAATTTATTACATCTGCAATTTTTTGCTTTGAAACTTTATACAGTTCCGTGAAACGGCAATTCTTGCATGAAACGAAAGTGAACCTCCTGTTATGAAATTCGAACATCCTTGTCCATATGCTTCCGATTGTCCACATTTCACCTACTTCATACTCTTTATTGCCGCATTTTGGGCAAGCGTATCTTAATACCTGATTCTCGTTCATAATTCCTCATTTTTAATATTTTCTGACCTCATTTTCCATCTGCCTGATTTTCGAAGAGCCTGGTCAAGTATATATTCAATCTGACCATTAGTGCTGCGAAATTCATCGGCAGCCCATTTCTCCAGAGCCTTTAGCTTCTCCGGGTCGATCCTGAGAACAAAAGGTTTTTTCTCACTCATATTATGAATGCAAAGTTCCTGTGTTTACAATCGGTGTAGCGTCTTTGTCTCCGCAAAGAACAACCATAAGGTTGCTTACCATAGCAGCTTTCTTCTCCTCATCGAGTTCTACAATTTTTTTTACAGAAAGCTGTTCAAGGGCCATTTCCACCATCGAAACTGCACCTTCTACAATTTTAAAACGTGCTGATACAACTGCTGAAGCCTGCTGTCTTCTCAACATTGCATTGGCAATCTCTTCGGCATAGGCAATATAGTTGATTCTGGCTTCAATAACTTCAATTCCACAAATCTGAAGCCGCTCTCTTATCTCTTTCTCAAGCTCATTGTTTACCTCCTCTCCCCCGCTTCTGAGCGCGATAACAGCTTCGTGGTCCTCAAAATTATCATAAGGATATAATCCAGCCAGTTTACGAAGGGCAGCGTCACTTTGAACCAAAACAAAATGCTGATAATCATCAACATCGAATACTGCATTATAAGTCTCAGATACTCTCCACACCAGTACAAGTCCTATTTTGATAGGATTTCCTATCTTGTCATTAACCTTAATCGGTTCGCTATTAAAGTTCCGGGCTCTGAGAGAGATCTTCCTCTTTATATAAAAAGGGTTTACCCAAAAGAATCCATTTTGTCTAATGGTACCCTTATATGCACCAAATAGTACCATAACACACGATCCGTTTGGATCTACAACTGTGAATCCAATGGCGGTGAAGATGAAAAGCAACATGAGAATTGCACCGAGCCAGATTATTCCGTACGCAAATCCGGCAATTGCACCACCGATGAATAAAATTGACATCAGCACTGCTAAGTAACCCGAATTGGGTTTTACAATAATTTCTTGTTTCATAGGATATGATATTATTTTAATATCACAAAGATATTATTTTAATTTTAATATTCCAAAAAAAACACAGGAGAAATTCCTGTGTTTTTGATGAATTTTTAAACTTTTTTTCTGACCTTCTTTATCAGGTTCGTTGTCAAATCTCTCCGGGGAACTGAGTTAACCAGCCGGAGTAGCTCAAACACATCACAGAATTCAGAGTTTAAACCCCAGGCATCTTCTAAAAGATCTATGTCTTTAACTTTGATATCCCGGAATGTGATAAATGGTGTAGAAATTGATTCCATAGGCTTCATGTTTTCTATTTATGTGAAAACGCCACGGAATTTATATTATTGCATAATTACTTAAATATGTTCTGAAAATATAATAATACAAGTTAATTCTACTTTGACAGATTAATAAAATGCCTTGAAAACGTTTGAAATTCAATGATTTTCATTATTTTCAAGGCATCGAAAAACAAATTTATCGTTCCGAGAAATGTTTAATACAACGTAAAAATAGTAAAGATTATGGAAAAACACTGGCCTCTTCAAAAAAGAGGCTGATACGTTATCTTGTTGAATATGAGAGTGATTTTCAAAACAAGACCAAAAGGTTCTTTGATAAAGCTGAAAAATATTCATTGGGAATCTTAAAAAGTCACATGCGGAACATAGAACGGATAAGTGAAGATTTAAAGGTTGATTATTTTCAAATGCAACATTTTATTACCGAATCCAACTGGGATGCACGTCAAGTAACAGATAAGGTAGCGAGAACCGTTAGCTCGGTTCTGCCAAAAAGAAAAATGACAGCTCTGATAATTGATGAAAGCGGTTGGGTTAAAAAGGGCGACAAGAGTGTTGGAGTCGGGCCGCAATATTGTGGTAATGTTGGTAAAATAGCCAATAGCCAGGTAGCGGTGTTTGCCTGTCTAAGCAATGGCGATTTTGCATCGATGGTTGATGCCCGTTTATACATTCCAAAAGATTGGTGCGATAATCCAAGACGTTGTGTGGAGGCTGGCATACCTGAAGAAAGCAGGGTGTTCAAGACAAAATTGGAACTGGCGGAAGATATTATCCGGCATCAAAAGGAAAATGGTATTGCATTCGATTTTGTCACGGCTGATGGATATTACGGGAACGATGCCGATCTTGCCCGGACAATAGACAACATGGGTTATCTGTATATGCTGGACATTCATGCCGATCAGGAAATATACCTTGGAAAGCCGGAATTATTTCTACCCGAACGAAAGAGCCCAAGAGGTCGTGAACCAAAAAGACTTAAAGTTTCGATTGATGCCATAAATGCTAACATGTATTTAAAGACCCTGAAAAGCAGCGACTGGCAAACATTAACAGTGCGCAATACCACAAAAGGGAAGCTCATTGGGGAATATCATTTTGCAGATGTTTTCATTTGGAACAAGGGATCGAACCAGTTAGAAGAACGATTACTGGTAATACGCAAAACGAAATCGGGTAAGGGTACTGTTGAGATAAAGTATTCGTTTACAAATGCTAATCTTGAACAATACACACCAGAGGGTTTGGCATACATGCAGGCAGAACGATATTTTATTGAGCATTGTATAAAAGAATCAAAACACATTCTGGGAATTGACCAGTTTCAGACACGAAAGTGGCTTGCCTGGCAGCACCAGGTAGCGCTCAACTTTTTAGTCTCATCGTTCATATTGAAGGAAAAACTTATTTGTTTTGATGATGCTCCATTACTTTCAGCAAGGGATATTAAAGAGTTTATAGTCTTTGAGTTGTATAAGAAAATGTCTAAAGACCAAATGATAGACAGAATCTTCAACAGACACCTTATTCGACAAAGGGATATAAATAAATCATTTACTAAAAAATCTAATCTGTCAAAGTAGAATTAACTCAAGTTGAAAACAAATGTTGGGAATAAACATTAAGAACAGATGAAATAATAACTTACTTAAGG
>Ga0209747_1001289_pt1 | contig 13370 bp, 10 predicted proteins | sample BarGraNGADG00311_FD_184498 | JGI IMG/M metagenome (GOLD analysis project Ga0209747, IMG submission 184498) | Arctic peat soil microbial communities from Barrow, Alaska - Barrow Graham LP Ref core NGADG0011-311 (SPAdes) (version 2) | ecosystem: Environmental > Terrestrial > Soil > Wetlands > Peat... | reverse complement strand
CGATCGTGCCGAGGTTCGCGACGGGTTGAGGCAGACCCAGCCACGTCTGGAGCATCCACGGAACGCTCAGCGGCGTCGACGTGATGGCGGCCCCGAGCGCCAGCCGCACGTACGCGAGGTTGGCGTCCAGGCCGGCCCCGAGCAGGCCCACGATCCCGAGGATCACGACCGTCGCGACGAACGCCCTGACGGCCGGCCAGTCGCGCGGCACGACCAGCCACCAGGCGAGCGCGACAGGACCGAGCTTCAGAACCGCCGCGAGGCCCGCGGCGGCGCCTGCGAGGCGCGAGCGGCCGCGACTGGACGCCCACCAGACGAGGAGTGACAGGCCCGTGAGATAGCCATCGAGGTTGCCGGAGAGCGCCGTCGTGGACATCGGGGACTGGTAGCCGAGGTAGGGGTATGGCATCGCCAGGAGCAGCATCAGCGGCCAGCCGAGGGCGAGGATCACGAGCAGCCCGCCCAGCGTCCAGCGACGTCCGACGGCCGCGAGGAAGGCGGCCAGGAGGTGTTCCATAGTCGTCGGGGTCCCGCAACGGGTGGAGATGCGCAAGAATCGTCGGCGCGAGACGATTGGAGGCGAGGCGCGAATGTAGCGCCCATCGGGGAGGTCCAGGACGCCGTCGAGGACCGGCTCGACCGCATGCCCGACCAGTTCAGGCTCGCCCGCAGCCGCCGCGAACGCCGGCGGGTAACGCGGCTCCTGGGTCAGGACCCTCCACCGCGAGCGCCAACATCGACGCCCGCGCCCGGATTCGAGGCCGCGTCTTCCTCGCGGAGGTTACGTCTCAGGAGCTTCCCGAGACCGGTCCTGGGAAGCCCGTCCCTGATCTCGATCACCGTCGGCGTCTTGTAGCGGGAGAGGTTCGCGCGGCAGTAGGTGATGAGGTCGGACGGCGTCGTGATGGCTCCCTCCCGCAGGACCACGTAAGACTTGACCACCTCACCCTTCACCGGGTCCGGGACGCCGATCGTCGCTGCCTCGAGGACGTCCGGGTGACCAATGAGCACCTCGTCGACCTCTCTCGGGAAGACGTTGGCCCCGGAGACGATGATCAGGTCCTTCAGGCGATCGACGATCCGGAAGTAGCCGTCCTGGTCCATCGAGGCGAGGTCGCCCGTGCGCAGCCAGCCGTCGCGCAGGACGGCCGCGGTCTCGGCCGGACGCTCCCAGTAGCCGGCCATCACCTGCGGGCCGCGGACCCAGAGCTCGCCGATCTCGCCCGGGAAGAGCGTCCGGCGACCGGTCTCCACGTCCCGCACCTGGGCGTCGGTCGAGGGCAACGGCAACCCGACCGTGCCGGGTCGATGCTCGCCGTGGACCGGGTTCACATGCGTGACCGGCGCCGCCTCGGTCAGCCCGTACCCCTCGCTCACGCGGCCGTGTGACAGGGCCTCGAACCGCTCCTGAACCGCCCAGGGCAAGGGTGCCGACCCGCTGATGCATGCCTCGATCGAGCTCAGGTCGTACCGCCCGAGATGCGGGTCGTTCAGGAGACTGGCGTAGAAGTACGGCGCCCCCGGGAACAGGCGGGGCCGATGCCTGCGGATCGCCTCCAGCGTCTCGGGGACCACGAAGCGGGGCAGCAGGATCTGGGTGAAGCCCAGCCGCAGGGCGAAGTCGAGGGCCACGGTCAGCCCGTAGATGTGGAAGTACGGGAGCGCACACATGATGGACGCGGGCTGGCCGTCATCGTCCTTCACGAGCGTGCTCGTGCACTGGACGGCGTTCGCAACGAGGTTCCGGTGGGTGAGGGTCGCCGCCTTCGGCGTTCCGGTCGTTCCACCCGTCGGCTGGAGGACGGCCGGGTCCGTGTGGTGGGCGACGGACTCGACCCGGATCGGCGGCTGCGCGCGCAGCGCGCGAAAGAAGTTGGGCATGCTCGTCGAATCGGCGACGGGGTGCCAGCGGTGCTCGCGGCGCATCTTGAACGGATAGAGCCAGCGGATCGGGATCGGCAGCGAGTCCTTGATGCCCGTCGCGATGATGCCGCTGGCCGCCTCGCCCCCCGATGGCGGAGTGAGGAGGTCGCCGACGGCCGTGCGTGCGCCGGCGACGCGCGGGACGAGGAGGTCCATTGCGACCGACAGGCGCGGACGGGTCTGCCGGAAGAGGACCTCGACCTCGCGCTCCACGAGGAGCGGGCTCATGGGGACGGAGATGCAGCCTGCCCGGAGCGTGCCAAGGAACGCGATCACGAACGCGGGACTGGTCGGGAGGTGCAGGCTCACGCGGTCGCCCGGCACGAGCCCGATCGCCCGGAGGTAGCCGGCGAACCGGTCGACGGCCTGGTCGAGCAAGCGGAAGGACGTGCGAGCGCCGTAGAAGATCATCGCGTCGCGATCCGGAAATCGCTCGGCCGCCCGACGAAGGAGCCCGTCGACGGTCAACTCCGGGATCTCGACCTCCGCCGGAACCCCTGCCTCGTAGTGACGTAACCACGGGTGATCCGGGCTGCTCGCCATCTCGCCGCCTGGTGCTCCGATCACGGCTCTCCCTCGCGCCCTGCGTCCCTGAGGATTCCGCCCAACCCCGGGCCTCCCGAGCCCGGCCTACACGGGGTATCCGACCGCCGCCGTGACCCGAGCGGCCACGCGGCGCACCAGCTCGATCGAGTCGACGGGATCGCTCCGCAGGAAGCGGCGGACCCCGGAGAGCAGGAGGCGCGCGTCGTCCCCGTCCGCCACGCGCGCCGCGACCGCACGGGCCGTCAGCTCGACGGGACCGACGCGATCGGCGACCACGAGCTTCGCGAGGTCGACAAGGGCGGCCGGATCTCCGGCGCGGCTCACCGCGGCTGCCTCGGCCCGCAGGACCGCACTCTCCAGCGTCAGCGTCGCGATCGCGAGGTCGGCGAGCCCGGCAAGCAGCTCCTGCTGCTCCTCGAGCCCGGTCCCGAACCGCTGGACCGCCGCACCGGCGAGGAGGAGCGTCAGCTGGCGGCTGCCCTCGACGAGGCGCCGCTCGGCCGCGAGCGGTCCGCTGCCTCCGTCCTCGTCGCCCGTCGGACCGGCCAGCAGCGCCTCCTGCGCCCGGCGCGCCGGACCGAGGAGGTCCAGCCGGCCGGACATCGCTCGCTTCAGGAGCGTGCCGGGCACGAGCAGCCGGTTGATCTCGTTGGTGCCTTCCCAGATGCGGTTGATCCGGCTGTCGCGGTACGCCCGCGCGGCGGGGTAGTCCTCGATATAGCCGTACCCGCCGTGAACCTGGACGAGCTCATCGACGACCTCGTCCAGCTCCTCGGACGCGAGCACCTTGGCGATCGAGCACTCGACCGCGAGCTCCTCGAGCGCGGCCTTCACCTCGTCGGGCCCGGCCGACTCCGTCCCGGCGAGCCGGTCGTCGATCAGCCCCGCGACGCGATACACGACCGATTCGACCGCGTAGGTGCGCGCGGCCATCCGGCCGAGCTTGGCGGCCACGAGCGGGAACCCTGCGATCGGCCGGCCGAACGCGACGCGGTCGCGCGCATACGCTGCGGCGGTCGCGAGGGCCGGCTTCATCGCCCCGAGGACTGCGGCGGCGAGCTTGAAGCGCCCGACGTTCAGCACGTTGAACGCGATCCGCTGGCCCTTGCCGATCTCGCCGAGGAGGTTCTCGGCCGGGATCCGCGCGCCGTTGAGGACGAGCGCGCAGGTGGACGTGCCGTGGATCCCCAGCTTGTGCTCCTCCCGGCCGATCTCGAGCCCCGGCGTCCCCCGCTCGACGAGGAAGGCGCTGAACTGCTCGCCGTCCACCTTCGCGTAGATCGTGAAGAGGTCGGCGAACCCCGCGTTCGTGATGAACTGCTTCGTCCCGTCGAGCCGCCAGGAGCCGTCGGCCTCGCGAGTGGCGCGGGTGCGGATCGCCTGGGCGTCGGAGCCTGCGCTCGGCTCGGTCAGGGCGTACGCCGCGACCGTCGTGCCGGCGGCGAGGCCTGGGAGGTAGCGGGCGCGCTGCTCGTCGGTGCCGAAGAAGACGAGCGGCAGTGTCCCGATCCCGGTGGAAGCCGCGAACGTGACGGAGAACGACTCGGCCGAGCCCAGGGCCTCGGTGACGACGACGGACGCGGTCTTGTCCAGGCCCGCGCCGCCGAAGGCCTCGGGCACGTCGATGCCGACGAAGCCCGCGCTGCCGAGGATCGCGAGGAGCTCGCGATGGGCGGCCCAGTCCTTCGCCTCGATCCGCTCGGCGCGAGGCCGAACCTCCCGTGCGACGAACTCGGCGACGGCCTCGCGGATCGCCCGGTGCTCCGCCGTGAGGCGCTCGGGCGTGAAGATGTCACCCGGTTCCGCGTGGCCCACGAGGAAGGCGCCGCCGGCGCGATGGACCCGACTCTCGGCCGTTCGAACGTCCGCCGTCATCGCGATGCTCCCGTTGCAGCTCCGTCGGCCCGCGCGGGTTGGCGCCCGCCGAGCCACTCGATCACTCCGGCAGCCCCCTGGCCGCCGCCGACGCACATCGTCACGAGGCCGTATCGGGCGTCCCGCCGCGCGAGCTCGGAGAGGACCTGGACGGTGAGCTTCGCCCCGGTCGCGCCGAGCGGATGTCCGAGGGCGATCGCCCCGCCGTTCGGGTTGATGCGCTCCTCGTCGAGCCCGAGCTGCCGGATGACGGCCACCACCTGCGACGCGAAGGCCTCGTTCAGCTCGATCGTCGCGATGTCGTCGAGGGTCAGGCCTGCCTTCGCCAGCGCCTTCGGGACTGCCTCGACCGGACCGATCCCCATGATCTCCGGGTCGACGCCGGCGGTCGCGAAGCTGACGAGGCGTCCGAGCGGCTTCAGGCCGAGCGCCGCGGCACGCTCGCCGGTCATGACGACGAGGGCGGCGGCGCCATCGCTGGTCTGCGAGCTGTTCCCCGCGGTCACCGTGCCGCCGGCGCGGAAGACCGGCCGGAGAGCCGCGAGTCGCGCGGCGTCCGTGTCGCGGCGGATTCCCTCGTCCGCCTCGAAGATCGAATCCTGCACGGCCGGCCGCCCCGCCTCCAGCACTGTCGCATGCGCCATCACGGGGACGATCTCGTCGCGGAACCGACCGGCGTCCTGGGCCGCGGCCGCGCGCTCGTGGCTTCGGAGCGCCCACGCGTCCTGCGCCTCGCGCTCGACACCGTAGCGCTCGGCGACGGCCTCGGCCGTGAGGCCCATGTTGACGAAGACGCCGGGGAAACCGCCGGCGAGCGCCGCGTCCGGGTCGAAGTGCCAGCCGGTCATCGGGACGAAGCTCATCGACTCGAGGCCGCCGGCCACGACGACATCCGCGATCCCCGACGCGACGGCCCCGCTCGCGATCGCGAGCGCCTGGAGTCCCGATGCACAGAAGCGGTTCACGGTCATCGCGGACGAGCTCACCGGGAGGCCGGCGCCGAGCGCGACGTGGCGGGCGATGTTCAGGCCCTGCGCCCCCTCGGGCATCGCGCAGCCGAGGACAAGGTCCTCGACCTCGGCTGCATCGAGGCCGGGAGCGCGGGCAATGGCCTCGCGGATCGCGGCCGCGGCGAGCTCCGGCGGCGGCGTCTCGCGGAGGGCGCCCTTCGACGCCTTCGCGACCGCCGTCCGGGCGGCGCTGACGATCACGGCATCTCGCATGGCGGCCATCCCTCTAGTTGCGCAGCGGCTTGCCGGTCTTGAGCGTGTGGCGGATCCGGTCGCGGGTGAGGCGCTCTCCGAGCAGGCGCAGGAACGCCTCACGCTCGAGGTCCAGGAGGTGGCTCGCCGCGACCTCCGTCCCTTCGGCGACCTCGCCGCCCGCCATCACCCGGGCGAGGGTGAGGACGACGGTCCGGTCGTGCTCGCTCATCGCGCGGGCGAGGACCTGGTTGTAGGTGAGCGCCTCGGCGGCGGCGATCCCGCGCCGTCCGACGACCCGGATCGGCGCGTTGACCGGTGGGCGGTAGCCCTGCTCGGCGAGGAGGCGAACGGTCGCGGCCGCGTCGGCCCACTGGCGATCCGGGTCCGCCGTGATCGCGTCGCCCGGCATCAGGAGCCCGAGGGCGATCGCTTCCTCGGCCGAGGTCGCGACGCGCGCCATCGCCATCGTCTCGAGCGCCGCCTGGAAGAACGCGAACGTATCGGCGTGGACGCCGGCGGGAACGTGCTCAGCCGCGCGGCGCGCCATCGCCGTCGTTCCGCCGCCGGCCGGCAGCAGGCCGATCCCCGTCTCGACGAGCCCGATGTAGGTTTCCGCGAGTGCTTGCGAACGGTCCGCCGCGAGGCAGAACTCGGCGCCGCCGCCGAGCGTCCGGCCGCGCGGCGCGACGACGACGGGGAACGGTGCGTAGCGCATCCGCCCCGCAATCCCCTGGAACAGGCGGACCACGCGGTTCAGCTCGTCCCACTCGCCCTCCTCGGCCTGCATCAGGAGGAGTGCGATGTTCGCGCCGGCCGAGAAGTCCGCTGCGCGGGTGCCGATCACCAGGCCGTCGTAGGCGGCAGCGGCGAGGTCGAGCCCCCGTCCGATGAGGCTGAGCGTGTCGAGCCCGATGACGTTCAGCTTCCCGTGGAGCTCCAGGCCGAGGACGCCGTCGCCCAGGTCCGTCAACGATCCGGCGGAGTTCGACGCTAACCCGGGAACCGCCCTGCGGCGGGCGTCGAGGTCAAGGTCGCCCGAGCGCACGGGGACCTGGCGGAGCTCGAGGGACGCGAAGTCGAGGGTCCGCCCATCGTCGTGGAAGCGGCCCGGCCCACCGGGGTCGCCAACCCGGGCGGCGAGCGACGGGACGGCCAGGCCAACACCAGGAAGACGATCGGCGAGCCGGTCGACTCCGATCGTGTCCCACGTCTCGAACGGCCCGATGCCCCAGCCGAACCCCCAGCGCATCGCCCGATCGACGCTCTCGGCGTCGTCGGCGATCTCCGGCGCCACTGCCGCGGCGTAGGCGGTCGTGGCCGCCAGCAGCCGCCAGAGGAAGGCGGCCGCGCGATCGTCCGGGCTGCGCTCGACCGCATCCGGGAGTGCGGCGAGGCGACGGCCGAGATCCGACTCGGAACGCAGGAGGTCGACCGCCGGAGAGGCGAGGCGGCGGCGAGGCCGGTAGTCGAGGGTGTCGAGGTCGAGGGCGAGGATCTCGCCGTCGACCTTCCTGAAGAACCCGGCGCCGCTCTTCTCGCCGAGTCGGCCGTCGGCGAGGAGGCGGCGGAGGACCTCCGGGACGGCGAACCGCTCGCGCTCGGGGTCGTCGGGCAGGTCGGCATGGCAATGGTCGGCGACGGCCACCGCCACGTCGATGCCGACCAGGTCGAGCGTTCGGAACGTCGCGCTCTTGGGCCGTCCGATGAGCGTCCCGGTCAGGTCGTCCACCTCGTCGACGCCGAGGCCGAGCTCCCGGGCAAGCTCGAGGGCCACGAGCAGCCCGTAGACGCCCAGCCGGTTCCCGATGAACGCGGGGCGGTCCTTGGCTCGAACGGTCCCCTTCCCGAGCTGCCGGGTGCCGACGCCTTCGATCCAGTCCAGCCAGGCCGGGTCCGTGTCCGGCGTCGGGATCAGCTCGAGCAGGCGGCTGTAGCGCGGCGGATTGAAGAAATGGCTCCCCAGGAACGCCCGACGGAACTCCGCGCTTCGACCCACCGCGAGCGTCGCGATCGGCAGGCCGGACGTGTTCGAGGAGACGAGCGGGCCGCGCCGGCTCGGCGCGAAGGCAGGGTTGGCGCTGCCGGCGACGTCCCGCCCGAAGACCGCGTCGTCGATCCGGGCGAAGAGTGCGCGCTTCGGCTCGAGCTGCTCGACGACGGCCTCGAGAATCCAGTCGGCCCCGCCGATCGCCGTCTCGAGGTTGTCGAACCCGCCGGGGGCGATCCGCCGAGCGTTCGCGGTCGCACGGAGCGCGGCAGGCCGCATCTTCGTCGCGCGCTCGAGGCCTTTCGCCGCCGTGGATTCGTCGAGGTCGAGGAGGGCGACCATCGCGCCGGCGTCGGCGAGCACGCAAGCCAGCTGCGCGCCCATCGTCCCGGCCCCCAGCACGACCGCCGACCCGACCCGCGGGATCATGCACGTTCCTCCCGGCTCGAATTCGCTCGCGCGTCTGTCGGCCGCCCCTCCGACGGATCGCAGAGATAGAGCCTCCCGAACGCGTCCGCGATCTGCTCGACGGTGAGCCGACCGTCCGGGCGATACCACTGGGTGAACCAGTTGCAGGCGGACAGGATCGCGATCCCGGCAAGGCGGACGTCGGTCATGCGCAACGCCCCCTCCGCGATGGCGTCCTCGATCGCTCCGCGCCAGAGGGCCTCGTAGGCGTCCCTTCGATCGATCACGGCCCGCCGGCGCTCGGTCGAAAGCGAACGGAGCTCGATCTGAACGAGCGACAGCTCGTCGCCGTTCGCGGCCGCGAACGCGAGGTGGGCGGCGATCCCCGCCCGTACGCGAACGGCGGCGGGCGCATCCTGGGTCAGGGCCGGGGCGACTCGCTCGCGCAGCCGGTCGAGGGCGACCGTGACGATCGTCCAGAGCAGATCGTCCTTCGAGTCGATGTAGTGGTAGAGGCTCCCCCGATTCATCGAGAGCGCCTCGGCGAGGTCCTGCATCGAGGTCGCGTGGAAGCCGCGCTCGCGAAAGAGCCGCGTGGCGGCGCCGAGAAGCTCGGCCTCGCGCGACCGCGTCAGGCTGGATGCGTACTCGGAAGACGGCGCGGGTGCAACATCCCGCATCGTTTCGGCTCCTCCGGCGCTTGCACGGCGGCGGGGCCCGTCCCCGTCCGCCTCCCAAACGAACGTTTGGTTGGAAGGCCGCAGCATAGTCAACCGCGAGATCGGGGACAAGGGCTTTCTCCAGCGATGATGGTGCTCCACGTCACGGCCGGTAGCGGTTATGGGCCGTGGCTGGCTTCCACTTCGCGAGGAGCGACGCCACGAACGCCTCAAGGTGCTCGCGGCGGATCAGGGCGACGCTGGTGGGCATGCCGCGCTCCGCGAGGAACCGGGCCAGAAGCCGCGTCGACTCGGTGTAGGACTGGATGGTCCGGGGCGACAGGTTCGTCGCAGCCAGGGCCCGTGTGAAGCTCGCGAGGTTGACGGCGATGTCTCCGTAGGGTTCAATAGAGACGGCTTCAGCGCGCATCGGTGACGACCTCGAACTGCGGACCTAGCAGTTGCAGTTATAGGCTGTGCGACGGTCGCGCAGACGCCCCTCCGGTCGATTCGGGACTTATCCTCTCAATTCGATCGGAGTCCGAGCGGGAGTAACTCAGCTGGCAGAGTGTCTGCTTCCCAAGCACGTCCTTGGGCACACCTCAGCCCATCTCCCGTTCCCCCACCGTCCGCCCACGGCCGGGCCACTCCAGTTCAGTGCCCCCGGGTATATCAAACGTTGGGCAATCGTTGGGCAAATCCACGACCTCCCGATCCGTCTCGTCCCTCGCCGCGGGTGGTGCTCTTGCTGGCCACACGGGAGACCGGTTGGACCCGCAGCGCGACCTGACCGGCGATTCGCGACAGGGCACTGCCGGCCTACCTCGACTCGTACTCTGTCATCGGCCAGGACCGACGTCGGGTGGTCGGTGACCACGACCTGGGCGCGTGGCTGACTCCCTGATCCGGGCGTAGACCCGAGGCCCGTAGACCCCCTCCCTGACGATGGCCGCAAGTGATGCCCTCGCATCACGACCGTCATCCCCGGGGAGATAGCGTGAACAACCAGTTCGACCACAATCGCGGCGTCCCTCAGGCAGGGGAGGACGCAGCCATCGGCGACCCGTGCGTTCCCGGGACGACCGCCTCCACGATCGTCGACCGTCAGGGCGACGAGCTGACCAGGAGGGCCGCCTGATGGCCGCGACCGCATGGGCCAACCGGATCGTCGGCCACGGCGAAGAGGCACCCGAGGGGCTCCTCGCGAACCCCGCGAACTGGCGCCTCCATCCGAAGGCGCAGCAGGACGCGCTCGCCGGGGTGTTGTCCGAGGTCGGCTGGGTCCAGGACATCATCGTCAACCGGCGGACCGGTCACGTCATCGACGGTCACCTGCGGGTCAGCCTCGCGCTCCGGGAGGCGGCCCGCTCCGTGCCCGTCGTCTATGTCGACCTCGACCCCGCAGAAGAGGCGCTCATCCTCGCCACGCTCGATCCGCTCGCGGCGATGGCGACGACCGATGAGGCGAAGCTCGCCGAGCTTCTCGCCGACATCACCCTCCCCGACGAGGCGGAGCTCGAAGGGCTCGCCGGGCTCCTCGATAGCCTGGGGCCCCACGAGCCGACGACCGGCCTGACCGATCCCGACGAGGTCCCCGCCCCATCCGACGAGCCCTACGTCAAGCCGGACGAGATGTGGGCGCTCGGCGATCATCGGCTGTTGTGTGGGGACGCCACCAACGCGGCCGACGTTGCACGCGTCTTGGGCGGCGAGCGGCCGGAAATCGCCGTCTTGGACGTCCCCTACGGCGTCAGCTATGACCCCTCGTGGCGGCGAGACCTCGCGCCGGGCGCGCACTATCGCCTCGGCCGAGTTGCCAACGACGACCGGGCTGACTGGCGCGAGGCGTTCGCCCTCCTGCCGGGCGATGTCGCCTATGTCTGGCACGGCGGCCTCCATGCCGCGGTGGTCGCGGAGGGGCTGGAGGCGGCCGGTTTCGAGATCCGTTCCCAGATCATCTGGGCCAAGCCGTCGCTGGTCCTCAGCCGGGGCGCATATCACTGGCAGCACGAGCCAGCCTGGTTTGCGGTCCGCAAGGGGGCCACCGCCCACTGGATCGGCGATCGCAAACAGTCGACGCTGTGGGAAATCCCGTCAGTCCACCGGACGGCCGGCACGAGCGATGACGCGATCACCAACCATGGCACCCAAAAGCCGATCGAGTGCGTTGCCCGGGCACTCCGCAACCATGCCGGCGACGTTGCAGATTTCGTCGTCGGGTCCGGCACCACGATCATCGCAGCCGAGCAGCTGGGCCGACGCTGCTTCGCCATGGAGATTGACCCCGTCTACGTCCAGATGGCGATCGAGCGCTGGCAGAACTTCACGGGACGTCAGGCGGTGCGGCTGTGAGCGGCCCGCAAACGGACCGAGGGTCGTCGATCGGCGGCCCGCCCCTGGTGGCCGGGCCGGGCCTGATGGACCCGACGAAGCCCCTCCCCCGGGAGTCCGCCAAGGCGTTCGAGGCGTTCTGTGCCTATCGGGACATGGGACCTGGACGAAGCGTCGCGAAGGTCGGCCACGCGTTGGGCAAGTCGACGACCCTCATGGCGCGCTGGAGTGGCCGGTGGGCCTGGGTCGCCCGGGTGGCGACCTGGGACGCCGACACCGCCGTCAAAGTCGCGATGGCTCAGCAGGAGGAGATCGTCGAGATGAGGTCTCGCCATGCCCGGATCTCCGCAGCCTTTCTCGGCAAGGTCGTGGGCGGGCTCGCGAAGCTCGATCCGGGGGAGCTCAAGCCAGGGGAGCTAACCCGCATGTTCGACGTCGCGATGAAGGCCGAGCGCACGAGCCGGGGAGCCTCGAGCGAAACGCGCGCCGCTCGTCCGGCTGTCGCGACCGAGCACCCCCTCGACAACCTCAGCCCGGCCGAGTTCTTCGCCCGGGTCGAGACCTGGAAGGCGCGGTTTGCCGGCGGCATCCAATGAACGAGTACCGCGCGTTCGTGCGAGCGCTGGCAGCCACCAATGACGTGGCGTTCGCCGAGTACATCTCGAACCTCGTCTACCCGGGCCACCTCGAAGAGCTGGTGCGGTTCCTCCACGAGCATCCGCGTGCGCTTGTGCTCGAGCCCCGCGGGCACGCCAAGACGACCGTCCTCACCCACGCCGTCGCCCGTCTCATCGGGGAGCGCCGCGGCAAGGTGAAAGTCGGCATCCTCACTGAGGCCGACGGCGATGCGGTCAAGCGTTCGCTCGCGATCCGGCGGATGGTCATGAGCCCCGCCTTCGCCGACGTGTTCCCCTGGGCCCGGGGCGGGGTGGCCGGGGAGCGCTGGACCGAGGGCGAGTGGACGGTCGCCGGCGCGGAGGGGTACGTGGAGAAGGACTCGACCCTGCTTGCCTCATCGCTCATGGGGATCAAGCCCGGGCCGCGCTTCGATGTCCTTGTCCTCGATGACCTCATCGGTCCCGACGAGGTCACGACCCGGGCGATGCGTGAGCGGACGCTGGACCGGTTCGGGCTCGTCATCGAGCCGATGCTCGTCCCGGGCGGCACGCTCTGGGCGCTCGGGACGAAGTGGCATGAAGACGACCTATATGCGCAGTTCACCGGGCAGTTCGGCTGGCCGGTGCTCCTGCGCAAGGCGATACAGGATGACGGAACCGCGCTCTGGCCCGCGTACTGGTCGCTCGAGCGATTGGTCGCGAAGCGCTCGGAGCTCGGCTCGGCGCGGTTCGACCTCCAGTATCAGAACGACCCCTCGGGCTTGGGCGGCAACATCATCCGGCGCGACTGGTTCCAATACGTCGACCACGTCCCTGCCGGCGCCCGGCGGGTCGGGGTGGACCTCGCGATCACGGCGAACCAGCGCTCGGACTACACGGCCGCGGTCGAAGTGCTCGAGGACAACGACCGCAACATCTACATCGTCGGCGCCTGGCACGAGCGACTCGAGGAAAGCCATCGCCCGTGGCTCACCGGACTCGACGATGCTGGCGCTCTGATCCTTTCGGGGCCTGCGTCTGTCGGTCCGCGCCTCTCCTGGCCGATCGACCGTCTTCCCGTCGGTTTCGTCGGGCTGAACGAGCAGTACCCAGCCCCGCGCCAGTTGAGCGCGCTCAACATCGAGTCGACCGTCTTCCAGGTGACGTTCACCCGAGAGATCCTGCGGACCACGCGCCTGCCGGCGAAGGCCGTCTACCCGGGCACCGACAAGGTGACTCGGGCGCGGACGCTCGCGACGCGCTACGAGGCCGGCAAGGTCTACCACCTGCGCACCGCGCCCGGGCTCCGCGACCTCGAGGCGGAGCTCATCGGCTTTCCGAATGCGCAACACGACGATCTTGTGGATGCCGAGGTGTACGCCGCCGACGTGGGCGGCAACGAGTTCAGCTTCGGCAGCGTGAGGTCCTGAGCCGAGACTGGGGCCGGGTGCTCTTCGAGTGGCGTGCCACGAGGAACGCGACGAAGTCGCTGACCTCGGCGCGCTCGGCCTCCGACAGTCCGGCGACGCGAGGATCTGACGACGCGCAGAGTCCGAGCCGCGCGAGCTCCTCGCGGAGCTCGACGAACGGGACACCGGTGACATCCGATACCCGGAGCACGTCGGCCGGGGCTTTCCCGGGCGCGCCCGGGAAAGCCGGGTGGGATCCAAGAGCGATTGCACATGCCCAGGCTCACGGCCGCACTCCAGCCGCGGGGAGAGCCGGCGGAGCGGCTGGAAGAGGGACCACAAGGGGCGTCGAACCGGTCATGGCCAACTCATTCGATCGTGTCAGGGGCGGGAGCGCCTGCTGGCGGAATGTGGCACTCCGACTGTAATTT
>Ga0209747_1001288_pt1 | contig 13382 bp, 10 predicted proteins | sample BarGraNGADG00311_FD_184498 | JGI IMG/M metagenome (GOLD analysis project Ga0209747, IMG submission 184498) | Arctic peat soil microbial communities from Barrow, Alaska - Barrow Graham LP Ref core NGADG0011-311 (SPAdes) (version 2) | ecosystem: Environmental > Terrestrial > Soil > Wetlands > Peat... | reverse complement strand
AAATAATAACTTACTAAAGTAATAATTAAAATTAAGAAACAGGTCGGTTCATCGTTATTTGAACTAATAAAATTGATCTCAACAAATGTCACTTCCGGGAATATAGTTCATTTACATAGTGTGGAAAATTTCAGATTCTCAGTCTCGATTTGACAAGTAAATGCAACTGATTGATATCTAGATTATTTCCCTCCATAGTTATTTCGGACCGGCCATACCATTTTTCACGATCTGAAAGTTTTTCCTCAATAAAGCTCTGAAGCCTCCGCGTATCTAAATCCTTTATTAATGGCCTTTCACCATTTGATTCCGAAAGACGGCTTTTCAGCTGTTCCGGAGTCATTTTCAGGTATAGTGTCAGACCCGTTTTAAGCATGTAATCCATATTATCACTGTGGCATGGAGTTCCTCCCCCTGTTGAAATTACAGTATTTGTCTCAGCTTTAAAGTCTTTCAGTAATCCTGATTCAACATTCCGGAAATAGTCTTCGCCATTTTGCGAAAAAATTTCCGGAATCGTTTTACCGGTATGTTCTTCAATTTTACCATCGAGATCTACAAAAGACCAACCAAGGAGAGAGGCCAGTTCTTTTCCTGCGGTTGTTTTACCGCTTCCCATGAAACCAATTATATAGATAATGTGGCTATCGATCATCACAACTCAAGCTTCATCTGTGCCGGATCTTCGTGGATGGCAGGTTGCTGAGGCTCTTCATCTGCATTTTCTTCCTTTATTACCCCAACCTCCCTTTTAATAACAGGCTCAATTTCCTGGATATTTTCAACCATATAACTGGTCATCCTTTTCCCTTTTGCCTTGTAGCTCTTCACACCAATAAATTCTGCAACTTCGATTATCTCATTTTCCCTGGCCTTATGCTTACCTCCGAAAGAAATCTCAAAACGAGGATACTCAACTTCTGTGAGGCTGATAAGTTTTGATTCGACGTTTTCATTTATGAAACATTGTGGTTTCTCCGACTCTTCAAGTGTGAACCGTTTCAAATAATAATACTTCTGCTCGGCATCCCAGTAAATAACTGAATAGACTTTCCCGGCTCTGAACTTTTCAATTATCAGTATGTTGTCTTCAAAATGGTTCGACAGGTCAAATCCTGCTATTCTGAAAAACCCGTTTTTAGTAATAACAAGTATCTTATCATCAGCGCTGAACTCACCAAGGAAAATTCCTCTGGAGTCAACATTAAGTCTGAATACGGCATCGTCAAACCAGATCTTTCGACCACCAAGGGTTGAAAGGCCCTTTTCTTTCAGACTTATTTTATGGACAGCATTTTTTGTAAGAATGTTGCCCATAGATGATTTTCCTTTTATGTTCATCTGTCCGAAATCAAATTCGAACATAAGTTTTTTCAGCCTGGCTTTAGGTTTGTGATGTACGTTAATTACTTCTGCCTCACCATTCGGGTTTGCACTCAGGTAAACAATTTTTGAACCTGGAGTGCCCCTTGTAAGATTATATTCTTTGTCGCGAGTAAGACCTGATATCGAGCATCTTTTTGCAAGTAATGATCCGTTCTTACCATCCTGATAAACAATATTGTAAATAGTGCGCTCATCATTCTTTAGAAAGATCTGTGCATAAAGAATATCATTCCCCACGAATACCTTATCAGCTACTTTTGTAATCAGATATACTCCATCCTTCCTGATTACAATAACATCATCAATATCAGAACAGTCGCTTACAAATTCATCTTTCTTCAGACCGGTTCCTATAAATCCCTCTTTATAATTAATATAAAGTTTGGCATTATTGGCCACAACTTTAGTAGCCTCAATCGTATCAAAATTCCTGAGTTCTGTTTTTCTTTCCCTTCCTTTACCATACTTTTTCTTTATTTGTCTGAAATAGTTGATAGTGAATGGGATGATATTTTTAAGATGATTTTTAACTTCTTCAATCTCGATCTCAATTCCTTTAATATGTTCGTCGGCTTTTTTTACATCAAATCTTGAGATCCTCTTGATCTTTATTTCAGTAAGCTGTATTATGTCCTCTCTTGTTACATCCCTGTATAAAAGTTTTTTGAACGGATCAAGCCCTTTGTCAATTGCTGTTAAAACCGCCTCCCATGTTTCACACTCTTCGATATCGTGATAAATCCTCTCCTCAATAAATATTTTCTCGAGAGACGACATATGCCAGTCTTCATTGAGTTCACCAAGCCTGATCTCCAGTTCAGCTTTAAGAAGTTCCACTGTTCTGTCTGCTGAATGCTTCAAAATAGTACTGACTCCCATAAACGAGGGTTTGTCATCTACTATAACGCAGGTATTTGGCGAAATGGAATATTCACAATCTGTAAGCGCATAAAGAGCATCGATTGTCATATCGGGAGAAACTCCGGGGAGTAAATGAATAACAATTTCGACATTTGCCGATGTATTATCATCTATCTTCCTGATTTTGATTTTCCCCTTTTCGTTCGCCTTAATAATGGATTCGATCAGGGAGGTTGTAGTTTTACCGAAGGGTATTTCGGTTATTACGAGTTCCTTTTTATCGACCTTTTCAATCTTTGCTCTTACCTTTATTGCTCCTCCCCGCTGGCCGTCATTATACTTTGAGACATCAACCAATCCTCCAGTTGGAAAATCAGGATAAATAACGAAATCATTCCCCTGAAGGTAATCAATTGAAGCATCAATAAGTTCATTGAAATTATGAGGCAGTATTTTTGATGCAAGCCCGACTGCTATTCCTTCACCACCCTGAGCCAGAAGCAATGGAAACTTTACAGGAAGAGTGACCGGTTCTTTATTGCGGCCGTCGTATGAGAGTTTCCATTCTGTTGTCTTATGGTTAAATACCACCTCAAGGGCAAATTTTGAAAGACGTGATTCAATATACCTGGGAGCTGCAGCGCCATCACCGGTCAGCAGGTTACCCCAGTTACCTTGCATATCTGCCAGAAGTTCTTTTTGGCCAAGTTGAACCAGAGCATCACCAATTGATGCATCACCGTGAGGATGGAACTGCATTGTATGTCCGATGATGTTGGCTACTTTATTGTAACGGCCATCATCCATTCTCTTCATTGAATGAAGTATGCGGCGTTGAACAGGCTTCAGACCATCGTGAAGGTGTGGCACGGCTCTTTCGAGAATAACATAAGATGCATAATCGAGGAACCAGTCCTGATACATGCCTGATAGAGCAGTTACTGAATGAAGAGCAGCCGGTCCTGAGGGACCTGCGGTATCGCCTTCTGTCTTTATAATATCAAGTTCTTCTTCTTCCATAAATAAACCAGGACTTCCTAACTCTAATTCAGTGGTCTTTCCTCGTCAACTATATCTTCTTCAATTCTGAGATTATCAATTATAAAATCCTGCCTGTCGGGGGTATTCTTACCCATAAAGAATTCAAGAAAACCATTGATTGAGTCGTTTTTCTTCATTCTGACAGGTTCAAGTCTCATATCCTTTCCGATGAAGTGTTTGAATTCATCCGGAGATATCTCTCCTAATCCTTTAAAACGGGTCATTTCGGGATTTGGTCCCAATGCCTTAACAGCCTTTGCTTTCTCATCGGGAGAATAACAATATCTTGTTTCCTTCTTATTCCTAACCCTGAAGAGCGGTGTCTGGAGAATATACACATGTCCTTTCCTCACCAGGTCGGGAAAAAACTGAAGAAAAAATGTGAGCAGAAGAAGTCGTATGTGCATACCGTCGACGTCTGCATCTGTTGCAACTACAACATTATTGTATCTCAGGTTCTCGATACTGTCTTCGATATTAAGGGCAGCCTGGAGAAGGTTAAACTCCTCATTTTCATACACAATCTTTTTAGTCAGACCGAAGGAGTTTAATGGTTTTCCACGCAGACTGAAGACAGCCTGTGTCTCCACATTTCTCGATTTTGTAATCGAACCGCTTGCCGAGTCACCTTCAGTTATAAAAAGTGTTGAATCAAGTTTATTAGAATCATTTGTATTATAATGTATACGACAGTCCCTCAGCTTCTTATTATGCAGACTCACTTTCTTTGCTCTGTCCCTTGCCAGTTTCTGAATAGATGAAATTGCTTTTCTTTCCTTCTCAGAGTCCTGGATCTTTTTCAGAATTATCCTGGCTGTTTCCGGATTCTTATGAAGGAAATCGTCGAGCTGTTTCTTTATGAACTCAGTGATAAAGTTTCTGACAGAAGGCCCTTCCGGTCCCATATCTTTCGATCCCAGTTTTGTTTTGGTCTGTGATTCAAAGATTGGTTCTTCAACTTTTATACTTATAGCGGCAATTATTGAGGATCGTATGTCGGAAGGATCGTAATCCTTCTTATAGAAATCCCTGATAGTCTTAACGATCGCTTCTCTGAAAACCAGGAGATGAGTACCTCCCTGAGTTGTATTCTGTCCATTTACAAAACTGTAATAATCTTCTCCGTATTGCAATCCATGGGTAAAAGCTATCTCAATATCCTCACCTGTAAGATGAATGATTGGATAGAGACCCTCTTTGCTCATATTCTCATTAAGTAAGTCAACAAGACCGTTGCGAGATAAGAACTTATTTCCGTTAAAATTTATTACAAGACCGGCATTCAGGTATACATTGTTTTTCAACATTGTATCTACATATTCCGATATATAATAGTAGTTGCCGAACATCTCCTCATCGGGCTGGAATATCACCTCAACTCCATTCTCTTCATTTGTGGATTCGAGCGGGTTGTCTCTGACGGTTCTCCCATGTTCAAACTCACTGACTTTAAGCTGACCATCGCGAATAGACCTTATTACAAATTTACTGGATAAGGCATTCACAGCTTTTACTCCGACCCCGTTGAGACCTACAGATTTTTTGAAAGCTTTAGAATCGTATTTTGCACCTGTGTTCATTTTTGAGACGGCATCAAGTACCTTCCCAAGGGGGATTCCTCTGCCGTAATCACGCACTCTGACTTCCTTACCGTTAATAGAGACATCTATTTTTTTGCCATACCCCATCATATACTCATCGAGGGCATTATCCATAACCTCTTTGAGCAGAACATAAACGCCATCATCCTGAGAAGAACCATCTCCAAGCTTCCCTATATACATTCCGGGCCTCAGACGGATATGCTCTCTCCATTCAAGGGTTTTTATGTGTTCTTCTGAATATCCAACTGACATTTTGCAGAATTTTGCGCAAATATAACTAATTACAGGAGGTGTTTTTTGTCAATTTTTCAACAATTGAACTGATTTATATCAGGCTAGTTGCTGCAATGAGGCTGTATCTAAAATATTTAGCTGATTAAATGACAATTACAATTTCACTAAAAATGTTCATAAATGACAACAAAATCGTCCCTTTGTGAACCTTTGTGAAAACCTTGGTGTGCCTTTGTGGTAAAATAAATCCATATAACCACAAAGGATCACTAAGTATGTCTCAAAGGAACACTAAGGATTGTTTTATGAAGTGAGACCAGCATTTTTCCTTAAGTCATCAACTGCTTTATCTTTCTTATTATTCTGAAGCATCATGAACAGATAGACGGGGATCCCCAGCAGCATTAAAATAAATCCATACATGACTACTGTTGCACCTGTTCCGTAAATAGCATAGATAGAATAACCGAAAGCAAGCAGTGCAAAAAACGAATTCTTTAGAAAACTGAAAATATTAAATTCTGAAGGACGGTTCTTCAGGAGAATTATATCAGCTGCGGCTGAAAAAGCATAGGCCGGTAAAAATGCCAGTGTTGCGAGCAGCAACATAAAATTGAACGCTGAGTTCAATGTACCCATATAGTTTAAAACCAAAAGAACATTGGCAGCCAAAGCGCTTATAATAAGAGAATTAACCGGGGTCAGAAATTTTGGATGTATTTTGCCAAAAACCTCAGGAAACAATTTATCCTGTGAAGCTCCAAATGCGCTTCTGGCAGTGGTCAGAATCCAGCCTGAGGAAGCACCAAGAGCTGAGATTATAGCACCGATAGCAATAAAATTTCCCCCCCAGGTTCCTCCTGTTGCTGCATTGATAATGTCGGCAAGAGGAGCGTTTGATTTAGCAAGAGTTGCCTGATCAAGGACTCCCATTCCTACTACTGAAACAACAATATAGACCACAGCAGCCAGCAGAGTTCCATAAATTGTACTTTTCCTGATGTTCTGATGAGGGTTTTTAATTTCCCCTGCAGGTATAGTTGCACTCTCAATTCCAACAAAAGCCCAGAGGGCAATGGCTATCGCGGCAGGTAAGGTATTCATACTTGAAACTTTCGCACTTGAAACAGTGCTGAGCATTGAAGGATTAAAGTGGAGAGCTGCAATTACAACAAAGACTACCAGTGCACCAACTTTTAGTACTGTGGTTACAACACTAACCCTGCCTGCACCCTTAACACCTAAAATATTTATAAAAGTAAAAACCCACAATACTCCGGAAGTAATCAGAAAAGCTAAAACCGGGGTGGCGGTAGCAGGAACAAAATATGTAAAATAAAGCATGAAGGCCGTTATAATTGCTGCATTTCCGACCCATGCACCTATCCAATATGTCCATGCGATCAGGAATCCTGCAAAATCCCCGAAAGCTGCCCTTGTATACACAATGGGCCCCCCTGTTCTTGGCAGAGCCGTACCCAGACTGGCAAAACTTAATGCAAGAAGCAATGAACCAAGAGCTGTAATGACCCAGGCAATAATAGCGGTTTTAGGATTTGAAGCGGCAGCTAATGATGCTGCAGATGTAAAGATACCTGAACCTATACAGTTTCCAACAACAATCGCCACCGCGGCTGTCAGACCAAGTTCCCGCTTTAACTCGAGGTTACCCTGACTATTGGTCTCTTTATTCTTTCCCATAGATTCTTTTATAATTATTGCTTTACCAAATATTCTGCCCTAAGTAAATCAAAATAATATTCAGAAATCCGTTTGATATAACATATCTGACTTTTAAATTCTCATCTTAATCTAAAATTCCCATTTGTTTCATAAGAAATACTGCATTCATCTTTTGAGTGATGCCATCCTGAATCTTGTAATCAAATCTAATATTTTCACCATTGATTTCAATTTCAAAACATTTATTGATTATCACACCCGGGTGATCAGACTCCATATTCCCGAGTGAAGTGTCGTGTGTTGCAATTAAACCTGTCCCACCGTATTCAACCATCCTCTGAAGAAATAGTTTTGACCCGGTACTTTTATCTGCTGAATTAGTGCCCTTAAGAATTTCGTCGAGGATAAAAAATACCGGCTCCCCTTTTTCAATTCTGGATTTCAGTGTATTAAGTCTTCTGAGTTCAGCATAAAAGTATGATTCGTTATCAGAGAGTGAGTCTGTTGTACGCATACTGGTAAAGAGTTTTACAGGAACGAAATTCATTTCCGTAGCACAAACTGGTGCCCCAATCATTCCAAGAATATAGTTAACCGCAACGGTCCTTAAAAATGTGCTTTTCCCTGCCATGTTTGCACCGGAAATGATGCAAATGGTTCCCTTCCTTTCCATGGTAAAATCATTACAAATCCTTTTGCTTTCATCAATAAGTTGATGTCCAAGGTTTTTTGCTGAAAAAACATTTGGTTCATCAGATATTACAGGGTAAGTAAAGTCAGTATTATTGAATGCATAGTTGCCAAGACTTATATAAGCATCTGCTTGTCCAATCATTTCGAGCCATAGAGGAAACAGGGTCTTATACTCTGATTTCCATTTTTCCAGTTTGTAAATACAGTGATAATCCCACAAAAATAATCCGTTCAGAACAAATCCGGTAACCATATTCATTCTGCTGTCAAAAGCCTGAATGAGTCTGCCAAGTTTTCTGACGGAGACGGATGCAGAGACCCCCTTTCCGGATATATTCATTCTGATTTCATTCAATCTTTGAGAATTAAAGGACTCTTTCTCAAATGCTTTAAGTAATCCATTCATCGATGACAAAAAAATGTACTTCCTCGACAAAGTATTATGAATAGCATTGGTTTTTTTTAAACCCATTGCTATATAAAGAAGGTTGGTGAGAAAAATAATTACAAAAACAGAATATGGCATTATACCTGTTAATCCGAGTAGAAGAGAAACAGCTGCAAAAGTCGGAAGGGAAAAAATCAGGAACCGTTTAAATGATGATGACTTTATTACGGTTCTTTCTTCCATCCATTTCAGCAAACCTGATATTTCACTCTTTTCCAGAGGTGTCTTCATCCCGGCTGCCATAAATTCCTGTCTCCATTTATCTATTGAAGCCAGTTCTCTTATTGCTTCCTGGCGAGGCAATAACTCGTTAGAAAGTGTGAAAGGGTCTGACAACCAGCTTGCAAGTATATCCCTTCCATAATCTGTTACAGTTCTGTTAATGAATTGAAAAAGAGAAGAAGCACCAAAGAGATCCACATCAAAAGAAAAATCATGCCTGATATCTGTATATGAACTGCCTGCTTCGAATGCAGACAGATCACCTGAAAGAGCATTTGCTTCATTTTGATTTATAGAAACAAGGTTACTTAAAAATTCTTTCCGTCCCGAGTGAATGGAAAAGAGTTTCAATAGATAGAGAAACAGGACAGTTAATAGCCCGATAAGTATAATCCCGGAAGCGATATTTTTTAAAAACCCGGTCCAGATCAGGATTATCCCCCCAAAAAATGTAATAAATCTTAAAAATGAAAGAATTATCAGGATCTTTTCTTCCTTCTTTTCAAGAGTCCTGTATGATGTTGCAGAACCGAGATATCTTTCTTTCAACTTTTCTTTATTCATGCAATCAGTTAATTAGGGCAACAATTTTGAACTGACTTCTGCTGTTATAAAGATCAGCACCTGTCTGATCAAAATTCCATGTCCATTCTTCGCTCAACCGACAAGCGGGAAGATCCGTCACCAATGTAGGAATTGTTTTAATATCACCAATCCTGCTCGTGATAACCTCAGCATAATCTGAAATAAGAACCGATCTGTTCCTCATTAGAAAATCAATATGTTTCTTCTGTATTTCAGCTCTGAACAGGTTAAAATCCTCTTCTTTAATTAATGATCTCTTTTTAATAAAATCTAACGGTAATGATTCAAGTTGTGTAAGAATATTCAGCGATATTATCATCCCTGTGTCAAAATCAGGTTTAAATTCAGGCACATTAATATTCTCCAGAGACCTTAGCTTGTTGAAGAAACCATATTTTCTTCCTTTTTGCCATACCTCCTCAATTAATCCTCCTGTTACATCCTGTTCTATTAATTCAACATTTTTAAACCTTTTGACCTGGTTTATGACATCCGGCGGATGAACAATGTCTACCAAAAAGATTTTTTGTGTTCGTTCTACAAGCTCTGCCAAAGGGAGATCAAGTAGCCAGCCGCTTCCAAGGACCGTCACCTTTTCCGGTTTGAATAATTCCATTGCTTTAATAATAATACTCCTGCAGTGCGCCTGATGATTTTCCCATCCGCCTTCCTGGTTTATATGATGGTATATCAGTCCGTTCTGATAGTTGTAATAACCCATCCTGCTAAGCATCCTGCGATATGAGATTGTATGAGTCATTATGGATTATTTTGATCTCTCAATTCATTCAACCGCGATGTATATAATAAACTAAGTTGGCGTGCAAGATTGTCAGGATCATCAGTACCAAAAGCGTCAGGATAAATCGGATCGAGTACCTTTATCCGGATATGATGTCCACTGCTAAAAATAAGACCATGTTTAGCAAGGATATCACCCGTTCCGTCTACCAGAACAGGCAGAATAGGAACATTAGCCTTTAATGCAAGTTGAAAAGCCCCTCTTTTAAAAAATCCTATTCCATTTTTCAGAGAACGTGTCCCTTCAGGAAAAATCATAATGGAAATTCCTTTTTTAAGACAATTGTATGACTTTTCAAGCATTTCAATCTTGCTCTCTTCATTTTCGCGGTCAACAATAATATAATCTGCCATTTTAATATACCAGCCGAGTACAGGAACATTAATATTTTCGATTTTCGATATCCATTTGAATTTATACCTGAGGCAGTTTACTAACAGGATATCCAATATTGACTGATGATTTGAAATAATAACATATGTTGTCCCTTTTACTGCTTTTTCTCTCCCTTCAATGTGGATTGCCCATATGGGAATTAAGAATGACAGAATAAGACTCTGGTACATCAGGAACCAGTGGGTAATTTTCTTTTCTCTGTCGAATGCTATTGTCATCAGCCAGATCATTAAAGTCAGTGGGAAAGTCACGACCACATAGCAAATGCCAATTAACCAAACGATTATCGACTTAATAATATCCATAATTTTTTTCTTCCTCCGTGCAACGCTGTGACTACTCTGTGGCCCACTGTATAACTAAAATAAAAAATAACACAGAGCTACACAGAGAACCACAGAGATGTGTTCAATAGTTTCCTTTGTTAAAACAGCAAATTAAAAAAAATTATAGATCTCTGCTTCAGTTAAAGAAATATTTTCAGATTTAAAAACCTCTGATAAGTCGTTTACCATATGCCTGCACCCGATAAGTTTTTTAGAAACTAACTTCATCTGTTCGCTTCCTTCGATAGTACATTCACAGATAACTCCATCCTTAATGAAAAGACTGCTGGAGTGATGTAATCCATTTATAACAAAAGTATTCCTGAAAGCATATTCAGGGCCATACGCCCAGTTCCACTCCCAGGTCTTATATTTCGAATCAGATATTAATTCAGCTTCTTTCTTTTCTGACAGCGTAAGATTATAAGGAACAATATCAGGAAAATACTTTAAAAAGTAATTTACCATTTCTGCCCTGAATTCATATATATCCTTAAGTTTTGTAAGCTTTTCATTCAGATTTAAAACCGGAGACGGGTTTGATGCAACAGCTCTTGTATTATAACAGGATGTATCTTTCCGTAATGAATTTCTAAGCATTTCAAGTGATGTACTGAATAATAGAGTCCCATGATGAAGGACCCTGTTCCGATGAATATGTTCTGCATTTCCTGATATCTTAAAACCATTAACTTTCAGATCGTTTTTTCCTTCAAATTTTGCTGCAATTCCCAAAAAAATTAAAAAATCTATGACAGGTTGTGTGTATTTCGGGAAATCGACCTGTTTCCCGGTTTCACTTTGCCTGATAAAGGTAAAATTAAGATTTCCATTATCATGAAACACTGTTCCACCACCGGAAATCCTTCTTATGACAGGGATCTTATTCTCAACAATAAATTTCGTGTCCACCTCCCTGTGAGCGGCTTGATGTTTTCCGATTACTACACAAGGGCTGTTTACACCCAGTATCAAATATTCATTATCACTGTTTTTAAGAAGGAATTCTTCAATCGCAAGATTAAAGAATGGGTCGTACGATTCCAGATTGATGCAAAACATTGAAGTGAAACTTAATGAGAGGCTAGATGGTTTTAAGGAGAACCAAAATATGTTTTATGTAAAAGTATATTATTGTCAATCAATACATAAAGACTATAGACACTCCAGCCAATTAACGCACCGAGAAGTGAACCGATGATCACATCACCGGGATAGTGAACACCAAGATAGATCCTGCTGTATCCGATTACGAATGCCCATATTATTATGCAAATCGAATACCATCTCTTTTTTATGAAAAGCAGACTGAGAAGAGCTACATCAAATGAGTTGGTGGCGTGTGAAGAAACAAAACTGTATTTCCCTCCGCATTCACCGTTAACAACGTGAACATGTCCTTCAAGAGAAGGCTCATAACAGGGTCGCAGACGAAGAACAAGGTTTTTAATCAGTACAGATATCTGATCTGAGAGCGTTGCCGCCAGAATTATAAACAACACAATAACAAGGAATTTTCTTTTGTACTTTATACCCAGAAAAATAAGAATGGCAAGGTAGAGTGGGACCCAGATTAATCTGCCACTGATTGCATGCATTACCTGGTCACAGAATGGTGAATTGAATGAGTTTAAAAATAAGAATATCTGTTGGTCAAGTCGTTCAAGCATGTATAATTATCAGTCAAAGTTAAGTACTTTCCAGATCATATCTTTTAATGTAACAATGCCCTGACCAGTTAAAGAGGAGATAAAAACCCTTGGAATATCGGGTAAATCATTTCTTATCTCATTTATCAGTTCGTCGTCGAGCATATCAGATTTTGAAATTGCAAGAACCCGCTTTTTATCAAGAAGTTCAGGATTGTACATTTTTAATTCATTAATGAGGATATCAAATTCCTCTTTTATATTCTTACTGTCGGCAGGTACCAGAAAAAGAAGCATTGAATTTCTTTCAATATGTCTTAAAAACCTTATTCCCAATCCCTTGCCTTCATGAGCACCTTCAATTATACCGGGAATATCGGCCATGACGAAAGATTTATCATCTCTGTAGCTGACTATTCCAAGGTTCGGAACAAGAGTGGTAAAAGCATAATCAGCAATCTTTGGTTTTGCAGCAGAAACGACAGATAACAGAGTTGATTTGCCTGCATTCGGAAATCCCACGAGTCCGACATCAGCAAGTATTTTAAGCTCAAGTATAAACTCTTCTTCAATTCCGGGCTCACCGGGCTGGGCATATCTTGGGGTCTGGTTAGTAGCTGATTTGAAATGGACATTTCCCTGGCCACCTCTTCCACCTCTTGCAAGGATCTTCTCATCACCATTACTGGTAATCTCAAACAGTATCTCTCCTGTCTGGCTGTTTTTAGCTATTGTACCTAAAGGAACCTGTACAATCACATCTTTTCCTTCGGCTCCGGTTGACTGTTGTCTGCCGCCTCCTACACCATTGTCTGCAAAAATATGACGCTGATACTTTAAGTGCAAAAGGGTCCACATCTGATCATTACCTCTCAGTATTATGTGGCCACCTCTTCCTCCGTCGCCCCCATCTGGTCCGCCTTTTGGTTCAAATTTCTCCCGACGGAAATGAGCAGATCCTGCCCCTCCGCTACCGGAGCGGCAATAAATCTTTACATAATCGACGAAATTTGATCCGGACATAAATATTTTATTTCAGTGTGGCCCGAGTGCCTTCTCTTTTATTTTCTTAACCCTTCCCTTCCCACCTAACTCTTTACCCCAACCCCCCAAGGAGGGCTAAAAACAGAGAAGGATTTCAAAGTCCCCCCTTGGGGGGATTTAGGGTGTCAAAAGGGATATGGGGCTAAACTAACTTCTTCATATAATCGGAAAGCCTCTTGAATATATCATCAATGGTTCCCATTCCATTTACAGGTTGGTAAAGTGCCTTCTTATTGCAATAGTTTATTATTGGTTCTGTTTTCTCTTTATAAACTGTAATCCTGTTTTCAATAACAGCAGGATCCTTGTCATCAGGTCTCCCTGAAAGTTCAGCCCTGGCTATTAATCTCTTAACAAGCTCATCGTGATCAACATCAAGAACCAGCATCTGATCGATCTTCATACCTC
>Ga0209747_1001287_pt1 | contig 13388 bp, 9 predicted proteins | sample BarGraNGADG00311_FD_184498 | JGI IMG/M metagenome (GOLD analysis project Ga0209747, IMG submission 184498) | Arctic peat soil microbial communities from Barrow, Alaska - Barrow Graham LP Ref core NGADG0011-311 (SPAdes) (version 2) | ecosystem: Environmental > Terrestrial > Soil > Wetlands > Peat ... | reverse complement strand
CCGCCACGATCAGGATCGCCCACGACGTGCTGTTGAAGAACAGCTTTGCGAAGTCGCCGAACGGCAGGTGTCCTGGGTTGGCACCGTACATGATCCTGTAGGCGGCGTACTCGACCGCCGGAGTGATGCCCGCGACGATGACGAGTGATGGGATCGCGAGCCACAACGGCCTCGTCGCCCACCACCACACGCGCTCTCCCTTGACCTTCCTTCGGGTGCTTCCCCTGAAGAGAGCCCACGGGACCGCGATGCCAATCGTGAAGATCGAGAGCTGGTTCCAGCGGTGGAAGATGGGAAAGATGAGCCAGACGCCCGCGACGACCAGGGCCGCCAGTATCCCGTAGGGAAGAGCGCCGAGTGTCTGCCTGAGCGGGCCGGTGCGGATCTTGCGCTCTTTCTTCGGCTTGGGCGGCTTCTCGGGCTTGGGAGGTCTCTTGAGCGCCGCTTTCATCGCCGCCGCCCTGGCTCGCAGCCTGGGCTCCATTCGCTGGGGGAGCTCTTCATCGACCGGTTCGGGCGCAGCCTCGGGCGCCGGCACAGCTGCGACGGCCGCGGCCCTGCGCTTCCTGGGCGCGGGCTCAGGGGCTTTTTCGGGCTCCGGCTCGCGCTTGATGGGCTTGCGCACGCGCTTAGACGGAGGAGGCTCGACGTTGACCAGCGGCAGGCTCTCGGCCAGCTCCTCGGGGGTCGGCTCGGGCTCCGCGGGGGCCGTTTCCTGCGCGACGGTCTCGACCCGGCCGTCGCCGAACACGATGACGTCGCTGATGTCGACGGGTGTCTCGCGCCTGGGCGGCGCGGCGAATCCGCCGGCTTTCAGGGCGGTCGGGCTCATCTCCTCTTCGATCTGCTCCTTGCACGGCAGGCAGATGAGCCGGTCGCCGCTTTCCTGCTCGCAAAGCTTACAGATCGGGCGCTCGCACTTCATGCACTGCCGCACCGCGGGCCTCTTCGGGTGCAGGTAGCACCCTTTGAACTGCGAGGTATCTTCAGCCAAGTGTCGCTCCACTGTTTATGATTTCAGACGCGTAGGGCAACGTTTCTGTCACCTGCGTCCGGCCAACACTATTGTAAACGCAAAGACGAGCCGGTGTGTTGTCGAAGCTCAAAGCGCCCGGAACACCCCTCACCCCAACCCTCTCCCCCAAGGGGCGAGGGAGACCTTTCAAGGAGCGGCGACCAGCGCGTTCACTTCGTCGGCGAGGCCGGTCAGCGCGTCGCGGTCGGGGAACTCCGGGCTCACGAACAGGAACTCCTCGCTCATCGGGTTCAGCCGCACGCGCTCCATGTCCTCGCGTGAGACGCCCGACGCGAACTCCTCGAAGAGCTGCGTACCCTTGAAGACCACGAGCGGGAAGAAAGTGGCGGTGTGAATGCCGTTTTCGCGGAGGACCTCGACGGTGTTCAAGATGCTGGCGCGCGTCTCGCCGGGCAGGCCGACGATGAACGTCAGCATCGGCTTCATCCCGGCGCCCTTGATGGCGAGCGCGGCGTCCAGGACGTCCGAGACGTCCAGCCGCTTGTGCACCACCCGCCGGAGGATCTCCTCGTTGAACGTCTCCGCGCCGAGCGCGACGTCCGTGAAGCCCTTCGATGCCAGGGCGTCTATGGTCGCGCGGTCGAGGTAATCCGCGCGCGTCTGTATGTGATAGGTGTAGGGGAGGCCGCCCAGCAGCTCGAGGATCTTTGCGAGCCTCTTCTTGTTCATGGTGAAAGTCGCGTCCCCGAAGAAGAACGAGCCCGCGCCACCGGTGAAGTTCTCCGCGCAGAACCCGAGCACGTCGCGGACGTAAGCCGGCGAGTGGAAGCGGGTGCGCCCGTGGTTGATGGCCGGGTCGAGGCAGAACGTGCACGCCTCGGGGCACCCGCGCGAGGTGAGGAAGCCGGCGCCTGGGATCCAGTCCCCGCCCGGGATGAGCTCGGAGAGGACTTCGAAGCGTGTCCTCACGTTGAACTCGTCGGTCACTGTGTAAGGATGCGGCAGGGTGTCGAGGTCGGCGACCGGCGCCCGGTCCGGGTTGTGGAAGACGCGCTCTCCTTCCCGGTAGCTCAGGCCGCGCACGCCCTCGAGGCTGCGTCCCGACGCGAGCCTCCCCAGCAGCTCCTCGGCCGTAAGCTCGCCCTCACCGCGGACGACCGCGTCCGCGTGACCGTCAGAGAGGATCTCGTCCGTGTGGAACGTCGAGTAGATGCCCCCCGCGACTATCTTCGCGGCGGGGCAGGAGGCCCGGACTTCGCCCAGCAGCCTGCGACAGTAGAGCGCGAGGCCGTACGTGGACAGCGAGACGAAGATGACGTCGGGCTCCGAGGTGAGCATCTCGAGCATGTAGCTCCTGGAAGCGGCTGCGGCTTCCGGCGAGGCGATCCGCGCCCCCGAGAGCTCGTCGGGGCGGTCGGAGACTTCGGCGAAGAGCTCGGCGCTTCCGTGCACGTCAGCCACGATGTTGGCGACCTGGAACGGCCATCCTCTTGATTTGAGGTAGGCTGCGACGTGCATCGCCCCGTAGTCCGGCGCCAGCAGCTCCTTGTTGCGAAGGACCTGCATGCGGACCCTCCAGGCCGGCTCGGGCCGCTCCTCGAGCAAGCCCAGGGCTGCCGTGTCGGATATGAACAGGGTCTTCAATCGATCTCCCATCGTCGGGCAAGGGGATAGTACATCGGAGGTGGTGGGCAAGTCGAACGAGGGCGCTTCTGAAACGAAGAAAGCCCCTTTGAAGGGGCTTTCCTGACCATCTCAAACTCCCGGGCGAGTGCCGCGTTAGTGCCACAGAGTAATCAATATATACCTTTCAGCGCTCTCATTCAACCACTCGCGGGGAAGTTTTCCACAGATTTCCACAATCGGGCCGGGATGGGCGGCTACCAGGGATACCGCGGCACGTCCGTCATGAACTCGGCGCCGCTCTCGGTAATGAGGATCACGTCCTCGACCCGGTAGCCTTCGTCCAGCTCTTCGACCGGCAGCAGTGAGTGCCCGAGCGTGAGGGTCATCCGTGGCGCGAGCTCGAGCTGCAGGTGCTGCGGGTAGTGGGACGGGTGCGGGAACTCCTCGAACTCGAGGCCCACTCCGTGGCACGCGGCGGGGACCCAGGCCTCGCCGTAAGGCATCTTCGTCACGATCTGAACGAAGTTCTTCGTGATGTCGCCGACCGTCATCCCGGGCTTGATGAGGGAGAGCGTCTCGCCCTGGGCGTCGACGTAGGTCTTGAGGGCGCGCTTCTGTTCGGCGCCTGGCTCGCCGCACACGGTCGTCCTGGCGGTGTCGCAGGAGTACTGCGCGACCACCGGGTGCACGTCGATGGTCACGACCTCACCCTCGTTGATGACCCTGGTCGTGGCGGCCCCGTGCAGGCACATCGAGTTCGGCCCGGAGTCCACGAACGTCGACGCGCCGAACCGCTCCGCCCCGGCGACGCGCATCGCGTGCTCCGCCTCGGCCGCGACCTGGCTCTCTGTCATGCCCGGCTTGACCGCGCGAAGGCCAGCCTCCAGCCCGAGGCCGGCGACCCGCGCGGCCTCGCGCATGCGCTCGAGCTCGTAGTCGTCCTTGTAGTATCGCAGCCGCATGGTGACCTCTTCGTTTTCGACCACCTTGATGTTCGGGTTCAGCGACTCGAACTTGTGGAACAGGAACGCCGGAACGGTGTGCACGTCGAAGCCCAGGGTCTTGTCTCGCAGGCCCAGGTCCTTGAGCGCGCCCAGGAACGTCTTCATGAGCTCGCCCGGGTTCTTCCAGCCGCGGATGTCCTTTACCCACGTGCGCTCGCGGGCGAACTCGACCTCGGTGTAGAAGACGATCACTATCGGGTCCGCCTCCAGGGGCAGCAGCATGCGCGCGACGTTGCGCACGTCACCGGAGAGGTAATGGTAGTTCTCGCGGCCGGTGAGCTGCATCGCGTCGACGCCGAGCTCGGCCATGATCTCCCGCGCCTTGCCGGCCCTTTTCTCGAAGACCTCGAGCGGCACGTCCTGCATGCGGTCCACCTCCGGCTTGCATTGGAAGCTTGTAATGTCGCTTGGTTTCTTCGGCACGGCCGCCCCTGTTCCTCGTAGCGGGGCCGGCCCGGGGGCGTATCGTTACATCTACTGCTATAATCTTTCGGGGGTTGAAAGGGATCATTTGTTGAGAGGGAAGACCACACTAACGATTTTGATCTGCGTCCTGCTGGCGGGCACCGTTGCCGTCGCCGGCTGCGGCGCTGCCGCGAAGAACGCGGCGCCTGCGAGCAGCGCGTCGTCCGCGAGCAGCGCGTCGTCCGGCAAGGCGAAATCCACGCAGGCCACCCTGCCGAACGGGCAGTCTCTCTCGTCGGTCATCGCCCGCTATTCCACCCTCACTTCCGAGGAAGTCGCCGCCGCCCAGGAAGCCCTGCGCTGCGCGACCGACGCAAACACCGGCTCGATATTCAAGTGCATGCTCGTGAAGTGCGCCAAGGGGTGGGCGAGGGCATCGGTCGAAGAGACAGGGGTGCCGCTCGACGAAGTCATCGGCTTCGACGTCTGCCTGAGGAAGGCCGACGACAACAAGTGGGAGGTCGTCCAGATCGGGACAGGCTTCAAGGCAACCGATTTCCCCGGCGCCCCCGTCGAGATCTTCGAGTAGTTGACAAATAAAAAGAGCCGGGGCGTTGGGGCCCCGGCTCTTTCTTTTTTTGTTGTCTGCTTGAGCGCTCTTACTTCAGCTTGTCCCTGCCGAAGCCGAGCACGTTGCGCGCGGTGATGAGCATCTGGATCTGCCCGGTGCCTTCGAAGATGTCGTTGATCTTCGCGTCGCGCATCCACTTCTCGAGGAGAAGCTGGCGCGAGTAGCCGAGCGGCCCCATGAGCTCCACGCACTTCGCCGTGATCTGCGTCACCGCGAGGCCCGCCTTCGCCTTGGCCATCGAGGCCTCGAGGCTGTTGCGCACGCCGCCGTCGAGCATCCACACGGCACGCCAGGTCAGCAGCCGGGCTGCCTTGAGGTTGGCTTCCATGTCGCAGATGTCGCGCTCGATCGCGGTCATGTTGGCGGGGTTGATCCCGTAGCGGACCTCGACGCCCTCGTCCGCGAGAGCCTGCTTCACGTAATCGAGCGCCGCGCGCCCTACGCCGATCGCCATCGCGGCGACCATAGGGCGGGTCGCGTCGAACGTCGCCATGACACCCTTGAAGCCCTTCGTTCCGGCCTTCTTGGGGTCGACCACCTCGGCGCTGCCGAGTATGTTGGTCTCGGGGATGCGGCAGTCCATGAACACCAGCGTCACGGTGTCCGAGCAGCGGATGCCCATCTTGTCCTCGACCTTCTCGATTGTCATGCCGGGTGCTCCGTGCTCCACGATGAACGGCTTGATGCCCGCGCGGCCGGCCTTGGGGTCGACCGTCGCCCAGACGACGACGAAACCGTCGGAGTCCTCGAGCGCGCTCTTGCCGCTCGTCACGAAGATCTTCTCTCCGTTGAGCACCCACTCGTTGCCGTCCTTGACGGCCGTGGTCTTGAGGTTAGCGGTGTCGCTGCCGGCTTCGGGCTCCGTGATGGCCATCGCGCCCCACACGGGCTTCTCGCCGGAGAAGCGGGCGAGGAACTGCTCCTTCTGCTCGGGCGTTCCGGTGGCCTGCACCGCCGCGCCGCCGAGGCCCTGCCCCGGGAACGCGAGGGCTATGCCCGCGTCGCCCCAGAAGATCTCCTCAACCGTGACAGCCGTAGTCAGCTGCGTCTCACGGCGCTTCTTCTCTCCGCCCTCTTCTTTCTTCTTGTCGCCGCCGCTCATCGAGCCGCCGATGCCGCCCTTCATGAAGCCGTGGACCATGTTCAGGAGGTCCCAGGGCTTCTCGTGCTCTTCCTCGTCATACTTGCGCGCCTGCGGACGGACCGCCTGCTCGGCGAACATGCGCAGCATCTTCTGCGTGCCCTTTATCTTCGGGGAAAGTTCGAAATCTATCGTCACTCAAATCACCTCCTAAATCATTACCATGCCTTCGAGGGTGGAGAATGCGCGCGCGTTCCGGAACCACAGCTCCGGTGGATTGTCCCGCACGTACCCGTGTCCGCCCATCACCTGCACCGCTCCGTCACAGACCTTCATGCATTTGTCGGCGGCGTAGTTCTTCGCGAGCGCCGCGTCTTTTGAGAACTCCTCGCCGCGGTCGCACTTCCACGCGGCCTCCCACACCAGCATCCTGGTGGCGTCGACCTCCATGAACATCTCCGCGATCATGAACGCTATCGCCTGGCGGGACCCGATGGGATCGCCGAATGCGATGCGCTCTTTCGCGTAGTCACGGGAGTGCTCGGCGGCGCGCTTTGCCATGCCTATCGCCATCGCCGCGAGCGCCAGGCGCGAGCGGGACAGGAGGTTCAGGTAATCGATGCCCTCGCCTCCGCCGATCTTGGCGGACCGGGGCACGCGCACGTTGTTGAACTCGACTTCGTAGGTCTTGAGCGCCTTGAGGCCCATGTTCTTCTCGGGCTCTTCGCTCACGACCACGTTCTCGGCCGCCTTCGGGACCACGAACGCCTGCACGCCAGAGAACCCGGCGCCCGGCTCGGTCGTCGCGAACACGATCAGGTTGTCCGAGTCGGCGGCAAGCGGCACGAGGCACTTCTTGCCCTTGATCACGTACTCTTCATCGTCCCTGGTGGCGGACGTCATCAGAGACGAAGCGTCGAAGCCGAAGCGCGGCTCTATGAGCGCGGCGCCCGCGGCCTTGAACTCGTCGCCTGTTGCCGCAGCAAGCAGTGTCTGCTTCTGGTCCTCGGTCCCTTCGAGCAGGACAGTGTAGGCCGCGACGGTGGGCGAGCACAGGTGCAAGGCGGTAGAGAGGTCGCCGTGCGCGAGCTCCTCGTACGCCATGGCCCCGGTGAGAGCGGACGGGCCTTCACCGAATCCGCCGTACTCCTCGGGGACGCTCGATGAGATGATCTCAAGCTCCCAGCCCGTCTTCACAAGGTCGGGCGAGACTTCACAGGCCTCGTCCATCTCCCTCATGAGGGGCTCGATCTGGTCGGTTGCGAAGCCGGCAATGGTCTCCTTGACCATCGCTTGTTCTTCGCTTGGGTCGAACGACAGCATAGGCTACTCCTCCTTTCGCAGGGGCTCGTTATCGGACCCCGTGAACGCCGCCTCTGCGATCAGGCGGCTCCTAAGTTCCCTTTTCATTACCTTGAGCGTCATGGTGAGCGGCATCTGGTCGATGATGCGCACCATGCGTGGCGCCTTGTACTTTGCTATGTGCTCCCGGCACCACTCCAGGAGCTCCTCCTCGGTCGCTTCCTCACCGTCGTTGAGCTGTATGAACGCGACGGGTACCTCGCCCTTCTGGGGGTGCGGCGCGCCGATGAGCGCGACCTCGAACACCTTCGGGTTGCGGAGTATCTCCTCCTCGACCTCGCGGGAGAACACGGAGTACCCGCCGTGCTTGACGACGTCCTTCTCCCTGTCCACGAAATGCAGGAAGCCGAGCCGGTCGCGGAAGCCTACGTCGCCGGTGTGGAACCACCCGTACTTGAACGCTTCGGCCGTCATGTCGTCGTCGCCCCAGTAGCCCTTCATGACGTTCGGGCCGCGCACGACGAACTCGCCCACCTTGGTCCGCCTGAGCTTCTTGCCTTCGTCGTCCATCACCTTGACGCGGACGCCCGGCACCGGGAACCCGACCGTGCCCTTCCTGCGGATGATCGAGTTCACCGAGATGATGGGGGAGGTCTCCACGAGCCCGTAGCCCTCGATGAAGCGCCCGCCGATCGACTGCAGCACCTTGATCTGGTCCGCGGGCATCGCGTCCGCCCCGGAGATCCAGTACCTGACGCTCGAGAGGTCGTACTTCTCGGGGTGGCACTGGAGCATGATGTTCCACATCGCGGGCACGCCGGTCACGATGGTCGCCTTGTAATCCTGGATGTTCTGCAGCGCCTTCACGGGGTCGAAGAACCGCATGAGGACGCCCGAGCAGCCGGAGTAGAACGCGCCGATGATGCTGGTCGTGAAGCCGAAGATGTGAGCCAGCGGCAGCGCTGTGACGCCGATGTCGTTGCGGCCGATGCGCAGCATCCTGACCGACAACGTCGCTGTCGACAGGAGGTTCTTGCTGGTGAGGATGGCCCCCTTGGGGAAGCCGGTCGTCCCGGAGGTGTAGAAGATGGCGATGGGGTCGTTCGGGTCGAGGTCGATGGGCTCGACGACCGCGTCGCCGAAGCCTTCGGTGAGCGCGTCGACCGAGATGAACTCGGACGGCACCTTGTCCTCGTCGCCGACCATTACCCAGTGCTCGATCCCGGGGACGTTCGCCTTGTCCCGGATGTTCATCGCGAACAGCTCGGGCTCGGTGACCAGCACCTTTGCCCCGCAGTCGGATATCGCGCCCTGCAGCTCGTCGGCCTTCAGCATGTAGTTGAAGGGCACGATGATCGCGCCGAGCCGGGCCGCGGCCGTGAACAGCAGGCCTATCTCGGGCATGTTGGTGAGGACCACCGCGATGCGGTCGCCCGCCTTCACGCCAAGCTGGTCGCGCATTGCCGCGGCGACGGTGTTGCATGACCTGAAAGCCTGGCTGTAGGTGAGCTCTCTGTTGGTTTCGTCATAGCCCAGGTGCCTGTACGTGACGGTCTCCTCGCGAACCGCGAGGGTCTTGTCACCGAACTTCCGGGCCGCGCGGTCGACAAGGTTTGCGACGGTAAGATTACGAGCCATAATGAGCCCCCAGCTCCTGGTCAGCCGCTATATTATATATCCGGGCGTCAAGATTGGAAGGTCGAGCCCGGGGGGAGCGGCTTCATGCCCCGTTCGGCGCTTTTCCACGCGCACAGTGCGCCAATGTTAGCAATACAGCGATGCGGAGTAAACAAGGGGGCGTTGTGCTAACCTTAATCCTTGAGTCCCGCATGACCCGCTACCGGAGTCGAACTATGAGAACAACGTCCGCCGTCCTCCTGGCTGTTGCAGCACTTCTTGCGGTGTCGCTGCTGGCCGTCGCCGGCTGCGGGACGACGCCGGCCACCTCGGTCCCCGCTAAAACGAACACTCAACCGGCGACAGGCAAACCAACGGTCCTTCTGTTCTCACAGCCTGGCTGACGTTCGTGCGTTCGCGCGAGAGCCCTCGTGCAGGGCATGGCGAACCAGAGTCCGGACCGGTTCGCGTTTGAGGAAGTGGACATCACGCAAGACCTGGCGATGGCGCAGAAATATCAGATCCAGGCGACCCCGACGATCGTGGTGCTCGACCCCGCGGGGAACACTGCAGGCGTTCTTACGGGGGTTCCGCCGGAAGCGGAGCTCAGCGCCCTGATCGATAAGGCAGGTGCAAGCTAGCGTGGGCCTCGACCCGAAGGTCATCGAGTCAATAGACGAGTTCAAAGCGAAGAAAGCGCGCGACAAGTTCGTGCTGTTCCTGCCGCTCGTCCTGGCTGTTATGTTTGTCCTGGCAATCATCGTGCTGAACGTCTTCGCGAGAGGGTATTTCAACCGGACGTACACCACGCTCCATAACATCAACAACGCCTGGGTTATCATCATCCGGATGCTGGCCGGCGCGGCCCTGATCGCCCTGATCGCGTGGTGGGGCTTCAACCTCTATGCCGCGGTCAGGTACGCGCAGGGGCGCATCGAGACCTTCCTCACCTTGCAGACCAACGATTACGACAAGGCCGGCTACATGGTGTATGAGGACGCCGCCGGGAGCGCCAGCATCGCGGCGGGTGTTCAGCAACCGGGGATCGCCATCTTTGACGACACGGCAGCCAACGCCGCGGCTTTTGTGGACCGCCTCGGGAACCGAATGATCGGCGTCACGAAGGGGTTGCTGGTCGCGGGGCTGTCGGTTGGGGAAGCCACCGGCGTGATGGCGCACGAGGTCGCGCACCTGATCATCGGGGACAACGTGAAACCGCCCGAGATGTTCGACGCGGAGTTCCTGCCGAGCTTGCTGATCATTCTGTACGGGGTCCTCGCCGCGCTGGCCGTGCTGACGGCGCCTCGCAACGACGGGTACCTGGTTCTCGTCACGATCGTCGTGGCAGTGATCTTTCTCGTGCTCGTCCTCATCCAGAGATCGAAAAGGTTCCTGGTGAAGCTTCTGGACCTGGCGTTCGCGCACGACGACATCCTGGCCGACTCGGTCGCCGCGGACTTGACGCGCGACCCCGACGCGCTCGTGAGCGCGATCAAAAAGGTGTCGGCACTGGCCACCAAGTCAGACCGGACGCCCGGGGGGACCATCCTCGCGCGCTATATGTTCGTGACCTACCCGACGGCCTCCGGCGACTATGTCCGCTATGCGACGCAGATCGGGAGCCAGCTGTTGACTGGAGGGAAGCAGGCCCGGACATGGTTTTCTTTCAGCGGCATGATGGACGAGGCGACGCGCGAGATCTACGAGCAGGAGAAGGGCGTTACGCGCGACCGGCTGGTGAACCTCGACCTCATCAAGCAAGGCAAGTGGCAGGCGATAAACTCCTGGAACGTCGACTAGGAGAATAGGAGCTATTCACTGTCCACTTTTGAGCACTTGGTCACGCAAAATAGGGGTCTGACCCCTATTTTGCGTCGTAAGAAAGAAGACTAAACAAAGTGGACCCAGGAAGTGGACAATGAACGACTACATAGGTCCCCGGGGAAGGCTCTGATCGAGGGCCCAGTAGTAAGTCAGGTTGTCGTCGGTCTGCGCTCCGAGAGCGAGCATGGCCTCGGGCGAAAGGCCTGACACTCGGCCCGTCCACGGCGCGGGCCCATACTCCACTATCGAGGCGATCACTCTCTTGCCGTTGGCCGGGTTGATGACGAGGACCCTCTTCTTGTAGTACCAGTCTTTGGGAGCCAGGATCACCTGGCCGTTCAAGGTCGTGTAGTTCCAGCGCATGTTCACGTAGTAGCGCTCGTCCTCGACAGGCGGCGCCTTGCCCCACGCGCCGTATCCCGAGCCTCCACCCTCCTGCCAGGCCATCCCGTTCTGGGCGGCGGGCGGCGTCCCAGAGATCGCGTAGTGAGTGGCGGGCGGTTCCTGGCTCACGGTCAGGCAGAGGTGCTGCTCCTGGCCGACCAGGCCGGAGTAGGCCGGCAGGGGAATCCCCTCGAGCATCTTCGAGCCGCCGATCTGGTTGTAAGGTCCATACCCCACGACGCACGACCCGCCTGTCCAGCTCTTGTAGTCGAAGTACATCGGGCGCTCGGCGATGACCGGTTGGTCCGATGTGACCATCGTCGAGAAGTCGTGGGCGGCGTCGGGGCTCGATCCCAGCTTGTTTATGGGCGCGACCGTTGAGCGCGCATTCGGCGCGACTGTGGCGTAGTCCTGGACCGTCGTCCCATCGCCCTTCATGTAAGTCAGGGTGACGTTCGCCTGCACCGTCCCCGAGTTCTGGATGGTGAAGTAGGGGACGAAGCCCGGCCTTGCCGTTCCCTCGGCGAAGTAGAACGTTGAGGACGGATAGGTCGCGCCCATGACATCGCTGCCGCCGGTCCATACGCCCTGGTAGCTGAAGTACATCGGCCGCTCGGCGATTATCGGCACGTCGGACGTGACCTCCGTCGAGAAGTCGTGTGACGGGTCATTGCCGGTCCCGAGCTTGTTCTTGGGAACGACTGTCGCTCGAGAGTTGGGAGAAACGGCGACCTGCTCCGAAGCGGTCGTGCCGTCGCCCTTCATGTACTTGAGGGTGACCTTGGCCGCGGTGGCTCCCGGGTTCTGTATGCAGAAGTAAGGATCGAAGCCCGGCCGCGTTGTCCCTTCTGCGAAGTAGAAGACCGAAGACTGAGAGGTGGCGCCGACGACGTCGTGGCCGCCCGTCCAGGCGCCGTTGTAATTGAAGTACATCGGGCGCTCGGCGATTATCGGCTGGTCGGAAGTGACAGCGGTCGAGAAGTCGTGGGCGGCGTCGTTGCCCGTCCCGAGCTTGTTTCTCGGCACGATGGTCGAGCGCGAGTGCGGGGCCACGGCCACCTGGTCCGTGACGGTCGTCCCATCGCCTTTCATGTACGCCAGCTTGACGGTGGCCTTGCTGCCACCCGGGTTCTGCAGGCAGTAGTAGGTGTCGAACCCCGGCCTGCAGGTGCCCTCCGCGAAATACCAGTTCGCCGCGGTTGTGGTGGCGCCCAGAACGTCCGAGCCGCCGTTCCAGTTGAGGGTCCCGGCCCCCGTGTAGTTGAAATACATCGGGCGCTCGACGACCAACTGCTGCCCACTGGTGCACGTGACGATAGTGGAGAAATCGTGCGCGGCGTCGTTCCCCGCACCGAGGAAATCGGCCGGGTGAACGGTCGCGCGGGAAGTCCGGGGCACCTTGATCTTCTGGTTCTTCGTTGCGCCAGTGCCGGTCATGTACGTCAGGGTGACATCGGCGAGCGTGCCGCCGGGGTTCTGGATCGTGAAGTACGTGTCGAAGTTAGGGCGAGTGTTGCCCTCGGCGAAGTACCACGTGATGGCGGCGCCGGCGTTCATCGTGAACGCGCCGGGCAGGTAGCCGGCCTGTCCGTCGGGGTTAGTAACATACAGGTCCCAGTTGCCGGTGGCCGCGTCGAGCGGCAGCGCGAAGCTGCAATCCAGCTTGGTCGGCGAAACGAGGATCACGTTTGTGGCCATGATGTTGCCCTGCTCGGCGGCGTGCAGCCAGACGGTAGGGGTGCCGGTGAAGTTGGTCCCCGTGAGGTTCGTGACGTTAACGGTCGTTCCCGGGGTGCCGGAATTCGGGGTCATGGAGGTAACGGTCGGCGCGGCGCTTGTTGTGGCTCCGCGGGCCAGCGTGCCGGCGACCGGGACCAGCAAGACTACAGCTATGGTGAGCGACAGCAGTTTCACTGTCCGATGATTATTCAGGCCTCTTGTTTTCATGTCTTCACTTATACGTATCCAGCACGAAATAGATTCTTAAACGTTTGATGACTTTGTCCTTCACGGGGTTCTCCTGGCTCCCTCGCCCCTTGGGGAGAATCTCTGGCTCCCTCGCCCCTTGGGGGAGAGGGCTGGGGTGAGGGACGCGACTTAGTTAGGTGCCTGTCCCCAGATTAAGTACTTGAATTTGTACCTGACCTAAGTTCAAGGGGAAAAGTGGAAAGTGAATGACCTATATTAGAGGGTGGCAGAGGGGACGTCGAACCGTCGCTTCACCCTGTGTGAGTTCTGCTTGGCGCTGGCTGGCTGGGCAGGGTTCCGCTCCTATGAGAGGGGGTAGCTTACCCCCTCTCATCGCCGAACCTCTGGTTCGGCTGCTCTCCCCCAATGATGACTCGTGGTGGGACCTTCCCCCCACGAGGAAGAAAGTCTGCCCCCCTGGTTCGAGTCCCCTCGGCTTGATCGTGGTTGCTATTGAGGAGTGGTGGAGCCGAGGGGACTCGAACCCCTGACCTCATCCGTGCGAGGGATGCGCTCTCCCAACTGAGCTACGGCCCCACTGGTGAGTGTCCGCTATTCTAGCGCAAGCCC
>Ga0209747_1001285_pt1 | contig 13391 bp, 13 predicted proteins | sample BarGraNGADG00311_FD_184498 | JGI IMG/M metagenome (GOLD analysis project Ga0209747, IMG submission 184498) | Arctic peat soil microbial communities from Barrow, Alaska - Barrow Graham LP Ref core NGADG0011-311 (SPAdes) (version 2) | ecosystem: Environmental > Terrestrial > Soil > Wetlands > Peat... | reverse complement strand
GCGGAGGCGATGAACCTCGGGGTTCCCCCGACCGAGCCGAAGGCCCGCACCGGTGAGGACACGCCGCCCGGGATCGCCGCCCGCGCCCGGTCGAAGAGCGCCTCCATTGTCGTGTAGCCATCCATTGTCGTGTTGCCCTCCATCGTCACGTCAGCCACGCAGTCCTTCCGCCACCTCGGTGGCCCAGTAGGTCAGGATCATGTCCGCCCCCGCGCGGCGGATCGAGACCAGCGACTCCGCGATCGCAGCCTCCCGCTCGATCCAGCCGTTCGCGGCGGCGGCCTCCACCATCGCGTACTCCCCGCTCACCTGGTAGGCGGCCACCGGCACCGGGGATGTGGCGGCCACATCCGCCACCACGTCGAGGTAGGACAGCGCGGGCTTGACCATCACGATGTCCGCGCCCTCGGCGATGTCCAGCTCCACCTCGCGCCGCGCTTCCCGCCGGTTGGCCGGGTCCATCTGGTAGGTGCGCCGGTCCCCCCGCAGGCAACTGTCGACGGCGTCCCTGAACGGGCCGTAGAACGCCGAGGCGTACTTGGCGGCGTAGGCAAGGATCGCGACGTCCACGTGCCCCGCACGGTCCAACGCCCGCCGGATCGCGGCCACCTGGCCGTCCATCATGCCGCTCGGCCCCACGACGTGGGCTCCCGCCCGGGCCAGTTCCACCCCCATCGCGGCGTAGATCTCCAGCGTGGCGTCGTTGGCCACGGCGCCGCGTTCATTCAGCACCCCGCAGTGCCCGTGGGAGGTGAACTCGTCGAGGCAGAGGTCGGCCATCACCACCAGCTCGTCGCCCACCTCGGCCCGCACGGCACGGAGTGCGGTGTTCAGCACCCCGTCCGGATCCAGCGCCGCGGAGCCCTCCGGATCCCGCTCCGCCGGGATGCCGAACAGCATCACCCCGCCCACGCCGGCGTCGACCGCCGCGCGCACCGCCGCCAGCAGCGACTCGGTGGTGTGCTGCACCATCCCTGGCAACGAGGGGATTGGGTGCGGCTCCGCCAGCCCCTCCTTGACGAAGAGCGGCTGGATGAGCGCCCCGGGATGGAGGTGGGTCTCCCGGACCAGGCGGCGCATGGCCGGCGTGGAGCGGAGTCGGCGGGGGCGGATCATGGCAGCTCCTTCAGTGCGGTGAGAAGGCCCGCGGCGGTGGGGTGCGGGGCGACCACGCACGACATGCCGTGGCGGCGGATCGCGGACGCCGTCGGTCGGCCCATCGCGATCCACCGGACGTCGCGCGGCCCGCCAAGCTCCACCCACGCCTCCACCTGCGAGGTCGCGGCGGCGAGGACGGCGTCGCACTCCGCGGCTCGCTGGAGGGCGCCCGGTGGCGGCGGCGCGTTGACGGTCCGGTAGAGCGTCAGCGAGCGGACGTCGTACCCCTTCGCGCGCAGGCCCTCGCCCAGGGCGGGGCGGGCGAGGGCCGATCCGGGGAGTAGGGCGCGCACCTGGACGTCCGTGGGCGACGACGGCCCCGCCACCGGCATCAGCTCCACGAGCCGCTCGGCGTCGGCGTCCCCGACGACGGCGACGCGCAGTCCCGCCGCCCGCGCGGCCCGGGCGGTGGCCGCCCCCACGCAGGCGCACCGGGGTGCCGCGAGCGCCCCCGCCGGGACAACCTCCCGGGTGGCGAATTCGAGGAGGAAGTCCACGGTGCGCGGAGAGGTGACGACCAGCCAGCCGTCGCCCACCCAGGCCAGATGGTCCGTCAGGCCGGTGACCGGCAGCGGCTCCGTCCGCACCACCGGGCAGTGCACCACCGCGACGCCTGCGGCGGCGAGCTCGTCGGCCAGGGCCCCCGGCCGTTCCCGGAGTACCGCGACGCGCGGGGCTGATGTCCGCAACTCGCGCGCCAGGGCAGCGCCCGCGGCTGCCGCCTGCTCCGGGGTGGTGACGACTCCCGCGGACGTGGCGTGGGCCGTCCGGGACCCGACGAAGAGGATCGCCTCAAGGTGCAGGACGCCGGCCTCGCACCGGCCGCGCGCCCCCACTGGGGTGGTACAGCTCGCGCCGAGTTCCCCGAGCACGGCCCGCTCGGCGGTCACCTCGAGGCGGGTGGCGGCGTCGTCGAACGCGGCAAGGGCGGCCGCGAGCGGGGTCGCTGCCGTGGCGGTCTCGCGGAGGCACTCGACGGCGAGGGCTCCCTGGCCGGCGGCCGGGACCATGGCCTCGGGAGGGAGGACCTCGGTGATCGAGTCGAGCAGGCCGAGGCGCGCCAGTCCGGCGCGCGCGAGGACGACGGCGTCGAGGTCCTCGGTGACACGGCGCAGCCGGGTGGGGACGTTGCCCCGGATGTCGACGACGGCGACGTCCGGGCGGGCGCGCAGGAGCTGGGCGGCGCGGCGAGGGGACCCGGTGCCCACACGGGCGCCGGCGGGCAGGGTGGCCAGGGTGAGGCCGTCCCGGGCGCAGAGGACGTCCGCCGGAGTCTCACGGGTGGGGACGGCCCCGAACACGAGATCCGGATGGTCGCCGCAGGGGAGGTCCTTCATCGAATGCACCGCCAGGTCGCACCGGCCGTCCAGCAGGGCTTGGCGCACCGCCGCGATGAACACGCCCTGCCCGCCCAAGGTGGCGAGCGGGTCGGGCCGCACGTCCCCCTCGGTGGTGATGTGCACCAGCTCGAAGTCCTCCCCGGACAGTTCGGCGAGCCGATCGCCCACCATGGTTGCCTGGGCGAGCGCCAGGGCCGAGGCCCGGGTGCCGATCCGGATCGTCACAGCGTGTGCACCAGATCGACGAGCCGGGTGAGGACGTCAGGGTCGGTCGAGGGCGGCACCCCATGGCCCAGGTTGACCACGTGCGCGGGAGCGGCGGCGCCACGCGCAACCACGTCCCGGACATGGCCCTCGAGGACCGGCCAGGGCGCGGCCAGGAGGGCCGGATCGATGTTCCCCTGCACCGGGGTCCGGCCACCGAGGCGACGGGAGGCCTCGTCCAGTGGGATGCGGTAGTCGACGCCGACGACGTCCGCCCCCACGTCCCGCATGTCCGCCAGAATCTCGCCCGTCCCGGTGCCGAAGTGGACAACGGGCACCTGCCCGCGCACCCACGAGATGGCCCGGGCCGAGTAGGGGGCCGCGAATCGGCGGTAGTCGGCGGCGGAGAGGGAGCCCGCCCAGGAGTCGAAGAGCTGGACGGCTTGGGCCCCACCCGCCACCTGGGCCGCGAGGAACGCCCCGGACTGGTCCGCCATCCACGTCATCAACCGGTCCCACAGGTCCGGTTCCGCGTGCATGAGCGTGCGCGCCGCGAGGTGGTCCCGGGACGAGCGGCCCTCCACCGCGTAGGCGGCGAGGGTGAACGGGGCGCCGGCGAAGCCGATCAGCGGGACCGGGATGGCGGCGGCCGCGAGCCGCGCGGCCTCGGTGATCACGGTGAGGTCGGCGGGGCCATGGGCGACCAGGCGGGCGAGCGCGGCGTCGTCGGTCACCGGGTCCACGAACACGGGGCCGACCCCGGTGCGGATCTCCACGTCCACCCCGGCCACGTACAGGGGCGTGACGATGTCCGAGAAGAGGATCCCCGCGTCCACGCCGTGCCGCCGCACCGGCTGCGCGGTGATCTCGGCGACGAGGTCCGGGGTGGTGCAGGCCTCCAGCATCCCGATCCCTGCCCGCACCGCGCGGTACTCCGGGAGCGACCGGCCGGCCTGGCGCATGAACCACACCGGGAGGTGTTCGGGCCGCTGCCCGCGGTAGGCCCGCAGCAGGTCGGGTGCCGCCGCTGCGTTCGGGGAGGCGGGAGTGGGAGAAGTCACCGTATGATTATGACGCCCACCACACTGATGGCAGAATCCGGATCACTGTGCCCATCATCCTGCTCCACGCCACGCACCACGAACTGGACCTCAGCGACGTGGGCGTGTTCGTGGGCGCGCACCACATCGGCCCTCGCATCATGGGCCACCCGGGAGTGCGGGGCGTGTTGGTCCTCGCCACCTGCAACCGGTTCGAGCTCTACCTCGACGCAGTGCACGACGACGCCGTCGCCCACGCCATCGAGGTCGCGGCGGAAGCGGCGGGGCAGCCGGCCGCGTCGGTGCACGACCTCCTTGACGTGGCCCGCGGCGGCGACGCCGTCCACCACCTGTTCCGGGTGGCGGCGGGGCTGGCGTCCGCCGTCGTCGGGGAGCAGGAGGTCCGGGGGCAGGTGCGCCGCGCGGTGGAACTCGCGCGATCCCAGGGCACCTTGTCCCCGACGCTGGACAGGCTGGCCACCGCGGCGTTGGAGACCGCGCGCGACGTGGCGCGCCGCACCCGGCTCGGGGATGCGGGGAGGTCCTCGGTCGCGGTCGCCCTGGAGCTCGTGGAGCGCCGTGGGATTCGCTGGGAGGAGGTCCGGGCCCTCATTGCCGGCACGGGCTCGTACGCGGGGACATCGCTGGCCCAGCTCCGCGAACGCGGCTGCGGCGCCGTCGCAGTGCACTCCGCCTCCGGCCGTGCCGACGGGTTCGCCGAGCGGCACGCGGTTGAGCCCCTACCGGTGGGTGGGATGGGGCGCGCCCTCGCCGTCGCCGACGTCGTGGTCGCGTGCCGGGGCACGGGGATGCACGCGATCACCGCGGAGCTGCTCGCCCCGGTGATGGAACGGCGCGAAGGGCGCCCGCTCGTGATCGTGGACCTGGCGCTGCACCGGGACGTCGAGGACGCCGTCGCCGACCTGCCGGGCGTGGAGCTGATCACCCTCGACGACGTGGGTCGGGCGGTGCCCGCGGCCGCGGCGGAGGACATGGCACGGGGGGAGGAGATCGTGCTCGAACACCTGGAGGCGTTCCACGCGGAGCATGCGGCGCGTACCCTCGACGCCGAGGTGGTCACCATCCGTCGCGGGGCGGAGGCGGTGCTGGAGCGCGAGCTCGCCCGGCTCCCGTCGGAAGGTGAGGTCCCCGTGGAGCACGTGGCGCGCGCACTGCGGCGCCTGGCCGGCGCGCTCGTGCACGTGCCCACCGAGCGCGCGCACGCCGCGGGCCGCGCGGGCAGGGAAGATGAGTATCGAGAAGCGCTGAGGGCAGTGCTCGGAATTGAGGCCCCATGACGTACGACGCCATCCTGCTCGCGGGCTTCGGCGGTCCACGAGGGCCGAGGGACGTGGTGCCATTCCTGCGGAACGTGACCGCGGGGAAGGGGATCCCCGACGAGCGGCTCGAGGAGGTGGGCGAGCACTACCACCTGTTCGGCGGGCGCTCGCCGATCAACGAGCTGACCGAGGCGCTGCGGGACGCGCTGGCGGACGCGCTGCGGGCCGAGGGCATCGACCTGCCGGTGATCGTGGGCAACCGCAACTGGGACCCGTACACGAGCGATGCACTGCGCGAGATCGCCGACGCCGGGGGCCGACGCGTGCTGACCGTCATCACCGCCGCGTACTCCTCCTACTCCGGGTGCCGGCAGTACCGCGAGGACATCGCCGCCCAGGTCGAGAAGCTGGGCGTGCCCCTGCAGGTGGACAAGGTGCGGGCCTACTTCAACACCCCGGGGTTCGTGCGGGCGAACGTGGACGCCGTCGTCGCGGCGTTCGGGGAGTTGGAGGTGACAGGGCTGGCCGCCGAGGCCGATCTCGTGTTCGTCACCCACTCGATCCCGAACGCGATGGAAGCATCGTCGGGGGTGGCGCGGCCGGCGTCGTACGCCCGGCAGCACGAAGAGGTGGCGCGACTTGTGGCCGACGGCGCCGCAGCGGTGCTCGGGCGCGAGTTGCCATGGCGGCTGGTGTACTGCTCGCGGTCCGGGCCGCCGCGCGTGCCGTGGCTCGAGCCGGACGTCAACGACGCGCTCGCGGAGATGGCCGCGGGGGGGAGCACGGCCGTTGTGCTCGCGCCGGTCGGGTTCATCTCGGACCACATGGAGGTCATCTACGACCTCGACACCGAGGCCGCCGCCACCGCCCGCGAGCTTGGCCTCGGCTTCGTGCGCGCCGCGACGGCGGGGACACACGCCGCATTCGTGGCGAGCCTCGTGGACGTGGTCCGGGAGCAGCTGGAGGGCGCGACGCCCGCCGTCGTCGGCGACCTGCCGGCGTGGGAGCCGGTGTGCGCGGAGAACTGTTGCCTGATGCCCGAACGCCCCAGCGGCCACCACGGTGAGAGGAGCCGGACATGACGGACCTGCCTGCCGACGTCGAGGCCATCAACGCGTCCATCCGGTACGTGTTGTACGCCGTCTTCGCCACCGATGCCCCGCTCCCGCTGGACCACGACGAGCGGCGCGCGCTCGTGGAGGACTCCCTGACGTGGGTGGAGGGGTCCGGCGTGGTGATCCGGGGGTTCTACGACCTCGCGGGGATGCGCGCGGACGCCGACCTGCTGGTCTGGCTGCACGGCGAGGGCGTGGAGCAGGTGCAGGACGCCTACCACCGACTGGTGGGATCCCCGCTCGGGCAGTACCTGCGCTGCACCTGGTCCGCGGTGGGGCTGCACCGGCCGGCCGAGTTCAACCGGTCGCACGTTCCTGCCTTCCTTGCGGGGGAGGAGCCCGGGAGGTACCTGTGCGTGTACCCGTTCGTGCGGTCGTACGAGTGGTTCCTCCTGCCCGCCGAGGACCGTTCCCGGATGCTGCGGGAACACGGCATGGCTGCCCGCGACTACGCCGACGTACGGGCCAACACGGTGGCGTCGTTCGGACTGGGGGACTACGAGTTCCTGCTGGCATTCGAGGCGCCGGAGATGCATCGGATCGTGGACCTGATGCGGGAGCTGCGCGGCGTGGAGGCGCGGCTGCACGTGCGTGAGGAGACCCCGTTCCATGCGGGCACGCGCATGTCGCTCGGGGAGTGGGCGGACCTCCAGCCGCGGGAGTGACGCTCAGAGAGTTGCGAGCAAGTTCTCCGTCAGCTCGTCGAGGGAGTCGATGACGACGTCGGCCAGCGCGAGCGTCTCGGCGCTGGGGGCGTGGAACGACGGCGGGATCGCGATGACGGTCATGCCGGCGTTGCGGAGCGACTTTATGCCGTTGGTGGAGTCCTCGACCCCGACGGCGTCGGCCGGGTCCACCCCGAGCAGCGAGCAGGCCTTCAGGTAGCCGTCCGGCGCGGGCTTGCCGGCCGCGACCTCTTCGGTGGAGACGGTGGTGGTGAGGACGTCGGCGAGCCCCAGTTCGCGGACGACGCGGTCGATGAGGCGGCGCGGCGACGACGACGCCACGCCCACCTTGTGGTGTGCGGCCATCCGGCGCACAGCCGCGGCGCCGCCCGGGATGGCGGGGAGGTGGTGGGCGTAGTGGCCGGCGACGCCGTCGATCACACGGTCCGCGATCTCGGCGGGTGTGCCGCTGATCCCGACGGTGGTGGCCAGGTAACCGGACCACTCGGGCGTGCTCATGCCCATCATCGCGGCGGTGGCGTCATCGGGCCAGGGGCGGTCCTCGGCGGCGGCGAGCTCCCGACGCACGGTGTCCCAGATGGCCTCGGACTCGATCAGGATGCCGTCCAGGTCGAAGACGACGGCGGCGAAGCGGCAGGTGTGTGGCATGTGTGAACTGTAGTCAGTCGCAGCTTCCTGCCAGGCGTCCCTCATCACCCCTGGCCTCCGTGGTGCGGAGGGTGCCGAACGGTCACGGCATACCGGAGTTCGCGGCGGGCCAGAACGTGTGCGATGCTTGCCGCACGTGTTCCGGGGTCGGTGAGATTCCGAACCGGCGGTGACAGTCCGCGACCCGGGCGCTTCGGCGCTCGGTTGACCTGGTGGAACTCCAGGACCGACGGTGAAAGTCCGGATGGGAGGCACACGTGGGGCGCGACACCATGCCGCCGCGTCCCGTGGCGTTTTGCCGGCGGTCCGAAGGGTCGCCGGTGCGCCTGTACACCCAAACCCCGGAGCCCGCGATGACAGCGAGCGAAGGGTGACATGGGATGGATCGGCCAGCAGACCACGACGACGTCCGGCACGTCCGACGCGCGATCGAGTTGGCTGCCCGCGGGCCGGTGGCGGACACCAACCCCCGCGTGGGGGCCGTGGTCCTCGATCGGCACGGCACGGTGGTGGGCGAAGGATTCCACGAGGGTGCAGGCACGCCCCATGCCGAGATCCACGCGCTCCGTTCCGCCGGCGAGACCGCACGGGGCGGGACCGCCTACGTCTCACTTGAACCCTGCAACCACGTCGGGCGCACGGGGCCCTGTACGGAGGCGCTCATCGCAGCCGGCGTGGACCGGGTGGTGTTCGCGCTGGAGGATCCGAGCCCGGCGGCGGCCGGCGGGGCAGGGCGCCTGCGCTCGGCAGGGGTCCAGGTCACGGCCGGCGTGCTCGCCGACGACGCCCTCGCCCTCAACCGCACGTGGGTGCACCGAGTCCGGACCGGGCGTCCATTCGTCACCTGGAAGTTCGCCGCCACCCTGGACGGTCGCGCGGCGGCCGCCGACGGCACGTCCCGGTGGATCACCGGCGAGAGCGCCCGCGCCGACGTCCACGCGCTCCGTGCCTCCTGTGGTGCGATCATTGCCGGCACCGGCACCGTCTGTTCGGACGACCCCCAGCTCACCGCCAGGGGTCCGGGGGGCGACCGACAGCCCGGACAGCCCCTGCGAGTCGTGGTGGGCGTGCGTCCGATCCCTCCCGGATCCCGGGTCCTGGACGACGCGGCCCCGACGCAGGTGTTCGCCACCCATGACCTCGACCACGTCCTGCGCACCCTCGGCCGGGCCGGGATCCACCACGCACTCCTCGAGGGCGGCCCGACGCTCGCCGCGGCCTTCCTCCGCGCTGGCTTGGTGGATGAGGTCGTCGCCTATATCGCCCCAGCGCTGCTGGGAGCAGGGTCGTCCGCCGTGGGCTCCCTCAGCATCAACACGATCGGAGCGATCCTTCGGCTCCACCCGACCGACGTCGCCCTGATCGGTGGCGACATCCGGATCACCGCCACGCCCCACCATCCAGACCAGGAAGGTTCCTGACCATGTTCACAGGCATCATCGAGGAACTCGGCACCGTCGAGTCCCTCCACACCGGCGAGGAGTCCGCCGTCCTGCGCGTGCGCGGGCCGCAGGTCGTGACGGACGCGACCGTCGGATCGTCCATCTCCGTCAACGGCGTCTGCCTCACCGTCGTCTCCCACGACCGGGAGACGTTCGTCGTCGACGTGATGGCCGAGACGCTCCGTCGCACCAGCCTCGGGCAACTCCAGGCCGGGGCGCCGGTCAACCTTGAGCGCGCGATGCTGGCGTCCTCCCGCTTCGGGGGGCACATCGTGCAGGGCCATGTGGACGGGACCGCGCGGATCCTGGCGCGCGAGCCCGGCGATCGTTGGGAGGTGGTCACCTTCACCCTCCCCGAGGCGCTCGCCCGGTACGTGGTGGAGAAGGGGTCCATCGCGGTGGACGGGGTCTCCCTGACCGTGACGGCCGTGGACCCTGGTGCGTTCTCGGTCTCGCTCATCCCGACCACCCTGGCCCTGACGACCCTTGGGTCGAAGGGGGTCGGGGACGAGGTGAACCTCGAGGTGGATGTGATCGCCAAGCACGTGGAACGGCTCCTCGACCTCGGCTCGGAGGTGCGGTCGTGAGCGGGTTCGCCACGATCGAGCGGGCCCTGGACGCCTTGCGCGCCGGGCTGCCCGTCCTGGTCATGGACGACGAGGATCGCGAGAACGAGGGCGACGTGGTGCTGGCCGCGCAGACACTGACTGTCGAATGGCTGGCGTGGACGATCCGGCACAGCTCCGGCTACGTGTGCGCACCGATGACCAACCAGCGTGCCGACCTGCTCGGGCTGCCTCCGATGGTCACCGCCAACGCCGACCCGTTGCGCACCGCATACACGGTCACGGTCGATGCGGCGTCCGGCACGGGCACTGGGATCAGCGCCGCCGACCGCACCCGCACCCTGAGGCTGCTGGCCCACCCGGACACCAGCGCCGCCGACCTGATCCGCCCGGGCCACGTGCTGCCCCTGCGCGCCCGCGACGGCGGGGTGCTCGAACGTGCCGGGCACACCGAGGCCGCGGTCGACCTGTGTCGCCTGGCCGGACTCGCCCCGGTTGGCGTCATCGCCGAACTGGTCCATGACGACGGAACGATGATGCGCGCACCCGAGGTGCGCGCCCTGGGCTACGAGGGCGGTCTTCCCGTGGTCACCATCGCCGCGGTTGTCGCCTGGCGACGCATCCACGACCGGGTGACCGAGGTTGCCCGCACGTACCTGCCCACGACGCGGGGGCGCTTCGAGACCGTTGGCTACCGCGACCGGCTGACCGGCGACGACCACCTGCTGCTGATCAGCCCCCACGGGCTGGGATCCGCCGACCATCCGCCCCTGATCAGGCTGCATTCCGAATGCCTGACCGGCGAGGCGTTCGGCTCCCAGCGGTGCGACTGTGGTCCCCAACTGGACCGGGCGCTCCAGCGGATCGCCCGCGAGCCAGGGGCCGTGGTCTACCTGCGCGGGCATGAGGGGCGCGGCGTCGGCCTCCTCGCCAAGCTGCAGGCCTACCGCCTCCAGGACGAGGGACTCGACACCGTCGACGCCCAGCTCGAACTGGGGCTGCCGGTGGACGACCGGGAGTACGGCGCGGCAGCCGGGATCCTCCACGCCGTCGGGGTCACCCGCATCCGGCTTCTCACCAACAACCCCGACAAGGTGGGCGGCTTGACCGCGTCCGGAATCGACGTCGCGTCCACCGAGCCGTCCGTGACGCCGCCGACCTCAGCCAATCTCGCCTACCTGCAGACCAAGCGCGACCGCCTTGGGCACACCCTGACCCTCGACCACACGAAGGAGCACTGACATGTCCGGACACGGCAGCCCCACCCTGAGCGTCGATGGGACCGGTCTACGGATCGCGATCGTCGCCGCGTCCTGGCACACCACGGTCATGGACGGCCTCGTCGCCGGCGCCCGCCGTGGCCTGGACAAGGCGCATGTCGACCGGGTCGACCTCGTGCGCGTGCCTGGCACGTTCGAGTTGCCGGTGGCCTGCGCCGCCCTGGCTCCCCACTACGACGCACTCGTCGCCCTGGGCGTCGTGATCCGGGGCGGCACCCCCCACTTCGACTACGTCTGCTCGGGCGCCACACAGGGCCTGACAGAGGTGGCCGTGCGCACCCACATCCCGATCGGGTTCGGTGTCCTGACCTGCGATGACGAACAGCAGGCCCTCGACCGTGCCGGGTTGCCCGGCTCATCCGAGGACAAGGGGCACGAGGCCGCCACCGCCGCGGTCGCCACCGTCGTCGCGCTGCGCGCCGCGCTCTCCTCGGGGAGCTGACCGAGCCGACATGCAAATCGTCTTCGGCGCCAACATCGATCCCGCCCACGCGGACCCGTCGGCGCCGGTGCGCCACGCCGTCGCAGCGGAGCAGCTCGGATACGACTTCCTCACTGTCCAGGACCACCCATACCAGCGCCGGCACTTCGACGCCTGGACCCTCGTCACGTATCTCGCCGCCAGGACCGAGCGGATCACGGTGGTCCCCACGGTCGCGTGCCTCCCGCTGCGGCCGCCGGCGGTGCTGGCGAAGTCGGTGGCGTCGCTGCACCTGCTCACCGGGGGCCGCGTCCAGCTCGGGCTCGGGACGGGGGCGTTCTGGGACGCCATCGAGGCGATGGGTGGCCCGCGCCGCGAGCCGCGCGAGTCGGTGGATGCGCTCATCGAGGCGATCGCGGTGATCCGGCTCATGTGGTCGGGGGAGGGCTCCGTCCGATTCGCGGGCACGTACTACCAGCTGGCGGGCGTGAAGCCGGGGCCGGCGTCGTCGGCGGGCATCTGGCTGGGCGCCTACGGCCCACGGATGTTGCGCGTGACGGGCGAGTTGGCCGACGGCTGGCTCCCCTCCGCCGGCCACCTCCCGCTGGAGCGGCTGGCCGAGGCCAGCGCGCGGGTCGACGACGCCGCCACCCGAGCCGGGCGCGACCCCCTCAGTCTGCGGAAGGTCTACAACCTGGCCGGGATGGTCGGGGGGAGCGCGGGTGGCTTCGCCGGGCCGGCCGAGGAGTGGGCGGAGCTGATGATCCACGCCGTCTCGCTGGGGGTGAACGGCTTCAGCTTCTGGCCCACCACGGACGTGGAGCGACAGCTGGAGGTCTTCGCGCACGAGGTGGTCCCGGTGGTGCGGGCGGAGTTCGAGGAATAGGCGGGAGCCGCCCGACCGCGAGACCGGTTGCCGACCGCACGTCCGAAACCGATACTCGGACCATGGGCAACACCACGCTCGCAGCTCCCCTTTCGCACCTCCAACTCCTGATCGCGATGTCGATCCGTGCCAAGGTGGCCGGCCCTGACGCCACGGTGCGCGAACAGCAGATCTGGGGCGCGCCGGGCGAGCGATGGTTCAAGCCCGAGGATCCGATCAGCCTGGTCCACGCGGATGCCTCCATGTACGTCGGCGGGATCCGGGCGCTGCTGCTGCAGGCGCTGCATCCGCTCGCGATGGCCGGCGTCGCGGGCCACTGCGGCTTCAAGGGCGACCCGTGGGGCCGCCTCCAGCGCACCTCCGAGTACATCGCGGTCACGACGTTCGGGCGCATCGACGACGCCGAGCGCGTCATCGCCCGCATTCGCGGCATCCACCGCCGCGTCAACGGCACCGCGCCGGACGGCCGCCCCTACGCCGCCTCGGACCCGCACCTCCTGAAGTGGGTGCACATCGCCGAGATCGAGTCCTTCCTCACCGCGTACCAGACGTTCAACCCCCACCCGCTCAGCCCCGCCGACGCCGACCGCTACGTGGCCCAGACGTCGGAGATCGGGCGGCGGGTCGGCGTCGTCGACCCGCCGGTGACGGTGGCCGAGCTGTACGACCACCTCCGGAGCTACGGGCCCGAGCTGGAGGCGACCGACGCCGCCATGGACACCGTGCAGTTCCTGCTGTTCGAGCCGCCGCTGCCGCCGAGCGCGAAGGCGGGGTACTGGCTGCTGGCGCAGGCGGCGGTGTCGATCCTGCCGGCGTCCGCGCGGCGGATGCTGGACCTGGGCGACTGGCGGGTGACCGACGCGTTCCTCGGGCGGCCCGCCGGCGACGTCTCGACGGCGCTGGTCAGGTGGGCGTTTGGCCACCCGGACATGCACAAGCCCACACCCGGGGACGAGGTCCACGCGTGATCGCCGTGCCCGCGGTCGTCGTCGCCACGGCCTCGATCTGGCAGGATCTGTTCGCGTTCGAGATCCCGCCGCTGGAGAAGATCGCGCGGACGATCCTCGTGTACTTCGCGATCGTGATCATCCTGCGGCTGGCCGGCAAGCGCCTCCTCGCGCAGATGAACTCGCTCGACCTCGTGGTGGTGCTGCTGATCTCCAACGTGGTGCAGAACGCGATCATCGGGCAGGACAACTCCCTGGCGGGCGGGGTGCTCGGCGTGGTCGTGCTGGTCGTGATCAATGACGCGATGGACCGACTCGCGCAGAAGTTCGCGTGGGTGCGCTGGGTGTTCGAGGGCCGCCCGACGACGGTGATCGAGG
>Ga0209747_1001276_pt1 | contig 13432 bp, 9 predicted proteins | sample BarGraNGADG00311_FD_184498 | JGI IMG/M metagenome (GOLD analysis project Ga0209747, IMG submission 184498) | Arctic peat soil microbial communities from Barrow, Alaska - Barrow Graham LP Ref core NGADG0011-311 (SPAdes) (version 2) | ecosystem: Environmental > Terrestrial > Soil > Wetlands > Peat ... | reverse complement strand
AGTTCCCCGCCGGGGCGGTCTGCCCCAGGGGGGAACAGTGGTATTGGAGGGAAAAAACAGCGTGGCGAAGACTATTTCGGAGAAGATACTGTCGGCGCATTCCGGCAAGGACGCCTCAGCCGGCGATCTGGTGGTGGCCGAGCTTGACTTCGTGATGGCCCAGGACGGGACGGCGCCGCTGGCGATCCGGGCGTTCGAGGGCATGGGCGGAGACAGCATTGCGATGGCCGGACGCGCGGCCCTCTGCATCGACCACAGCGCCCCCAGCCCTTTGAGGGCGATTTCGGAACTGCACGCCCTGATGAGAGAGTTCGCGGACAAGTACGGCCTGGAGCTGAACGACGTCGGAGAGGGCGTCTGCCATCAGGTCATGCTGGACAAGGGCCACGCGCTCCCCGGCAGCCTGGTCATCGGCGCGGACTCCCACACCTGCACTTATGGAGCTGTCAACGCCTTTGCGACCGGGGTGGGCTCGACCGATCTCGCCGCGGGATTGCTCTCAGGCTCGCTCTGGTTCCGGGTGCCGGAGACCATGAAGGTGACAATCGACGGCAAGCTCTCTCCGGGAGTCTTCGCCAAGGACATCGCGCTGATGATGGTAGGCGACATCACCGCCGACGGAGCCACCTACATGGCGCTCGAGGTGGGCGGGGCCGCCATGGTGGACCTGGGCCTCGACGGCCGGCTCACCATCAGCAACCTGGCCGTGGAGATGGGAGCAAAGGCCGGCCTGATGGAGGCCGACCAGAAGACGCTCGCGTTCTTCGACGGACGCACCAGTGAGAAGCTGGCGCCTGTCTCGCCGGATGCCGGCGCGGCCTACCAGGAAGAGCGGGAGTACGACATCTCCGGTCTGGGCCCGCAGGTGGCAAAGCCCCACACGGTGGACAACGTCGCCCCGGTAGAGGAGGTCGAGGGGATCCCGATAGCCGAGGGCCTCATCGGCACCTGCACCAACGGGCGCCTGGAGGACCTGAGGGCCGCGGCCGAGATCCTGCGCGGGAAGAAGGTCGCTCACGGCGTGAGGCTGATCGTGGCTCCCGCGTCGCGCGAAGTGATGATGCAGGCGCTGCGCGAAGGCCTGATCGAGGTCTTCACCGAGTGCGGCGGCTCGGTGATGTGCCCGGGCTGCGCCTCCTGCGTCGGCACCCACCAGGGCATCCCCGGCGACGGTGAGAACGTTATTTCCACCGCCAACCGCAACTTCAAAGGCCGCATGGGCAACCCCGAGGCCTTCATCTACCTGGCATCGCCCGCCACGGTGGCGGCGAGCTGCGTCGCGGGCGAGATAACCGACCCCAGGAGGGTCATGTGAAAGGCAAAGCGCACAGGTTCGGCGATGACGTCAACACCGATTACATCATCTCCGGCCGTCACAAGTTCAAGACGCTGGACATGAACGAGCTCGCCCGCCACGTGATGGAGGATCTCGACCCGCATTTCACCAAGCGGCTCAAGAAAGGCGACTTTCTGGTGGCCGGCAAGAACTTCGGCTGCGGGTCCTCCCGGGAGCAGGCGCCGCTGGCGCTGAAGCACGCCGGCGTGGCCGCCGTGCTGGCGTCCTCGTTCGCCCGCATCTACTTCCGCAACTCCATCAACAACGGCCTGCCGGCGCTGGTGTGCGACACCTCGGGCATCGAAGACGGCGATACCCTGGAGATCGACCTCGCCACGGGCAGGATCAAGAACATCTCCAAGGGTTCAGAGATAGATTCACGTCCGCTGCCGCGTGTTATGCTGGACATACTCTCGGAAGGTGGACTGGTCGAGTACATGAGGAAGCACGGCCGGCTCGCCATCGAGTAGGCGCGGCTGGCGATTCCTGGGAAAGGCTGAAATGGCGAAGAGAACCGTTACTCTCATACCCGGCGACGGCGTGGGCCCGTCCCTGGTGGAGGCGGCACTGCGCGTGCTGGACGCCGCTGGCGCCGAGATCGAGTGGGACCGGCAGGAGGCCGGCGCCGACGTCATGGACAAGTACGGCACGCCGCTTCCGGAGGCCGTGCTCGACAATATCCGCGAGAACCGCATCGCCTACAAGGGCCCGATAACCACTCCGGTCGCAAGCGGATTCCGCAGCGTGAACGTAGCGCTGCGAAAGGAGCTCGACCTGTATGCGTGCGTCAGGCCCGCGTTCTACATACCCGGCGTAAAGACGCCCTACACCGACATCGACCTGGTGGTGGTGCGCGAGAACATGGAGGACCTCTACGCCGGCCTCGAGCACATGGTGACCCCCGACGTCGCCGAGTCGATCAAGGTCATCACCCGCGGGGGCTCCGAGCGCATCATAAGGTTCGCCTTCGAGTACTGCCGCAGGAACGGCCGCAAGAAGTTGACCATTGTCCACAAGGCCAACATCATGAAGATGACCGACGGCCTGTTCCTCGACGTGGGGCGCGAGATGGCGCCCTCCTACCCCGACATCGAGTTCGAGGAGCGTATCGTCGACAACATGGCCATGCAGCTGGTCCAGAAGCCTCACTTGTACGACGTGATTGTCACCGAGAACCTCTACGGCGACATCCTCAGCGACCTCTGCGCCGGGCTCATCGGCGGCCTGGGAATCGCGCCGAGCTCCAACCTTGGAGACGGCGAACTGGCGGTCTTCGAGCCCGCCCACGGAAGCGCGCCCAAGTACACGGGGCTCGACAAGGTCGACCCCACGGCCCAGATCCTCTCCGGCTACCTGATGTTGAAGCACATCGGCCAGACAGATGCGGCCGAACGCGTGCTGGCCGGGGTCACGGCGGTCATCGGCGAGCGCAAGGTCGTCACCTACGATATCGGAGGGGACGCGAAGACGAGCGAAATGGCCGCGGCCATCGTTAAAGCGATAGAGGCGGGCTAAGCCGGCGTCGAGCCGGCCCGGGGACTGATTCAGATGCGAAGCGACATCATCAAACAAGGGCGGGGACAGGCCGGGCAGCGCGCTCTGCTGCGCGCCCTGGGCCTCACTGACGAAGAGATGGCCCGGCCGATGATCGGCGTCGCCGGCTCGGCCAACCAACTGGTGCCCGGCCACATGCACCTCGACGAGGTCAACCAGGCCGCATGCGAAGGTGTGAGGCTGGCCGGGGGCACGCCGTTCCTGTTCAACACGATCGGGGTCTGCGACGGCCTGGCGATGGGCCACGGCGGCATGAAGTTCTCGCTCCCCTCCCGCGAGGTCATCTCGTGGTCGGTGGAGATAATGGTGCTGGGGCACGCGCTGGACGGCGTGGTAATAATCCCCAACTGCGACAAGGTCATCCCCGGAATGCTGATGGCGGTCGCGCGGATGGGAATCCCCGCCGCGATGGTCTCCGGGGGCCCGATGCTCGCCGGCAGTCACCGCGAGGCCGACCTGGACCTCATAAAGGTGATGGAGGCGGCCGCGTCGGACAGCGTCACGGACGAGGAGCTCGAGCTCATGGAGAGGTGCGCCTGTCCGGGTCCGGGGTGCTGCTCGGGGCTGTTCACCGCGAACAGCATGAATTGCCTTTCCGAGGCGCTGGGCATGTCACTGCCGCTGAACGGCACCATCCCGGCGGTGGATCCCGACAGGCTGCGCATAGCCAGGGAGACCGGAGAGGCCGTGGTGGCGCTGGTCAGAGAGGACACCGCCCCGGATGCGATATTGACCAAGCAGGCGTTCCTGAACGCCCTGGCGCTGGACATGGCGATAGGCGGCTCGACCAACTCGCTTCTGCACCTGCCGGCAATAGCCCACGAGCTGGGGATTTCTCTGGGGCTCGAGGAAGTGGACCGGGTCTGTGGCACCACGCCCAACCTCTGCAGGATCGCGCCGGCCGGCAAGTACCACATGGAGGACCTCCACAACGCCGGCGGGGTCCCGGCTGTGCTGGCTGAGCTGGACAAGATCGGGGCGGTCGACCTGGATCTGCCGACCGTCACCGGTCTCACGCTGCGCGAGAACGTGGGCGACAGCAGGAGCCTGGACTCGGATGTCATCAGGGCCGCCGACGACCCTTACGCCCCCACGGGCGGGCTCGCGGTGCTCAGGGGCAGCCTCGCCCCCGAGGGCGCGGTGGTCAAGGAGGCGGCAATGGGGGAGAAGATGCGCAGGCACTCCGGTCCCGCCAGGGTGTTCGACTCCGAAGAAGAAGGCATCGCGCAGATCCGGGCCGGGAAGATCCAGCCCGGGGACGTGGTGATAATAAGGTACGAGGGCCCGCGCGGTGGACCGGGGATGCGCGAGATGCTCATGCCCACGGCGACCATCGCCGGGATGGGGCTCGACGACGAGGTGCTGCTGATAACCGACGGAAGGTTCTCGGGCGGGACCCGGGGTGGCGCGATAGGCCACGTGTCGCCGGAGGCCGCGGCGGGAGGCCCCATCGCGTTCGTGCGCGATGGAGACCTGATCGAGGTCGACGTCGACGACCGCAGGCTCGAACTGCTGGTCGACTACGAGGAGTTCGACCGCCGGCGCGAGGGCTGGAAGGCCCCGGCGCCCAGGGTTACCGAGGGCGTGCTGGGAGTCTACTCCGAGATGGTGGGCAGCGCCTCGGGAGGCGCGGTGGTGTCGCCCGAGAACATTGATCGCGAACGGAGGTCGCAGAAGTGAAGGCCAGCGGCGCGACAGCTTTGATAATGAGCCTGGAGAAAGAAGGCGTCGAGGTCATGTTCGGCTACCCCGGCGGCCAGATAATGCCGACCTACGACGTGCTGTTGGACTCGAGCATCAGGCATATCCTCACGCGCCACGAGCAAGGGGCGGCGCACGCGGCCGACGGCTACGCGCGGGCGACCGGCAGGGTCGGCGTGTGCATGTCGACCAGCGGGCCTGGCGCCACCAACCTGGTGACGGGCATCGCCACTGCCAACATGGACTCGATCCCGCTGGTGGCGATCACCGGACAGGTCGCGACCCATGTCATCGGCACGGACGCGTTCCAGGAGGCCGACACCACCGGGATAACACTGCCGATCGTGAAGCACAACTACCTCATCACGGACCCGAGGGATATAGCACGCACGGTGCAGGAGGCATTCCTGATCGCGTCGACCGGGCGGCCTGGCGCGGTGGTCATCGACCTGCCCTCCGACGTACAGCGGGCCGAGTTCGACTTCAAATACCCGGAGAAGCGCACAACGCTTCCCGGCTACAAGCCCACCACCAAGGGGCACGCGCGCCAGATCAAGGAAGCGGCCAGGTTGATCGCCTCAGGCAAGAGGCCCGTCATATTCGCGGGCGGCGGCGTGATCACGGCCGGGGCCTCCGGCGAACTCAGAGAGCTGGCGAAGCTCCTGGCGCTGCCGGTGACCACCACCTTGATGGCCAAGGGCGCCTACCCGGAGACCGACAAGTTATCCCTGGGGATGCTGGGGATGCACGGCACCTCGTACGCCAACTACGTGATGATGGAGACCGACCTCATAATCGCGGTGGGCGTGCGCTTCGACGACCGCATCACCGGAAGGCTGGACACCTTCGCGCCTCACGCGAAGATAATACACGTCGACGTCGACCCCGCGGAGATCGGCAAGAACGTGCCTGTCACAGTCCCGATCGTGGGCGACGCGAAGTCGGTGCTCAAGGAGCTGGTCGGCTTCCTGAAGCCGAAGATAGCCGAGTCCGGGAAGCCGGACCTGCGGGCTTGGCACAAGCAGATAGCCGCCTGGAAGAAGGAATACCCGCTGGTGGTGCCGCCGGGAGACGTCCTGCGGCCGCAGTTCGTGGTGGACGAGATCTACCGGGTCACCCAGGGCAAGGCGACGGTGGTCACCGACGTGGGGCAGCACCAGATGTGGGCGGCGCAGTTCTACAAGACCGACGCGCCGCGACAGTTCATCTCCTCGGGAGGGCTGGGGACCATGGGCTTCGGACTGCCGGCGGCGCTGGGCGCGAAGATAGGGATGCCTGACGCCAGGGTCATCAACATCGCCGGCGACGGCTCGATACAGATGAACTCGCAGGAGCTGGCGACCGCCGTGCTCAACCAGATACCGGTGACGATCGCGGTCATCAACAACAGCTATCTGGGCATGGTGAGGCAGTGGCAGGAGCTGTTCTTCAACAAGCGCTACTCGCACACTAACCTGAGAAGGGGCGAATCGCCGGACTTCGTGAAGCTCGCCGAGGCGTACGGCGCGAAAGGCCTGCGGGTCCTGGAGAAGAGCGAGGTGGAGCCCGCGTTGAAAGAGGCCTTCAAGGAGAAGAAGGTGCCGGTGCTCATCGATTTCCATGTCGAGCAGGAAGAGAACGTCTTCCCAATGGTGGCGCCGGGCGCCTCGCTCGACGACATGATCGGAGGTTAGCTTTGAAGCACACCCTTTCGGTCCTGGTCGAGAACAAGCCGGGCGTGCTGGCCCGAGTCGCGGGTCTTTTCTCCCGGCGCGGCTTCAACATCGACAGCCTGGCGGTCGGCGTGACCGACAAGCCCGAGATGAGCCGCATGACGGTGGTGGTGGACGTCGAGGAGCATTCTCTGGAGCAGGTCTACAAGCAATTGAACAAGCTCATCAACGTGATCAAGGTCATCGACCTGCCGGACGACAACAGCGTCCAGCGCGAGATGGTGCTGGCCAAAGTGAAGGCGGCGCCCCGCAACAGGGCCGAGATCATCGAGATAGTGGAGATATTCCGCGGCAAGATCGTGGACGTGGGCTCGGGCACGCTGAGCGTGGAGGTCACCGGGCCGGGGTCCAAGCTGCGCGCGTTCGAGGACCTGCTCAGGCCCTACGGCCTGGTGGAGATGGTCAGGACGGGCACGATAGCGCTGCCGCGAGGCTGAGCGGAGAGTTCGCGCAGGTTCTGGGGTCAGACCCCCGCGAAGCCGTCCGGTTGGCTGCACAATATAGAGAAAGAGGACATCAAAGGAAGCAACAGAAGGGAACGTAATCGTTTTGTTGCGCGGCGAAGGAGAGGCGAGATGGCGAAGATCTACTACGACAGCGACGCGAATCTCGAGGCCCTCAAGGGCCAGAAGATAGCCGTCATAGGTTATGGGAGCCAGGGGCACGCGCACTCACTTAACCTGAAGGACTCAGGCATGGACGTCGTCGTCGGCCTGCGCGAGGGAAGCCCCAGCGCCGATGCCGCCAGGGCGGCAGGGCTGGCGATCGCGCCGGTGGACGAGGCGGCCGCCGCCTCTGACATCATCATGGTGCTCGTACCTGACGACGCGCAGGCCAGGGTCTACAGCGAGTCGATCAGGCAGGGACTCAAGAGCGGCAACGCGCTGTTCTTCGCGCACGGCTTCAACATCCACTACAACCAGATAGTCCCGCCCGCCGACGTCGACGTCATCATGGTGGCCCCCAAGGGGCCGGGGCCCATGGTGCGCCAGGTCTTCGAGGAGGGCGGCGGAGTGCCGGCCCTCATCGCCATCGAGCAGGACTACACGGGCATGGCCCGGGAGCGTGGCCTGGCGTATGCGGCCGGCATCGGCGCGACCAGGGCGGGGGTGCTGGAGACCACCTTCAAGGAAGAGACCGAGACTGACCTGTTCGGGGAGCAGGCCGTCCTCTGCGGCGGCACGGCGGAGCTCATCAAGGCCGGCTTCGACACGCTGGTGGCGGCCGGCTACCAGCCCGAGGTCGCCTACTTCGAGTGCCTGCACGAGCTGAAGCTGATCGTGGACCTGATCCACTATCACGGGATCAGCGGCATGCGGTCGCGCGTCAGCGACACCGCCGAGTATGGAGATCTCACCCGCGGTCCCAGGGTCATCGACGCACGGACGCGCGAGGAGATGCGGAGGATACTCGACGAGATCCAGAACGGCAATTTCGCGTCGGAGTGGATATTGGAGAACCAGGCGAACAGGGCGTCGTTCGCCACGATGCGCAAGGTGGAGGCCGCGCACCCGCTGGAGGCGCTGGGCAAGAAGCTGCGCGGGATGATGAGCTGGCTCCCCAAGTGATCCTCTGCTGGAGGTAACGTTGAAGAAAGACTACATATTCACGCCGGGCCCGACCCCGGTCCCGCCGGAGGTGGGCATCGCGCAGGTGAAGATGATCCACCACCGCTCGGCCGACTTCGGCGCGCTGCTCGACCGCGTGCTCGAGGGGCTCAAGTACGTCTACCAGACCTCCAACGAGGTGCTGCTGTTCACATCCAGCGGCACCGGGGCGATGGAAGGGTCGATCGCCAGTTGCTTCTCACCGGGTGACAAGGTGATTGCGTTTGCCGGCGGCAAGTTCGGCGAGCGACTGGTCGAGATAAGCAGTGCCTTCGGCCTGGAGGTGGTGGCCATCGAGCACGAGTGGGGCGCGAACGCCGATCCGGCCGACCTCGAGGAGGCGCTGAGCGCGAACCCCGACACCGGGGGCGTGCTGCTGACCCAGAGCGAGACCTCGACCGGAGTCGTCAACGACGTCGAGGCGTTCGGGAAGATCGTCGCCGCCACGGACGCGTTGTTCCTGGTAGACGCCATAAGCGGGCTGGGCGCCGTCGACCTCAAGACCGACGCCTGGGGTGTCGACCTGTGCGTGTCGGGGTCACAGAAGGGCCTGATGGTCCCGCCGGGCCTCGCGTTCGTCGCGGTCAGCGACAAGGCCTGGAGTGCGGCCAAGACTGCAAGGTGCCCCTCGTACTATTTCTCCTTCGAGGCCGCCAGGAAGTCGCAGTCGAAGAGCCCTCCTGAAACCCCCTACACTCCGGCGATCACCCTGGTCCAGGGCCTGGACGTGGCGATCGGGATGCTGAGAGAAGAGGGCCTCGACGCCGTGTTCGCCCGCCACCGGAAGCTGGCGCGCGCGACCCAGGCCGCGGTCGAGGCGCTGGGCCTGCGGTTCCTGGCCCAGGACCGCTCCCGCGCGTTCGTCACCACTTCCGTCTGGGCACCGGATGGCGTAAGCGCGGGCGACATCGTCAAGCTGATGCGCAACGAGTTCGGCGTATTCATCGCCGGCGGACAGGGAAAGCTCAAGGGCAAGATATTCCGGCTCGGCCACGTGGGGTACTTCGACCCCTTCGACATCATGGTGCAGGTCGGCGCACTGGAGATGGCATTGAACAAGTTGGGCGTGCCCGTAGAGCTGGGCAGTGGCGTCGCCGCGGCGATGGAAGTGCTCGCCGGCTGACGCGCCACCGACACGGGCGCCGCTGAGAGTGACCTGTTGACGAGAAAGCATACGACTGGAGATATGGATGGGTGACAAGTACAGGGTCCTGGTAGCCGAGAAGATCTCGGCCGAAGGCGTGGAGAAGCTGAAGGAGTACTTCGATGTCGACGCCTTCGACGGCGTGCCCCGCGACGAGCTCCTCGCGAAGATCGGCGACTACGACGGCCTGGTGGTCCGCAGCGGGACAAAGGTCGACGCCGAGGCCATCGGCGCGGCGTCGCGTCTCAAGGTGATCGGGCGCGCCGGGATCGGCGTGGACAACATCGACGTGGAGAGCGCCACCAAGAAGGGCGTGCTGGTGGCGAACGTCCCCGAGAGCAACATCATCTCGGCGGCCGAGCACACCATGGCGATGCTCATGTCGACCGCCCGCAAGATCCCTGCTGCCTGCGCCTCCCTCAAGAGAGGGGAGTGGAAGCGCTCCTCGTACCAGGGAGTCGAGCTCTACGGCAAGACGCTGGGGATAATCGGCATCGGGCGCATCGGCGCGCTGGTCGCCGAAAGGGCCTCGGGCTTCGGCATGAAGCTGGTGGGCTTCGACCCCTATGTCGCCAGCCAGAAGGCGAAGACGCTGGGGATCGACATGAAGCCGTCAGTGGAGGCGGTCCTCGAGGTCGCCGACTTCATCACCCTGCACGTCCCCAAGAACCAGGACACCTTCCACATGCTGGGCGACAAGCAGCTCGATATGGTCAAGCCCGGGGTGAGGATAGTGAACGTCTCCAGGGGTGGCGTGGTCGACGAGGCCGCCCTGGCCAGGGCGATCCAGGACGGAAAGGTCGCCGGCGCCGCGATAGACGTTTTCGAGACGGAGCCGCCCGCCGACGACAACCCCCTTTGCGCGCTGCCTGAGGTCGTGGTCACTCCACACCTCGGCGCGAGCACGACCGAGGCTCAGTACAAAGCCGGCGTGGCCATAGCCGACCAGGTCATCGCGGGCCTGACCGGCGGGTTCGTGTCCGGCGCGGTCAACATCGCGATGCCGCACAAGGAGGTCGTCGAGACCCTGCGGCCGTACATGCCGCTGTGCGAGAAGCTGGGCAGGCTCTTCGTGAACCTGACCAGCGGCGCGATAAGCGAGATAGAGTTCGAGATACTGGGTGACATCAGCGAGTTCGACACCTCGCTGCTCACGGTCGCCTTCCTCAAGGGCTTCTTCGAGAACATCTCGATGGACGCGGTGACCTACGTCAACGCGCCGATACTGGCCATGGAGCGGGGCATCACGGTGAAGGAGAGTAAGAGCAGGCGCTCGCGCGACTACGTCAACCTGATCCAGGTGACGGCGCTCGAGGACGACACCAATGTCACCGCCGGGGCGACGCTGATAGGGGTCAACCAGGAGATGTTCGTGAACGTGCTCGACTACGACATCGAGATCGCGCCCAGCAGATACATGGCGTTCGTGACCTACGAGGACCGCCCGGGCATGATAGGCCGGGTCGGGACGGTACTGGGCTCCAGCGGCATTAACATTAGCGGGCTCTCCGTCGGCAGGAGGGCGATAGACGGCGTCGCGGGGATGGGCCTGAGCCTGGACTCGCCGCTCACGCCGGAGATAATCGAGGCGCTCGGGAATCAGGACGGCATCTCCAGGACTCAGTTCCTGGTCCTCTAGGAGGTAAGTCTCCATGGGAGACCGCGTGCACATCTTCGACACCACGCTCCGCGACGGCGAGCAGTCGCCGGGCATAAGCCTGGGCGTGCGCGAGAAGCTCGAGATCGCCGAGCAGCTCCAGCGCCTGGGGGTCGACATCATCGAGGCGGGGTTCCCGGCGACGAGCCAGGGTGACTTCGAGGCGGTCGTGCAGATCGCCGAGCGCATCGACTCGTCGGTGGTTTGCGCGCTGGCCCGCGCCAGGGACGACGACATCGACCGGGCCTGGGACGCGGTGAAGGGCGCCTCCCGCCCGCGGATCCACACTTTCATCAGCACCTCGGACATCCACCTCGAGTACCAGTTGCACAAGACGCGCGAGCAGGTGCTGCAGATGGCGCGCGAGGCCGTGGCCAGGGCGAGGTCCTGCTGCGAGGACGTCGAGTTCTCTCCTATGGACGCGACCCGCAGCGAGCCCGCCTACCTGTATGAGGTGCTGCAGGCGGCGGTCGACGAAGGCGCCGGAGTCCTCAACATCCCCGACACCGTGGGTTATTCCATCCCGGAGGAGTTCGCCGCCCTCATCAGCGGCATCATCGAGAACGTCGCCGGCCTGGACAAGGTGGTCATAAGCGTACACTGCCACAACGACCTCGGCCTGGCGGTGGCAAACTCGCTGGCGGCCTGCGAGGTGGGGGCCAGGCAGGTCGAGTGCGCGGTGAACGGCCTGGGGGAGCGCGCCGGCAACGCCAGCCTGGAGGAGATCGTGATGACTCTGAAGGTCAGGCAGGACCGCCTGGCGTTCAGCACCGGCATCAACTCCAAGGAGATAAGCAGGTCGAGCCGGCTGGTCAGCCTGCTGACAGGCTACCCGGTTCAGCCTAACAAAGCGATCGTGGGGCGCAACGCCTTCGCCCACGAATCGGGGATACACCAGGACGGCGTCCTCAAGGAGCGCTCGACCTACGAGATCATGGACGCGCAGAGCGTGGGCCTGGTGGAGAGCGACATCGTGCTGGGCAAGCACTCGGGCCGCCACGCGCTGAAGGAGCAGCTCGAGCGCCTGGGCTACTACCTGGGCGAGGAGGAGCTGAACCAGGCTTTCACGCGGTTCAAGGAGCTGGCGGACAAGAAGAGCTCGCTCACCGGCGAGGACATCGAGGCGATAGCCCTGGAGTACATCCGCACCGAGGGCCAGGAGTGGAAGCTCACCGCGTATGAAGTCCACAGCGGCGGCAAGGAGGCCCCGCCCAGCGCGACCATAACGCTCGAGCGTGAGGGAGAGCGCGTCACAGAGAGGGCGATAGGCGACGGCATGGTTGACGCGGTGTGCAAGGCGATACGCGCGGCGCTGAAGATCGAGGCCAACCTCTTCGCGTTCACGGTCGAGGCCATCACCGAAGGGCTGGACGCCCTGGGCGACGTTACCGTGCAGCTCGACATAGACAACCGGCGGGTGGTGGGGCGCGGCGTTGCCACCGACATCGTGGAGGCGAGCGCGCGAGCCTACCTCAACGCGGTCAACAAGGTGCTGATGGGAAGATGAGCCAGACTCGCAGGATACTGTCGGCGCACGCGGGGAGAGATTCGTTGACGCCCGGGGAGTTCATCGAGATCCCGGTCGACCTGGTCCTGGCAAATGACATCACCGCTCCGCTGGCCATCGAGGAGTTCGGCAAGCTGGGCGCCGGAGGGGTCTTCGACCGGGACAAGGTAGTCCTGGTGCTCGACCATTTCACCCCCAACAGGGACATCGCCTCGGCCGACCAGTGCGCCTACGTTCGCCGCTTTGCGCTGGAGCAGAAGATATCGCACTTCTACGACGGCGGAGAGGTCGGCATCGAGCACGTGCTGCTGCCGGAGGAAGGGCTGATCGCGCCCGGCATGGTGGTGATCGGCGCCGACAGCCACACCTGCACTTACGGGGCGCTGGGCTGTTTCTCGACCGGCATGGGCTCGACCGACGTGGCCGCGGCGATGGCCACCGGCAAGACCTGGCTGCGCGTGCCGGACGCCATCCTGGTGAAGCTTACCGGCAGGCCGCACAGGTGGGTCGGCGGCAAGGACCTCATCATCAACCTCATAGGGATACTGGGCGTGGACGGCGCGACCTATGCCTCGCTGGAGTTCGACGGCCCTGGTGTTGAGAACGTATCGGTGGAGGGCAGGCTCACTGCGGCAAACATGGTCATCGAGGCCGGGGCCAAGAACGGCATCTTCCCGGTGGACGCGGCGGCGGTAGAGTTCCTGCGGGGCGTGGGAGTGACCGCGTCCGAGAGCGGCATCGAGCCGGACGAGCACGGTTACCTGCGCCAGATCGACATCGACCTGAGCACGATGGAGCCGCAGGTGGCGCTGCCATCGCTTCCGAGCAATGCGGTCGCGGTGGGAGAGGCGCCGCACGTGAAGCTGGACCAGGTCGTGATCGGCTCGTGCACCAACGGCCGACTCGAGGACATGCGCCTGGCGGCGCAGGTGCTCAAGGGCAACAAAGCGGCGCCCGGCGTCCGGCTGATAATCATCCCGGGGAGCCCACGGGTCTACCGGAGCGCGATGGCCGAGGGGCTCTTCGAGATCTTCCTGGACGCGGGGGCTGTGATCTCGCCTCCGACCTGCGGGCCCTGCCTGGGCGGTCACATGGGAGTGCTGGCGGCGGGGGAACGCGCGATCTCCACCACCAACCGCAACTTCGTCGGGCGCATGGGAAGCCGGACCAGCGAGGTCTACCTCAGCAACCCGGCGGTTGCCGCGGCGTCCGCG
>Ga0209747_1001274_pt1 | contig 13445 bp, 11 predicted proteins | sample BarGraNGADG00311_FD_184498 | JGI IMG/M metagenome (GOLD analysis project Ga0209747, IMG submission 184498) | Arctic peat soil microbial communities from Barrow, Alaska - Barrow Graham LP Ref core NGADG0011-311 (SPAdes) (version 2) | ecosystem: Environmental > Terrestrial > Soil > Wetlands > Peat... | reverse complement strand
AGCGATGGGGTGTAGCCAAGTGGTAAGGCAGCGGCCTTTGGAGCCGCCATCGCAGGTTCGAATCCTGCCACCCCAGCAGTTGTGCCTGAATTGCACACCGACTTGTGTATGTACAATTGACTAGAGTATGGGCGGAGTACAGAAAGAAATATATGTTTTGCAGGATTCGAACCTGATTTATCTATCCTGGCGGCGGCGGTGCGTATAGATGAACAAGACTAGCGAAAACAACAATCTCGCCGTGATCATACTCGCAGCGGGCCTGGGAAAGCGGATGAAATCGGAGCTACCCAAGGTTCTTCACCGCGTCTGCGGCCGGACCTTGGTCGAGCTGGTGCTTGACCAGGTGGAAGGGCTTGGCGCCGGAGAGGTGCTGGTTGTAGTCGGCCACGGCTCGGAGGAAGTCTCCAAAGCAGTTGGCGCCAGGGCCCGTTGTGTAGTACAGAGTGAACCCAAGGGGACCGGACACGCTGTGATTGTTGCCCTTGAGGGATTGGACTCGCGGTTTGACGAGGTCCTGGTCCTACCAGGGGACAGCCCGTTGATACGCCGGCCGACGTTACAGTCACTTTTGGAGGAGAGGCGCACGAGGGACGCGGCGGCGTCCATGCTGACGGTGGAGATGGATGACCCCGCAGGCTACGGCCGTGTAATAAGAGATGATGATGGTGGCCTGACAAAGATCGTAGAGGAGGCCGACGCATCTGAGGAAGAGCGCGCACTCAGGGAGGTAAACGCCTGCACATACGCTTTCGAGCGAGAGGCGCTGGAAAAGGCACTGGGGTCGCTCACCGCCGATAACACGCAAGGGGAGTATTATCTGACCGGGGTTGTCGAGGAGTTTGTGGCCGGTGGCCAGAGTGTGGCCACGGTCCCGGGGGTGAGTGAGGAAGCGCTTGGAATTAACGACCGAGAACAGCTCGCGGCAGCTGGCGCGGTGGTGCGAAGGCGCATAAACCACGAGCTAATGCTAAAGGGCGTTACCATGCTGGACCCCGAGAGAACCTACGTGGATTGGGGGGTTGAGGTGGGGCGAGATACGACTATAATGCCGCTTGTGTTCTTAACCGGTCAAACCAAGATAGGGACTGGTTGCAGCGTTGGCCCGTGCACCCGGATAAGTGACTCAGTGATCGGGGACCGGTGCGGAGTGGAGTTCTCTTGGCTGGATGGATGCAACGTTGCCGATGATGCGAACGTAGGGCCGTACTCCCGGCTGAGGCCGGGCTGCGAAATCGGCGCCGGCTGCAAGATAGGAAGCTTCGTCGAGATAAAGAACACGGTTGTCGGCAACGGCAGCAAGGTCCCGCATCTCTCCTACATGGGAGACGCGATCATTGGCGAGGACGCGAACGTCGGCGCGGGCAGCATAACCTGCAACTACGATGGCGAAGCGAAATACAAGACTGAAATCGGGGACCGCGCCTTCATCGGTAGCGATACCATGCTGATAGCGCCGGTAAGGGTGGGCGACGACGCTACAACCGGCGCGGGTTCTTCCATCTACGAAGACATCCCCGATGGCAGTTTGGGTATAGAAAGATGTGAGCAAAAGAACGTGCTCAACTGGCGGGAGAAGAGAAAGAAGGAGCGCGGTAAGAGCAAGTGATCGTTCTTAATATATTCTGAGCGCCGGGAAAAGGTCATTCTTTCGCCGACCAAAAGGGAGGTTAGACTTGAGGGAGGTTACCCGTAAGAGGCTTATGGTGTTTTCAGGGACGGCGTACCCTGAGCTCGGCGAGGAGGTTGCTACCGGAATAGGGGTCACTCTGGGCGCGGCTGAGGTCTCTCGGTTCTCTAACGGGGAGATATATGTGAGATACCTTGAGAGCGTACGCGGCGTTGACGCGTTCGTCGTGCAGACCTGCGCCGAACCTGTGAACGACACCCTGATGGAGCTCCTCATTATGATAGACGCGCTGAAGAGGGCTTCGGCAAAGCGAATAACCGCGGTCATGCCTTACTACGGCTACTCGCGCCAGGATAAAAAGACTCTCGCGCGCGAGCCTATAAGCGCACACCTGGTTGCGGACGTTATCACCGCGGCGGGCGCGGACCGGGTGATCTCGGTAGACCTGCACGCCGGGCAGATACAGGGCTTCTTCGATTTCCCGCTGGACCACGTCACCGCGCTGCCCCTGCTGGCGAGCTATGTTGTCCAGAAGAACCTGAGCGACCTGGTGGTAGTATCACCCGATGCGGGAAGGGTGAAGGTTGCCAAGAGACTATCCGACCGCCTGCACGTACCCATGGCCATCATGCACAAGCGCAGGCCAGAGAAGAATGTTGCGGAAATAGTTCATGTCATAGGAGAAGTGGAGGGGATGAACTGCGTCATCATCGACGACATGGTGGATACGGCCAGTACGATGGTGGAGGCGGCCGATGCCCTAAAGAAGTACGGCGCCAAAGAGATCTACGCGTGCGCCACGCACCCTATTCTGTCGGGCTCCGCAGCGGAGAGGATAGAGCTCTCGTCGATCGAAGAGCTTGTGGTGACCAACAGCCTACCGCTGCCACCCGAGAAGAAGATTGATAAAATAACAGTGCTTTCGATAGCCCCGCTGCTCGCGAACACAATCACGGCGGTATTCAGGGAGGAATCCGTCAGCGAGATAGTCGGCGGGGACAACCAAACCTAGTGTTGGAGCGTGAGGGAAGTTGGAACAGAAGTTAAAAGCGAGGAAACGGAACGAAACTGGTAAGGGGGCGGTTAGGAGTCTGAGAGGCCAGGGCGAGATTCCCGCCGTCATGTACGGGCACGGTACGGAGGCCCAGCCGCTGGCCGTAAAGAATGAGGAGCTTCAGGACGTGATACGCGGTGAGGCCGGTCTGAACGTTCTGCTTGACTTGCAGGTGGTGGACGGCAAACAGAAGGACAACCACCTTGTGATGATAAAGGAGTTACAGAAACACCCGTTCAGGGAGAAGCTGCTTCACGTTGATTTTCTGATAGTGGCTCGCGACGAAAAGGTCGCCATGAGAGTCCCTGTAGCTATCCTGGGCGAAGAGGAGTCGGTCGGCCTGCGGGCGGGAGGCACTCTTCAGCATAACCTTTGGGAGGTAGAGGTGGAGTGCCTGCCCACGGAGGTCCCCGACCACCTGCAGTTGGATATAACCGCCATAGCGGTGGGCGAACACCTCAGCGTAGCCGACCTCAAGCCCCGTCCGGGGGTAACCGTACTCACCGATCCCGAGGACGTAATACTCACGATATTGGCGCCGCGACTGGTGGAGGAGCTCGAGGAGGTCCCTTCGGAGGAGGAAGTGGCGGCCAAGGAGGAGGCGGCTGTCGGGGAGGCACCTCCCGCGGAGTCCGCCCCATCGACCGGTGGCGAGAAAACGTAGGCCGGGCCGCGGCTCGTGCAGGCGGCAGCGCGGGGTCCCCTTCCTGGGGAACCTTAGCCCCGGCGAAGATCCTGTCCTGGTAGCGGGGCTCGGCAACCCCGGCCGTAAATACCGTTCAACGAGGCATAATGCGGGGCTCACGGTTGCGGAGGCACTTTTAGAGCAGGATACGGTGCGCGCAAGCGGGAGATGGTGGGGTGGAGATCTTTCTTTGGTCGAGGCCGCATCCAGACGGTTCTTGGTCCTCAGGCCCTCAACATTCATGAACAACAGTGGGCGCGCGGTCGCCCCCGTGCTGGAGCGCTATGGAATCGACCCTGAAATGATGGTTGTGATCCACGACGACATAGACATCCCTCTGGGGGAAATCCGGGTCAAGAGGGGCGGTGGGACGGGGGGACATCGAGGATTGGCCTCACTCGTCGAGGAGATCGGCAGCGGTAATTTCATAAGGGTAAGGATCGGGGTTGGAAGGCCACCAGAAGGCGTTGATCCCGCGGAGTACGTGCTGACCGGATTTACTGAGGAGGAACGCGAGCAGGCCCGGGCTTCCGTCAAACGGGCGACAGAGGCCGCCCTTGATCTCGTAACAGGGGCTGAAGGTGGGCGCGTCTAGGCTCGTTACAGTTGTCACAATGACAATCCTGGTGGTTTCTCTTGCGGATGGCTGTAGCGAGTTCGACCCGCGGGTGGGGGAACTTTTGAGGGGGTCAAACTCGCACCTGAAGAAGTCGGCGGGGTACTTGCGAGAGGTTGCGGAGTCTGGCACGAAACAGCAGCAGCTTGCCGCGGGACAGATTGACGCAGAGTCCGCCGCCGGCCTGAAGGCGCTACTGACTGAAGCGCGCAAGAAAGCGGAGGCCGAGCTTCGGGCGACGGACCTCCGCATTAAGCTGGCTGATGATACTATAGCGGGGTCCCACTGAGCGAGGTGTGGATTCAAACGCTGGAGAGCATGAGTGAGCTGGAGGAGGAGTCGAAGCGTCACGCGGCCGGTGCTGCGGACCTTCATAAGAAGGCAGATAAGTATTATGAAAGCAAGAAGTTGGGCAATTAAGACGCGCTGGCTTCTGGTTCTTGCGTTGGTGGCTCCGCTGACCTGCTTGGTCATATTGCCGGCCGGATGCGGCCTGCAGACGGATGAAGCGAACAAACATCTGGAACAAGCGACCAAGCACCAGGGGGACGCCGAGGCAATACTCCTTCGTTTCAAGGCTTTCCCCAACGATTGGGAAAACATATTCGACGTTTCGGCGATCGGCCAGCCGCAGGTGGATCGGGCGAGGCAATTGATTCAAATGCGCGAGCAGGACTTGGATGCCCTGGGGAAAGCGTTGAAGGCGTGGAGGGGTGACCTGGACCTGATCTCGAAGCTCAACGTGGAAACGAAAGTCAAGGAATACGTTAGTCTGAAGATGAAGGCGATCAAAGCCTGGGAGGACTACGCGTCAACAGCCCTCAGGCCGCTCATTAAAGCTTACAGCGGCATGGTCGATATTATCGCGAGCGGCGGGTCGGCCGCCCAACAGAGCGCAAAGGCGCAGGAGATAACAGGGCTCGTCGGGGAGTCGGTGCAGAAGCTCGAGGAGTGCAGGATCGCTGAGAAGCAGGCCGAGGAGTATTTCAAGAAGAATAAGCTCGGCAAGTAGTGGTGTCCTACTCACCCAAACCCTCTCCTTCCAGGGGCGAGGGCAACAATATGTCCCACCCAACCCGATCCCCCCGGGGTAAAGACGGATCCAACACGAATCTTTATGACCTTGAGGTCATAGCGTTTCGTGCCGAGTATACCTAGTAGAGAGGCCCTTCAGGGGGTAGCATGCCGCCCGGCTGTCTGGCCGCCAATTGGCGGCTAAGGAGGCTGCCGGACCGGTCAAGAACACCTCGAAGGAGAAAGGTCGCGGTTGGCTTGACCGAGCAAAGTGAAAACGAGGCCCGGAAGGAGTTTCGGGAAAAGCTGATAGAAGCGTTCATGGGAGCATATCCGGATATGCACGAGGATGACGCCAGGCATTCGGCTCGAAACCTAGCACAGGTGCTAAGTGGCGTCGTCGACATCGGCGAGAGGGCTGCGGCCGCTGATGAGATAACCCATATGGATGTGGCAAATGCATTTGTTTACTGGTGCGTCGCTAACACAGAACTCGAAGCTTTCTTCAAAAGGACGAATAATGGATCCGCGAGTGCGCGGGAGGCGGTCGCAAAAGATCGACCAACGCAAGGCCCTGAGGATATGGAAAAGCTCCTCGACGAGTTCGTGGCAAGGGCGGCCGACCTGCTGATCGGTCTGCAAGTCCTCTCCGAGAGTTCTGAACTTTATCAAGACTTTATCAGGGGTTCCGCGGTAATCGGTGCGTACAAGAGGGAAAAGAACAGGGGAAAAATCGGACATTAGACGGCCGTTGGCACGACGGCTGCCGCGCTAGCGTGAACCTCCTTTCACTCACCTGCGTCCAATATCCCAGTTGGTTTTGGATAGTTGGAGAACATGCTCGCCCGACGATCCGGCAGCATCCCGGCAAATTAACGTGACGCCTCCATTCATCCGCCCCGGCCGTCTGCTACCATTGGTCTGTAAAATGACACTAGGCTTGGGCCCCGCGCCGAGGCCTATAAGGCGTTTCGCCAAGAAGAGGCTGAAATTGAACGAGATAGCTAAATCGGTGCTCGAGAAGACAGTTGTCTCGACTTACTCTGAGGAAGTCGCTGCACAGGTTAAGCGACCGGGCGGCCAGGTATTCACGGCGAAGCCGATGATCCCACTACTGGTTGCAGTTCTATACAGGCTGTGCGGGAGGCCTCTGGTAGTAGCCGTGTCCGGGGAGGCGGCCGCGACGGCATCCGATATCGAAAACTTCGCACCGGGTGCGGTTTTCCATCTGCCCGGCCCCGGCCCCGTCGGGGACTGGTTTCACCCGTATGAGGAGGCGGTCGGTCGGAGGCATAAGGCCGCGCGCAACCTGAGGGCAGGCAAGATGGCGGTCATCGGTGTGGAGGCGCTGTTGGGAGGGATGCCTTCAGAGCTGCCCCGGGAATGGCCGCTGGAGATTAGTGTCGGCATGGAACTGGATCTGGAGCACACGCTGAACCTGCTGGTAGAGGGGGGTTACGAGAGAGAGTACACGGTTGAGGGATGGGGGAAGTTCGCACTCCGTGGAGGAATTCTGGATATATTTCCCTCGACGTCCGAGCGCCCGGCCAGGATCGAACTCGAGGCCGACCGGGTTGCGTCGCTGCGGGAGTTCAACGTGGTAACGCAGAGGTCTTCGACGCCTCTGGAGAACCTGGATGTGTTCCCGGCTTCCGACCCGGCTTTGCCCTCCTCCAATGAACCGGGCAGGCTGGAGGAAGCAATCGTAGTGGCGGTGGACTCCAATCTAATTGAAGCGAAGGTGGCGGAGTTCTGTTCCGAGGCTGGCATCGAGAAACCTGCCGACCCCATCTTGGAGAGGTGGGGTACGGTCCTTTCTGTCGAGACGATGGGAGGCCCCACACAGGGCGGGGCGGTATTTCCAGGAGAGCCTGTCAAGGAGTTTAGGGGAGACCTCGATGCCGCGGTTGAGACCTGGCGCAGTCTCTCATCGGGCGGGGCCGAGGTCTTTCTTCTGCTGGACGGCAACGGCCAGGTCGAGCGGGCGAGGGAGCTGTGGCATGAAGCCGGGGGCCGGGCGCGAGAACCCCACATGGGCGTCGGCAGCCTCAGCCGCGGCTTCTACATACCTGAACTCAATCTCGCCCTCTTCACATCTGCCGACCTCGTCGGCAGAAGGGTCCACCCCCGACCACACACCCCGCGCCACGTCTCCAGCGGTACACCGGTATCGAGTTTCGCGGAGCTGGAGGTCGGAAGGTACGTTGTGCATATTGACCAGGGTATCGGCGTTTATCGCGGTCTATTACCTCGCGAAGCGCTGGGGGTAACGCGCGAGTATTTGCTTGTGGAGTACGCGGGTGGCGACCGGCTGTACGTGCCAACCTCTCAACTCTCCAAGGTCCAGCGATATGTAGGCGCGGAGAAGCCGACGGTGCGCAGGTTGCGGGCGAAGGAGTGGGCCCGCTCCCGGAAGGCCGCGCGCCGCTCCGCGGAGAAGACCGCCCGGGAGCTGCTCCAGCTCTATCTCGAACGAAAAAGCCGCCCTGGCTTCGTTTTCTCGAGCGACGGACCGTGGCAAAGCGAGCTTGAAAGCTCCTTCCCATACCAGGAGACACCCGACCAGGAGCGGACGGTCGAGGAAGTGAAGGCCGACATGGAGTCGGAGGCGGTGATGGACCGGCTTGTTTGCGGCGACGTCGGCTACGGTAAGACCGAGGTTGCTATCAGGGCCGCCATGAAGGCGGTAATGGACTCCAAGCAGGTGGCCGTCCTGGTGCCCACCACCGTTCTGGCCAGGCAGCACTTCGAGACGTTTTCGGAGCGTATGGCGCCGTTCCCGGTAACGGTAGCGATGCTGTCGCGGTTCCTGTCGCGGGAAGAGCAGTCTAGTGTCGCAGATTCCCTTAAGCGCGGCGAGACCGACGTTGTTATCGGCACGCACCGCATGCTCCAGGATGACGTCATGTTCAAGGACCTGGGGCTGCTGGTGGTGGACGAGGAACAGAGGTTCGGGGTCGAGCAGAAGGAGAAGCTGCGCAGGCTCAAACGGGAAGTGGACACGCTGACCCTGACGGCCACGCCGATACCCAGAACGCTTCAGATGTCCATTTCCGGGGTCCGCGACGTAAGTATTATGGACACGCCTCCCGAGGACAGGCATCCCGTGGCAACGTATGTGGGCGAGTCCGATAGGGACCTGGAGCGACATGCCATCAACTACGAGGTTGCCAGAGACGGCCAGGTCTTTTTCGTGCACAACAGGATTGACAGCATAGGCCAGGCCGCCGACCGGATAAGGTCCGAGTTTCCCGACATCTCCATCGCGGTCGCGCATGGGCGTATGGGCGAAGACGACCTGGAGCGGGTGATGCTGGACTTCGCCGACGGGAAGCATCAAGTGTTGATGTGCACAACCATAATCGAGTCGGGTTTGGACCTTCCGAACGTCAACACTCTGATAGTAGACAGGGCCGATCGGCTCGGGCTTGCTCAGCTATACCAGATACGCGGTAGGGTGGGAAGGGGCGGCAAGCGGGCTTATGCCTACCTCTTTTACCCCCACAGGGAGGTGCTGACGGGCACGGCCGTCGCGAGGCTTTCCACCATAAGCGAGATGACTCCCCTTGGTTCCGGCATGCGCATAGCCTTGCGCGACCTGGAGATCCGGGGAGCGGGGAATCTGCTTGGAGCCGAGCAGAGCGGGCAGATCGAGGCCGTGGGGTTCGAACTGTACTGCGAACTGTTGAAGGAGGCTGTGGAGATACTGAAGGGTGAAGCGCCCGTCCCCGCCAGGGAAGCGTCGATCGAGATCCCGGTCGATGCCTACATTCCTCAAGGGTACATCTCAGAGGAGGAAACTCGAGTGGAGGAGTACCGGCGCCTGATCGTTGCGGGCAGAGCAGGCACCATAGATGAGTTTTCGTCTGAGCTGGCTGATCGCTTCGGCGAGCCCCCCGCTCAGGTCAGACAGTTGCTTGAGTTAGAGCGACTGAGGACCAGAGCTGCAAAGGCTGGACTTGAGTCGGTTACGATGAGGGCGGACGAGCTGCAGCTCAAAGGTTTCCCGGGAGAGGAAGCGGCTCTCATCAGGGCGGCCGTATACGCAGCGGAGAGTGAATATTGCGTAAGGAAAGGGCTTTATGCCGACAAGGAATCTAGAACACTATACTTAAAGTTGAGATTAGGGGAAGTTAACAACAGACAAGAACTGTTGTTAATGTGGTTAAAATCAATTATTGATGATATACTCGAGTCAGGGAGCTAGGTGTTCCGTCCCATGAGTACAGTGAAGCACCGAGAGTGTCGATGCGCCGCGCCGGCAAGGCGCGCGACTGAGCCGTACTCTTGTAGTACGGCGCAGGGAGCGGAACGCAGCAGGAGCGGATGCAGCGGTGATCGAATGCCGCTCGTATTCATGGGACGGAACACAAATTGAGGATCGAGCTCACCCACCCGCCGGGTCCCAGGCACACGGTGGCCCGGCTCGACCTGAATCGATTAATGGAAGTTACCTACGGGTGAGGAACTGCGAGGCCATGAGAGGCATTAGGAATCAGCGGGAATGGCCTGTTGCGGTGGCAGTGTTCGTGGTTGCCTGCGCGATCCTCGTGGGCGGCTGCGTCTCAGGCAAAATAGTAGTCAACGGGAATAACATACCGGAATTGGGATTCAAGGCCGAGGTCCAACGCCGGCTGGTTGTCATCAGCAAGAGCAACCCTGATGAGTTGAGGGGAAAGCGCGGCGTCAAGCTAACGGTCGAGACCGAACGTCAGGTGGTGACGGACCTCGTCAAAGCAGAGCTGATGAGGCAGCAGGCTCAGAAGTTGGGGGTGAGGCTTCCTCCGGATGAGGTGAACCGCAGGCTGGAGGAAGAGCGACAGCGATTGGGCTCCGATCAGTTCGAGAAGGAGTTGAAAAGCCAAGGCCTAACCCTCGAGCAGTACGGGAAGACATTAGAGGAAAAGGCGCTGGTAGATGAATTGGGGAAGAAGGTCAGTGAAGGCGTGAACGTCTCTACCGACGAGGCGGAGTCATATTATCTCACGCATAAAGATCTGTTCGGCCAGACCTTGATGGTCCACGCCCAGCACATCCTCCTGGACAACGAAAGCCAGGCCGATATTGTCGCCTCCGATGCCAAGCGGGGCGCGGATTTTGCTACGCTGGCCAAGTCTTTCTCCAAGGATGAAGCCACTGCAAGTAACGGGGGCGATATGGGTTGGATAGAGAAGGGCACGATGGAGCCCGCCCTGGAGGAAGCCGTGTTTGCCCTTCAGCCCGGTCGGGTTAGCGATGTAATCAGGGCGAGCGACGGGTTCCATGTGGTGAAGGTACTGGAGCGCAGAGAGGCGAGCACACCTTCGTTCTCGGAGGTCGCCGGTCAGGCCGTTGAGATGCTGACCAATCGCAAGAAAGAGGAGGTCTTCTCGGACTGGCTAAGAACCACCTACGCGAACGCGAGAGTGAATGTGGGTGGTATCGGCAAGTGGGACCCCGGGCTCGGTATGGTTGTGCAGAAATAGCAGGCTGTCACTTGCGGGGCGCTAAGGGAAGGTTCTCAAGGTGAACGGGGAAGAAGTAAAAAGAAAAGACGACGGCGTTGCCGGGGGTGATGGGAGGATTCCCCAGGACCTCGGCGACAAGTTCGAGCGCCTGGCGCAGGTAATGGCGCGGTTGAGGTCTCCGGATGGGTGCCCGTGGGACCTGCAGCAGACACCCCATACGCTTGCCAGGCACATATTGGAGGAGGCCTACGAGTCGGTCGATGCCATTGACTCGGGCAATTGGGAACATCTGTGCGAGGAGCTGGGCGACCTGATGCTGCAGATAGTATTTCAGTCGCGGATCGCCGAGGAGCTCGGGCGATTCGACCTGGCGGAAGTCGTCGATGGAATCACGGAGAAGCTTGAGCGTCGTCACCCGCATATATTCGGAAAGGTAGCGGCGGAGACGGCCGAGCAGGTGTCCATAAACTGGGAGCGCATAAAGCGCGAAGAGGAGGGCAAGGAGACGGGGGTCGCGCTGCCGCCGGGCCTTCCCGCGTTGATGGCCGCGCGCAAGGTCCAGGGTCAGGCGGCCAGGGAAGGGTTCGATTGGAACGATGTGGAAGGAGTCATGGACAAGCTCCATGAAGAAATGCGGGAACTCAGGCAAGCGCAAGGCGGGCCACAGGAGTTGGTCGAGCGCGAGGTGGGCGACCTCTTGTTCACGGTGGTCAACCTCGCCCGACACCTGGACGTCGACCCGGAGAGCGCCCTCAGAACGACCTCGCGGGAGTTCGTCAGGCGCTACGGCCTGATGGAGGAGGAAGCGGAGCGCCGGGGGACGGACCTGGCCTCGATACCGCTGGCTGAAAAAGAGGAATTATGGCGGAAGGCCAAACAACAGAATAGTGGGGAGGGGAAATGAGCTCGATTTCTGACATATTCGCAAGGGAGATACTGGATTCGCGGGGCAACCCCACCATCGAGGTTGACATACTGCTGACGTCCGGCGCGTTCGGCAGGGCCGCGGTCCCATCAGGCGCCTCGACCGGGACGCACGAGGCTCTCGAGCTGCGCGACGGTGACGGCTCGAGGTATACGGGCAAAGGGGTCCGCACGGCCGTGAAGAACGTCAACGAGGTCATCGGCCCGGAGCTCCTGGGCATGGACGCGGACGAGCAGGGCGAAGTGGACCGGACCCTGATAGGACTAGACGGGACGCCGAACAAAGGCAACCTCGGGGCCAACGCGATACTGGGGGTGTCGCTCTCGGTGGCTCGCGCCGCCGCGGTAGATCACAGCCTGCCGCTTTACCAGTACCTTGGTGGTATAGAGGCGAATGTCCTGCCTGCTCCAATGATGAACGTCATAAACGGTGGAGCGCACGCAGCCAATAGCATCGACCTCCAGGAGTTTATGGTCTTCCCGCTTGGGGCGGACAGTTTTTCTTCGGCGCTGCGCATGTGCGCGGAGACCTACCACGCGCTCAAGAAGGTCTTGGAGGGCGCGGGGCACTCCACCGGAGTTGGTGACGAAGGCGGCTTCGCGCCGGACCTGGCGTCGAGTGAGGAAGCGGTCAGGGTCATGGTTGAGGCGATAGAGAAAGCCGGTTACGAACCGGGGCGCGACATGTACCTGGCGCTCGACCCCGCGGCGAGCGAGCTGTTCAAGGACGGGATATACGTACTTGAAGGTGAGGGCAAGAAACTCACACCTGAAGAGATGGTGGGATTCTACGCCGACCTGGTTGACCGTTATCCGATAGTCAGCATAGAGGACGGAATGGCCGAGGAGGACTGGGATGGCTGGAAGGCCCTCACCGACCGGATCGGCGATAGGGTCCAACTGGTCGGCGACGACATCTTCGTAACCAACAAGGAGAGATTGGCCAGGGGAATAGAGCTCGGGGTTGCCAACTCCATACTCATCAAGCTCAACCAGATCGGCACCTTGACCGAAACGCTTGAGACCATATCGATCGCGCGCCTGGCCGGCTACAGCGCCGTTGTGTCCCACCGGTCGGGCGAGACAGAGGACAGCACAATTAGTGATCTGGCCGTGGCTGCCCGGCTCGGGCAGATCAAATCCGGCGCTCCCTGTCGCGGAGAGAGAGTGGCGAAGTACAACCAACTGTTGCGAATAGAAGAGAACCTATGCGAGGACGCGAAGTTCCTCGGACTGGCGGCGCTCAGCGTCGCGTTATGAACCGGCATGGTGACCGGTCTGTTGGAGGAAAGATGGAAGTCAGCCTGGCTCCACTGAAGACGAAGCTGGTCTGCACGCTCGGTCCGTCGTCCAGGGATATTGAGACCCTGAAAAAGATGGCGGAGTCGGGTATGGATGTCGCGCGCATCAACAGCGGCCACAGTGAGGTCGAGGAGATACGCGACTATATAGACCTGGTCGGTAAAGCCGGCAAAGCCGCCAACAAACGCGTGGCTGTAATGCTTGACCTGCAGGGCCCGCGACTAAGGGTGGGGCCCATTGATGGCGGAAGCGCCGAACTCAAGCCCGGGCAGGAGTTCACCATAAGTACCGTGCGCAAGGTGGGTGACCATACGGGTGTTTACGTTGCATATGATGGCCTGACGAGCGACCTGCAGCCCGGCCAGCTTGTGCTCATGGACGACGGGTTGATCAGGGTGAGGATAAAGGAAATTGCCCCGCCCGATGTTAAGTGCGAGGTGTTGGAGGGCGGCACACTCCTTCAAGGCAAGGGGATGAACTTTCCCGATTCAAAGCTTAACCTTGCCTCGTTCACGGACCGGGACCGAACGTACCTCGAGGCGGGCTTGTCGGGCGGCATTGATTGGGTGGCGCAATCTTTTGTGCGCACCGCGGCTGACGTGCAGGGCTTGATCCAGGCAATGGAGGAGCTAGGCAAGCGGGTCCCGGTGATGGCCAAGATCGAGAAATCGGAGGCGGTCGACAACATAGGCGAGATACTCGAGGTGGCGGACGGCATCATGGTTGCGCGCGGCGACCTGGGCGTGGAGATGGAGGCTGAAGAGGTCCCCATC
>Ga0209747_1001273_pt1 | contig 13445 bp, 10 predicted proteins | sample BarGraNGADG00311_FD_184498 | JGI IMG/M metagenome (GOLD analysis project Ga0209747, IMG submission 184498) | Arctic peat soil microbial communities from Barrow, Alaska - Barrow Graham LP Ref core NGADG0011-311 (SPAdes) (version 2) | ecosystem: Environmental > Terrestrial > Soil > Wetlands > Peat... | reverse complement strand
GTGCGAAGGCCCAGCGTCCGGGACAAACCCTATCACAAGGAACGAAACGTCCGGCGGGCGCTGGTGGCACAGGCCGAATCCGCGCCTGAGAGACGCGGCTCAAGAAGGAAATAGAGACGCGGCTCAAGAGATTTATGACAGGCCGCGCTCCGTCGTTATCTTGACCTGCATCTCGACGAAGTTGGCGGGCGGCTCTATCGCTTCGGCTTTCGCCACGAGCGAGACCGCCTCGGACGGGCAGGTCGGGACGCACAGCCCGCAGCCGATGCACCGCGCGACGTCGACCTCCATGTAATCATAGCCCTCGGCGATTGCCTCCATCTGGCAGCGCTCCAGACAAGTCTCGCAGGTCGCGCAGAGCTCCGGGTCCACGTACGCCCGGTACGATGACAGGGCGTGGTCCGCGGGCCGCTCGTACATCTTCAGGCTCTTGAGGAAGTTGCAGCTGTCGCCGCAGCAGGTGCAGATGTTCATGACGGCCTGGGCGTTCGACGGCGAGACCACCATCGCGTTCTTTTCGGCGCGGTCGAGGATCGCGAGGCACTCTTCCTGAGTTATCTGCCTGCCCACCTCGTTCTCGATGTAGTAGCTCGCGGCGATGCCGAAAGTGATGCAGCTCTCGAGCGGGTGGTCGCACCCGTGGCCCAGCAGTTGCTTCTCCTTGCGGCAGATGCAGTCCGCGACGGCGATGAGGTCCTGGGCTTTCACGAGCTCACGGGCGCTGTCGTAGGTGGCGACCGCCGCCGTTGTGTCGATCGCGACATCGACCGGCACTACCCTCATCTGCTTTGTCTCGAGCTGCTCCCAGGCCAGCATCAGGGTCGGGAGGTACTCGTCGAGGAGCTCGGCCAGCTCCCGGTCCATCGCCTTCAGGTGAAACTCGTATATCCCAACGAGGAACTGCAGGGCCATATAGTAGGGCACGCCGTCGATGCGCATACGGAGGATGCTGCCCTCACGGGCCATGGTCTCGAGCATCTCCGCGACCTCCGGCTCGGGCATCCCAACTCGCTCGGCGATCGTCGCGGCCGGCTCGGGTATGCGCTGGAGGCTCATGGCAAGCTCGGCCTCCTCGGGCGTAAAGTACCGTTTGAGCAGCTCAATTTCGACGCCGTTCTCGGTGGCTGGAAAGCCTCCCGGCAGCCTGTCCAGGAACTCGCGCAGACGGGTGTAAACGTCCTCGGGCATCTCGGCCTCCTCTGGTTACGGGCTTATAGTCGGGTTGCGTTCCACCCCCACCTTAGTCCTCCCCCTCAAGGGGAAGGAAGCAGGAACAGACCTCGTGTCTCTGGTAACAATATCAAATCTGTTGGCGGGAATAACTGCACCACTGGTGCCTGACCCCAGTGGTGCTTTTTTATGCCTGGAGGGTCCTCAGGTCGTACTGCCTTGTGCCTATGCCCAGCGACTCGGCGTGCTCGAGCTGCTTCCACCATTCGATGCCGAACATCGCGAAGAGCTTGTCATCGGAGCCGGCCACCTCAGGGCGATCGGCCGTGCTGTCCGCAACGGGGACGGAATCGTTGATGAGGTCAGCCGCGGCCTGGTCGATCGCCACCGGGTCAGTCGAGACCAGGACGCCTATGTCCGGGAACGCCGGTCGGTCGGAGAAGCCTTCGCAGTCGCAGTGCCAGGTGATGTCGGTCAGAAAGCTCACGAAGACTGCCCGCCCGCTGTCGAAGCATGAGTACGCGCCCGCCGCAGCCTCCGAAAGAGCCTGGGCGAACCAGTTGTAATCGTGCGAGTAGCCGATGGCCCCCTGCTCGCACGAGCCGATGCAAACACCGCAGCGCGCGCACGCGCCGGTCAGCACGGCGCGCTCGTCGGACACCTCGACCGCATTCGCCTTGCATGCGTCCGCGCACGAGCCGCAGGCGATGCAGAGGTCCTCGTCGATAGTGATCGTTGTGGAAAGGTGCACCTCGGCCTTCGTCTTCCGGCCCACGCACCCCATGCCGAGCTGTTTCATCGCACCGGCGAGGCCGGCCGTCCAGCCGTGCCCGGTCACGTGCGACATGACCACCATGGCATCGGCCCGCGCGATGGCGCCGGCGACCCCGACCTCGCTCAGGTAGAAACCTGGCACCGCTTTTGTCACGTCCGGGTCAGCGTCCGCCACGACGAAAGGGCAGCCCATGGTCGCGCTCGAAAAGCCGTTCCACGCAGCCGTCTCGACCAGCTCCTCGGCCGTGAAACGCTCGCGGCAGTAAAGCGTCGTGGTCTCCGTGACAAAGGGCCTGGCGCCCCTGTCCGCGAGACGATCCACCACCGACCGGACGAGCGCGGGCCTGAGGTATGTGACATTGTTCCGCTCGCCGGGATGCACCTTGACCGCGACTCTGGCCCCTTCGGTCAGCCCGCCGTAAAACCCCGCCTTCTCCAGCATGCGCGAAACCCGGCGGTTGATTGCGTCCGCCTCCCCGGCCGTATCGATTGGCGTGAACAGCACATCCGCGACCAACTAATTTCCCTCCCCGATCTCCACCAGTACCTTGAGCGTCTCCGGGCCGGCCATCCCCGCCAGCTCGTAGCCCCTTTCAAGCTCGTCCACCGTTACCCTGTGCGTCACGAATTCACCCGGAGTTGTCGCGCCCGACCGTATGAGCTCGATCGCCCGCTCGAAGTCCGCGCCCGTGTACATGAGCGTGCCCCTGATGTCGATCTCCCCGTCCTGGACGAGCGGCATCGGTACGGGAACCGGCCCGGGCGCCACGCCCACCGCGACGACCGTTCCTCCCCTTGGCGCGGCCCGGACAGCGAGGTCGATGGTCTCGGCCCTGCCCACGCACTCGAAGACCGCGTCGAAGCCCCGGTCCGCGGGCTGCGCCAACGCGTCAGGGAAGACAACCGCCTCGTCGGCCCCGAAGCCAATCGCCCGCTCGGCCCTCTCGGCGCTACCTTCGACGACCGCGACCCGGCAACCGAGGGCCTTCGCCACCTTCAGGACCATCAGCCCTATCACTCCCGCCCCAACGATCAAAATGCTGGCGCCGGGTTCCACGCCCGACCTGCCCAGCGCGTGGACCCCGACGGCCGCAGGCTCGGCCAGGGCGCCTGCCTCCAGCCCGACATCTTCTGGAAGCATGTGGAGCCTGTCGACCGGGACCGCGATAAACCCGCACATCGCCCCAGGGGCCTGGAACCCCATGACGCGCAGGCCTCCGCAGATGTTGTAGCGACCTGAGACACACTGCGGGCAGGTCCCGCACACCAGAGATGGCTCGACACAGGCATTTCTGCCCACCAGCCCGGGATCGGCGCCCTCCCCCGCGGCCACGATCGTCCCTGAGAACTCGTGCCCTGGGGTCACTGGATAGATGACGAGCGGGTGCTCGCCGTTGAAAGCGTGGAGGTCGCTGCCGCAGATGCCGCACGCCGCGACCTTCACGAGGACCTCGCCCCTCCGAGGCTCAGGCTCTTTCGCGTCCACGACCGTGAGGTCGCCGGGGCCGCCGAGAACTGCGCGTCTCATGCGACTACCTTTATCCCCTTGATCAGCAGGTACACGCCGAAGATCACAAGGATCACGATGGCGATCGTCGTCCGGTGCTTCGCGAGCCAGACCTTCAGCGAGTCGAGCAACTTGCCTGCCCGGCTCGGGAACAGCGCGTAGATGGCCATCGGTATGAACAGGGTTATCAGCGTGACGGCCGTCAGTATGATGAGCGCGATGATATCGTCGAAGGTGCTCAGTTTGGCGGCGGTGATCAAGTGCGTGCCCGCGAGGTAGATTACGATCGTCGAGGCGTTCACGAGCATCGTGAGGATGCCGACGGTGAAAGACTTCGCCGCGGTGAACGGCTTGCCGTCCTCCCTGGGCTTTTCCGGTTTCTCTTTGCGGCGCAGGCTCACCGGTATGAGCCCCAGGCAGATCACGCCGAACGCGATGTCGATCCAGCCGTCCACCGAGCCCGTGTGGTGCGCAGTCCCGACATGGAAGACGAAGACTGCGACGACTCCCATCGCCACCAGCACTAGAGTGAAGCCCACCAGGAAGAAGAGCGCGTTGCGCATAGGGTTCTTCGTGAGCATGAGGGAGATCATCACCATGATCGCCACGGGGCTCACGGAAGCAGCCAGACCTACTAATACCAGGTGCCAGATCAAGGAACTCATGATAGAAAGTATACGCACAATAACCTGTCCGCGTCTCGCAGGAACGGGCAGGACCGATGAAGGAGGCAGTGGCATGAAGACTCTCGTCACTTACGTTTCAAACACCGGCAACACGAAGAAGGTCGCGGACGCCATCTTCGAGGTGCTGCCGGCTGAGAAGGAGTCAAAAGAGATCGGCGAGGTCGCCGACCTCGAGGGATACGACCTCACCTTCATAGGTTTCCCGATCATCGCTTTCGGGCCGAACCCTGCGGCTCGCGAGTTCATCGAGAAAAACGCCGGCGGAAAGAAAGTCGCGCTGTTCATCACGCACGCGGCGCCCGAGGACCACGAAGACGTGCAGGGCTGGCTGTCCGCGTGCAGGGAGCTTGTTGCCGAGGACGACCTCGTGGGCATGTTCGACTGCCAGGGGCAGCTCGACCCGAATGTGGCCGAGATGCTCGTGAAGAGCGACAGAGAGGACTTGAGGAGCTTCGGCGAGCAGGGCCCCTCAACGCTGGGGCAGCCCGACGAGTCGAGACTGCAGCGCGCCCGCGAGTTCGCACGCAAAGTCCTCGAGGAATTCCACGGGACGAAAGCGACAGGCTCCGCGTAGACATTGTCAAACAACAATGTACGCTGGCCGGCCCATGTGAAAAACTGAAGCAGCAATCGACGACCAAGGGAGAGAAATGGCTGGCGAACCGACCCGACCCGGAGCCCCGATAGCCCTCGTCCAGAACATGCGCGACCTCGGAGGGTGGGAGACCCGGGAGGGCGGTTGCGTGCGCCGCCGCCTGATCTACCGCTCGTCAGCGCTCGACAAGCTCGAGGGAAAGAGCGAAGACGCCTTCGCCGGCCTGGGGATCCGTTTCATCTACGACCTGCGAGTCGAGGTGGAGCGTGAGCAGCGGCCGGACCGCTTTCCTTCCGGCACAGGATACGTGGTCGCCGACGTCCTCAAGGACTCGCCCGACGCCGCGCCGGCGCAGCTAATGAACATACACAGTGACCCGAAGATGGCCGAAGAAATGCTTGGCGGCGGCAAAGCGGTCAGCCTGTTCGAGGGTGGTTATCGCGCGATCGTCACACTTCCGAGCGCAACAGCAGCCTACAAGATCCTGTTCTCCGGCCTGGCTCGCGACGAACACCGTCCCGGTCTCTTCCACTGCACAGGTGGAAAAGACCGCACCGGCTGGGCGGCCGCGTCCCTCCTGACCCTGCTGGGTGTTTCAGACGAGGACGTGATGCGCGAGTACCTCCTCACCAACGAGCAACTCCTGCCCGCATGCAAGCCGCTGTTCGACCAGTTCGCAGCGATGGGCGGTGACCCGGAGTTGCTGATGCCCGTGTTCGGCGTGCAGAAAGAGTTCCTGCAGGCGGCGCTCGACGAGATGCGCTCCAGGTACGGGAACATCGAGGGCTATTTCACCGAGGGGTTGGGCCTGGACGCAGACGTCCTGCAGTCCCTGCGGGACGCATACATCGAGGGATAGAGCACTAGAATCCGGGGGTCAGGCTTCTTCGCCGACGACCTCTTTGATGCGCTTGACCATCTTCGGCAGGTCGAACGGCTTGACGAGGCACTCCACGACGGATGGATTGTCGCGGACGAGCTCTATCATGTGGGGATAAGCAGTCATGATGATGACGGGAATGGTCTTGCCGTTGTCGGACCCCTGCAGCCTCTCCAGGACGTCGATCCCGCTGACCCCGGGCATAGCGATATCCAGCAGGATGATGCTCGGGCTGCAGGTCTCGGCCAGCGCCACCGCGGTTTTGCCGTCAACCGCGAGCTCCGTCTCGAACCCTTCGGCGTTCAGGCGCACCTTGAGCATCTTGACGAGGGACGCATCGTCATCGACAACAAGCACTTTCCCTGAGGCTGCCAATTGAGTCACCTTTACGAGCGAGCCGGACTGCCGACTATTTTAGACATTTTCAACGACTGACTGCAATAACGGCGCCTCCATGCGCTGGTGCGTTATCATTGGGCTGACAGGCGCAACCCCCGGGAGTGGCAATGGGCATTGAAGAAGAACTCAAGCAGATCGCGTCCACCGACCTCTTCGGCGTCGCCGACGCCGACGCGTACGGCGAGCTGGCCCCCGAGGGCCACAAGCCCGCCGACTTCCTCGAGGGCGCCCGCTCGATCGTGCTGATCGGCAAGCGGATGCTGGACCTCCCCCTCGACAGGGTGCCAGAGACCAGGATCGAGTACACCGCCAATTTCCATATCGTGAACGCCGAGCTCAACAACAGGATCTACGACCTCGCGGGATACCTCGAGAACCAGGGGTTCAAGGCCTACCCCATCCCCTACAAGGAGATGCCCGGCTGGAACCTCGAGAAGCGCTCGGCGCCGCTGCTCTCGGCGCTCAGGTATCTTCTGCCGGTCCCCGCGGTCCGAAAAATGGCCAACCGGCAGCTCTTCGAGAACCTCTCCTACAGGCACCTGGCCGTCCAGGCGGGGCTCGGCCAGCTCGGAGTGAACAACCTGTTGCTGACGCCGGAGCACGGCCCCCGCGTGCGGTTCGTCGCGCTGCTGACCGACGCGGAGCTGAAGGCAGGCAAGCCGACGAAGAAGAAGCTGTGCCGCCCGGAGAAATGCGGCTACGCGTGCGTGCGTGCCTGCCCGGCCGGCGCCCTCAGTGAGGACGGCTCGCCCACCGACAAGGCCGCCTGCCTGAAGTACTACATCAAGCTGGGCGTGCCCGGGCAGAGCGGGGTCCGCTGCGGCCTGTGCGTCGCGAAGTGCCCGGCGAACAGGCCGAGCTTCGGGCGCTGACCCGAACCGGGCTTCCGAAGTTATAATTGTGCTGACCGACACCTAGCGCGGGGAGCGAGCGATGCCAGAAGACAAAGATAAGAAACCGAGCGCGGCAAAGTTCAAGAAAGCCATCAAGACCGATGCCAGAAGGCTCGACGACGCTTACAAAGCGATGGGCGTAAGGGCCTACCGCCTGTACCGCGACGGGAGAATCAAGCACGAGGACCTGATCGAGGTCGCCGCCGAGATCGACACGCTGGTCGAGGAGGTCGAGGAAAACAAGGCGGAACTCGACAAGATCATCGCCGAGAAGAAGGGCATCAAGTGCCCCTACTGCGAGGTTAAATCGGCGCCGGGCTCGAAGTTCTGCCCCGGTTGCGGACGCGAGCTGCCGCTGCCGTCCGAGCTCATCGAGACAGAGAAAGTCCCGTGCCCGAACTGCAACAAGCCCGTGCCTGCCGGGACGAAGTACTGCATGCACTGCGGAAAGAAGATCTAGGCATCCTCGAGACGAACTCCTCTTTCTTGAGACGCGTCTCTCAGGCGCGGATTCCGTGGTCGTGTGGGCTGAGAGCCTGCACTCAAGAACTCATTGTCCCGATGTACAGCAGGACAACACGGGCGCTCGCGGGCAGGACGCCCGGCCGCTCAAATGGTTTAATATGAATGACCGAAGACTCACAAAGGAGTGACGATGGCTAAGTGCAAGAACTGCGGGGCCGACCTGCCCAAAATCGACACCGCGTGCCCCGACTGCGGCATCGCCGGCGGCGGTCAGACGATCACCGACCTTCCCGGGGCCGACACCAAGGGCCACCGCAAAGACCTGTTTGACGAGATCAAGGGCGAGCACGAGCGCAAGACCCTCATCGAGGGCAAGGACAGCGAGCTAGGCGCGAGCGGCGGCGCCGAGACGATCACTGACCTCCCCAAGGTCCACCTGCGCGAGGCCCACCGCAAGCTGAAAGAAGAGATCAAGGAAGCCAGAGAAAAAGACCGCGAGGAGCGCAAGAAAGAGCACTAGGCTCCAGGGGTTTCCGCAGTCAATGGCGGAGGCCCGGACTCTCGGCCCGGGCCTCGTGTGTCGCGACAAAGAGACCGCGCGAGTCGCGCGGCCCCTTGGTTTTCTCTTGAGCGCCCGGCTATTCTACGGGTCGACCCCGGTGGTCGAGTGGCCGCCCATCATCTCGTACGGCTGTATCCCTGCCCGGACCCTCTTGTCCCAGTACATCGCCCGCTCCACCACGATCTGCCCCTCGGTCTGGACCAGCGTCGAGACGTGGAAGTCGTTGGGCACGTAGTCGCTGACCCTTATGGTGTAGCGGCTGTCGGCCGGCACGTCGATGGTGAACGGCTTCGCGGGCCCGCTCGCGGTCATGAAGGTCACCGTCGCCTTGGTGTCGGCGGCGGTCGGGTTCGAGATGAGGATCCAGGAGTCGAACCCTTCGCCCGTCGAGCCTTCCGGCACCGTCCAGAGTGAGCCGGCGTGCGTGACACCGGTCGCTGAGTGGCCTTCGAGCATGTTGACCACGCTGGGCGCGACCCGCTTGTCCCAGTACATGGAGCGCTCGGCGACCACCGGCTGGTCGGCGGCGATCTTGGTCGAGACGTGCATGTCGTTCTTCACGTAGTCGGATACTTTGAAAGTCGCCCTCGAGTTCGGGGTCATCGTTATCGTCTTCGTCGCGGCGACCCCCTTTGCGTTCATGAACGTCGCGGTGACCCTTGCCGCAGCCGCCCCCGGGTTCTGCACGAGGACGTAGGTGTCGAAGCCACCACCGGTCGAGCCCTCCGCCAGGAACCAGTCCTTCGAGAGGATGTAGGAGCCCGGGCTCGAGTGCCCTCCCTTCATCTGGTAAGGCTGCAGGACCTGCGCGTTCGGGTCCCAGTATGTGGAGCGCTCCGCGACCATCGGCTGGTCGGAGTCGAGCTCGACCGCGATCTCAGGCGCGTTGGGCAGCAGCTGGTTCAGGTGAACCGTCTGGCGGCTCAAGCCTTGCACCGCTACGGTCCCGCCGTCGATCTCACCCGCCGGCGTCATCATGCGTATGTGGACGTTCTCCGGCACGGTCCCCGGGTTGCATAGCAGGATCCAGGTGTCGAACCCGTTGGCGGTCGTCCCCTCGGCGAAGTACATCCTCTTGCGGTCGCCGGCCTGGGCGATCGCAGTCGAGTCCATCGCGGTGCCACCATTCGAGTGGCCTGCCATCATCTCGTAGGGCTGCGGATTGCCTGGCACGTTAGTCGCGCCCCAGAACCGCTTGTCCCAGTACATGCTCCGCTCGACCACAACCGGCGCGTCGGAGTCGACGATCGTCGAGACGTGGAAGTCGTTCGGCACGTAGTCCTGTATCCGCATGGTGTACCTGCTCTCGGCCGGCACCGCCACCTTGACCGCAGGGCGAGGCCCGTCGTGAGTCGTGAATACCACGTTGACGTTGGCCGCGGCCTTGCCGGGGTTCTGGAGCAGGATCCAGGTGTCGAACCCTCCGCCGGTCGAGCCTTCGGCGACGAACCACTTCGTTGAGCCGAGCACCTTGCTGGGGCCGACGTTGACGTAAGCGCGCGCTGAGCCGCCCGCCACAGGGTCTCCGTGCTCGTCGGTCGTCTGCGGGACCGTCATGGTGTCGGTGGTGCGCGGTGCCTTCCCTTCCTTGATGCCCTTGAAGGTGACGTTGATGATCTTGTACTTGCCGGCGTCGAGGCCTGAGCCGCCCGTGATGTCCGACCAGTGCAGCGCTCCCGTGTCGGCGCCGGAGTCCGGAGCTACGCTCGCGCCCTGGTAGCTCAGGTAGGCCTTGTTGTAGGTGTCCTGCATCGGGACCGGCGCGGTCACGTTGGTGTCGCCGGAGTTGACCACTGAGAGCTTGTAGGTGACGGTCTGCCCGACCTTGATGCGGGCAGGCTGCCCGTGCGCGAGTTCCTTGGTCACGGTTATCAGCGGGTTGGTGATCGTGAGAACGTTGTTCGTGACGGTATCGGCGACGGGCGCACCGTGCTCGTCGCTCGCCAGCGCCGCGGCCGTATCGTCGGTGTTCGGAGTCGTGCCGGCCTTGACCGCGTGGAAGTTAACCGTCACGTCGATCGCGCCCGCAACGGGAATGCCCGCCCCGGCGCTGATGTCGTTCCATGAGACGGTTCCGGCCACCGAGGTGGTCGGCGCGGGGACTGCGCCGGTAAAGGTCTCGTAGGACGGGTTGTACGTATCGGTCAGCTGCACCGGAGCGGCGACAGCCGTGTCACCGACGTTCGCCACGTGAATCGTGTAGTTGAAGTCGCTTCCCACCGGGGTGAAGTGGTCGGGGTGGTTGAGCGTCTTTGTGACGGCGATCGACGGTGCGGTCACGACCAGGTTCGAGTTCGTCTGGCTCCCCGACACGGGGTTATGGTGATCGTCCTCTGTCGAAACGGAAGCGGTGTTGTCTGTGTCGTGGGGGCTTCCGCTCTGCATGGCCTTGAAGGTGACCGTCACAGTGGCCGCCTGTCCCGGCGTGAGGCCGAGCCCTCCGGACACATCGTTCCAGAGCAGGTTGCCTTCGCTGGGATCGGTCGGCGTGATGGTCGCGCTCTGGAAGTGGAAGTACGTGCTGTTGTACGTGTCGCTCAAGGGGACGACCGGGATGGTCGTGTTCCCCGTGTTGGTCGCGACGATCGTGTAAGAGAAGTCATCTCCGACGGGGATGAACGGTATCGGGCCGTTGAGTGTCTTGGTCACCGTGATCGACGGGTGCTGCTTCACGTCGATGTCGGCGGTCGCAATGTCCTCGGAGAGGTCCGTGCCCGATCCGTCCTTGCCGAAGGCGAAGGCGGTGTTGGTCTTTGTGCCGTACGCGGCGCCCGTATTCACGGTCATGTCGAACGTGAGCACGAGCTGCTCTCCCGGGGCCAGCGTCGCGCCGAAAGCCCAGGTCCGTGTCGGGTCGGAGCCGCTCGGGTCCGCAGTGGACGAGCCGCCCCCCGGCCAGCTCGCCACCGTGCTGCCGTTGACGTAGCTGTAATCGGTGGCGGGCATCGTGTCGCGCACGCCGACGTTATTGGCGGTGGCATCACCGGAGTTCGTCACCGTGACCTGGTAGGTCACGACGTCGCCCCAGTCAGGATTCGCACCCGCGGTCACTAACTTCGCTGCGGACAGCGCAGGCGCCCTGGTGGTGACGCTCCTCGAGCCGCTGACCGGGCCGTACGTCCTTCCGTGCGGGGCGGGCTGGTCGCCGTTATAGGTTGTTATGCTGCCGGTGTTCTGGATCACCTGGCCCCGAGTGACCCCGCCGTTGACAGTCGCCTGATAAGTCAGCGTCACGGTCTCGGAAGGCGCGATCGGGCCGTGGGCAGTCTGCACGTACCACGTCAGAGCAGGGCTGCCCGCATCGTCAGCGCCGGGACCGGTTATGGACGAAGGCACGTACGCAAGGCTCGGGTCTACCTGGTCGTTGACGGTCACGTCGTATGCGCCCCAGCCGCCGTTGTTTGTGACCTGGAGGGTGTAGGTCAGTACGTCCCCGGCTGCCGGTGTCGGGTCGCTCACCGACTTCACGATCGCGAGGTCGGGCTCGCGGACCGTTACGTCGTTCGCGGCGGCGGTCCGCGTGTGGTGGCTTCCCGTGGCCGCGGCGTCGTCCCACCCGAGGTCGGCGGAGTTCGCGAACGTGTCGCCCGCGGCGACGTCGCTCCCGTCGTGGTACTGGCTGTTGACCCGCACGGTCACGGTCAACGTCAAGACCGCGGGCGCATCTGTATTGTTGGTATGGTCGCCGATGTCCCAGGTCACCGCCCACGTGCCGTTCAAGGGGTTGAGCACGGCGCCGGCCGTGCCGTCGGTGGCGACAGTGCCGGTCACGGTCAGGCCATCCTGGATCGTATCGGTCACCTGGGCGGCATAGACGGTCGTGCGAGCCGGGATCGTCACCGCTATGTTGTAGTCGAACGAGTTCCCTATCGTCGTGATGTTCCCCGTCGTGTTCTGTGTCTTGGTCATCGATGCGCTCTGAACGGTGATTGACGACCCCTTGGTGTTGGCGTCGGCCGGGTCTGTCGTGCGGTCAGTCTGGCGACCGTCAGCGCCCGGCGACGAGTTGTACGCGATAGAGGCGAGGTTCGTGAGTGTCGCGCCCGCGCCTGCATCCTGCGACGCACTGGCCGTGATGCTGACCACCAGCTTGTTGCCGGCGCCGGTCAGGATGTTGGTCTGGGAGGTGCCGTGGTCGAGGTTGACCGTCAGCGCGCCCGTGCCGCTATCCCACGTCACCCAGTAGTTCACATCCTCGGTCTGGGTTGCTCCGGCAAGCGTCACACTGGTGACAGTTGGAGTGTTGCCCCTCATCCCAACGGGCAGCGTGTCAACCAGCACGTTCTTGAACGAGGTGCCGGTGCCCGTATTGGTGACCTGGACCGTGTAGTGGACGGCCTGGTTGCCGGACACCGCTCCCGACGCGTCGTTGGTCTTGGTCAAGACCAGGTGCGGCTCGGTTGCAGTGACGACGGCGGCGCTGCCGTTGGCGCTGTGAGGACTGCCGCCCGAAGAGGCGTCGTCCCACGCGAGGTGGCCCGTGTTGGCGAACGTCGACTGGGGCGGGAGGCCCCTGACCGGCGAGTCGTCGTGGAACTTGTCCTTGATGTGAACCGCCAGTTGCAGCCGGAGCGTCTGTGTCGAGCCGGTGTTGTTCGTCCAGTTGCCTATGTCCCAGTTGATGGCGGTGGTGCCGTCCCCCTGCGGGGTCACGGTCACGGTCCCGATCGACTGCGGCGCGCCGTTCAGGAAGGTCGCGTTGGCGTCGACCGAGATACCGTCGGGGACGGTGTCGGTCACGACGGCGTGGTACGCGGTCTCGTGCGCCGGCGCGGTCCAATCGATGTTGTAGTGGAACGGCTGTCCGATGCTCGACAGGTTCCCGGCCGCGTCCTGCGACTTGGTGATCCCCGGCGAGCTCATCGTCACCGAAGAGGTCTTCGTGTTGAGGTCTGCCGGGTTCGCAGTCCGGTCGGTCTGTCTGCCGTTCGAGCCGGACCAGGAATTGTACGCGATAGAGGCGGTGTTCGTTAGAGTCGCTCCCGCGCCCGCGTCCTCCGACGGCGTCGCGGTGATGCTCACCACCAGCTTGTTGCCCGCGCCGGTCAGGATGTTGGTCTGGGAAGTGCCATGGTCGAGGTCAATCGTCAGCGCCCCGGTGCCGCTGTCCCAGGTGATCCAGTAGTTAACGTTCTCAGTGAGAGGGACCCCGGCGAGCGTAACGTTGGTCACGGTCGGGGTGTTCACCCTCATACCCGGGGGAAGCGTGTCCACGAGGATGTTCTTATAAGACGTGCCGGTGCCCGTGTTCGTGACCTGTACAGTGTAGTGGACGGCCTGGTTCCCGACGATGGGCCCGCCGGCGTCGTTGGATTTAGTGAGCGTCAACTGGGGCTCGGTTGCGGTCACGGTCGCAGCCGAGGAGTTCGCCGTGTGGTGTGTCCCTCCGGAGGTTGCGTCGTCCCACGCGAGGTTCGCAGTGTTTGCGAATGTCGACTGCGTCGGCAGGCCCCTCACCGAGGACCCGTCGTGGAACTTGTCTTTCAGGTGGACGTCGAGCGTCAGGCCGAGGAT
>Ga0209747_1001271_pt1 | contig 13453 bp, 4 predicted proteins | sample BarGraNGADG00311_FD_184498 | JGI IMG/M metagenome (GOLD analysis project Ga0209747, IMG submission 184498) | Arctic peat soil microbial communities from Barrow, Alaska - Barrow Graham LP Ref core NGADG0011-311 (SPAdes) (version 2) | ecosystem: Environmental > Terrestrial > Soil > Wetlands > Peat ... | reverse complement strand
CGCGCCGTCCCGGACAAAGAGCTTGCCGTCGGATGTTCCGCAGACAACGCCCTGGCTGGCGGGCGCCATGCTCGTCACAGGGGACGGACAGGTGCCGTCGGGGGCAAACGACCCGTCATACGTGTACAGGTTGCCGCTGCCGTGCGCCAGGTAGACCTTGTTTCCGGAAGCCGCTACCGCAGTGACCGGCGTCGCATCGTAATCGTTCAGCTCGGTGAGCGTGATGTTATCCCAGCGATAAAGCTTGTTGTCCGCGCACGCGATGTAGAGCCCTCTGGGCGCGCCTGTGCTGCTGTTGTTGTAACACATGGCGTTAATGGCAGCGTGGACATCTGTGAGCACAGTCGTCATGTCGCGGCTCATAACGCGCCCGTCCCGCAGCCCTACGTAGGTCGAGCCGAGGGCCCAGGCGACGACGGAGGTGACCGGCGACGGAGACGCGGGCGCCCCCTCGTCGTAGAAGCTCCCTTCATGCTCGGGCGCATTGAAAGAATAGAGATGGCCGTCCTCCCTGCCGAGGAGAACAAAACCCGTCTGCGCGTCCATCGCATTTATCACGCTGGGAACGTCTGATTCGCCGTGGTCAACGTAGTTGCCTGGGGCCGTCATGCTCAGGAGGTGGGTCCCCCTCGTCATGTATAGCGTCTTGCCCGTGAAGACCATCGCGTTCGCGTCTCCGCTGCCAGCAGGCCTATCGTAGTTTTCGTAGGCGCCCGGGCCATACCTGATCAGCCGACCCGTCGCTCCGTCGGCACCCGTCCCGCCATACATTACGTTTTCGGAAGTGACCGCGAGCGCGTTGACCGGCGCGCCCGCCGTGTTCGGGGGTACTCCCTGGTCGGTCCAGACATCAAGCCCGCTGTACACGTGCCCGTCCTGGCAACCTGCGAATACCACACTCGACTTCACCGCAAGGGACTTCACCGGGCTGGCCCCGGCGACCCCTCCCCTGTCCACGAACGGGCCGGCTCCGGTGGTGTCATAAGTCCGGACTCTCCCGTCGTTGCCCCCGACGATGAGAGTCGCTCCGTCAGCCGAAAGAGCGTTAACCTGAGCCCCTGAGTCGTCGAGGTCACTGAACACTCCACCGGAATACTTGAACACGTGACCACTGTCGAGGCCAATGTACACATCGCCACCGATCGCGACGATTGCGTCCACCCGGCTCGCACCGTCCACGAGCACTGGCGTGTTGAATCCCGGTCCAGTGTCATCGTAGGTGAAAAAATAACCATCGCTCGTGCCGCAGTATGCCAGCCCCGAGTTGAAAGCCATCGAGGTAACACCGCCGGTGGCCCCAGGGCACGATTCTTTGTCTTCAGGCCTCTTGCCCTCAGGCGTTGTTTCAAAAGTGAATACGTGTCCGGCGCTCGTCCCGCCGAATATCTTGGCGCCATCGGTCGTCAGCGCCGTCACTTGCGTATCGGTGCTTGAGACTTGCCCTTTGCTGCTTGATACACCGTAGTGCGAAGGACCCTGGTGACCCTCCTGCCAGACCTTATCCGCGGCGTATTGAACCAGATGGCCTTTCTCGCCGGTCCCGCTGTAGACGTCCGCGCCCAGGGCCACCATCGAGTACACGCCGCTTTCGCCGGGCACGGCTACCCCGTCGTCTACACCCACAGGAGCCGGCGCTGATTCTGAGAGTTTGAGCGCGCCACCGGCGACCTTAGTGCCGCTCGTGCTGGCTATCTGTCTGGTTGTCGCGAAATGGTCCTGCCACGTTCCCTGGCCCGGGTCGGCCATCGCCGCGGGCAGGAACGCCACGAGCATGCAAACCGCAAGTGCTGCCGCCAGCACTGCGGCTGCGCGGTTCTTCATTATTCTGCCGCGAGGCTTATCGATGGTGTTCATGCGCCGGTCCGGGATGATTCAGGTCTCCTAAATCGCCGTCTTACATACCTTATGATGACAAAAGCGGGAACCTGGGTTCCCGCTTTGATCAACTTCTTATGTCGTCTCCGAGCTTACAGCGGATAGTCCTGAACCAGCGCCTGCTCGAAGACGCCGTACATGTAGGGGTCGGACAGCATGCTGTTGTCGCTCCAGGCCTTCATCGTGACCATCGCGAGCGCGCTGTTCGCGCCGGCCATGTTCAACTGGTTCGCCAGGAACTGCACCGCCGGGGTGCTGCTACCGAGAGCGATCATGAGCTGCCTCGACATCTCGATGGCGCCCGGGGAGCACAGCGCGTCGGATATGTTCTTGAGCGCCGGTCCGTCGGCCCCGAGGTCCGTGATCACGTGGCTTATGAACGCCCTGCCATTAGGCGTCTCCAGCGCGTTGGAGGTCGCCACCGGGTCCATCCCGCCCATCAGGCTCGCCAGGAATGCGGGGTTCTGGTTGACGATGTTGGCGATGATGGTCGGGTTGATGCCACCCTGTGCGACCGGCTTCACGAGGTCGTAGAACGTCCCCTTCGGCCCGCCGGGCTGGTAGGACTTGATCGTGTTGGCCGCTATCGCCTGGTTGAGCACCGTCGCGTTGAGGTTGTGTATCAGAGTGGCTATGAACGGCTCGTTCGCGTTGATAGCCGTCGCCAGTATGGCCGGGTCGATGCCGTTGGGAGGCGGATCGAGCAGCCTCTGCACGAACGCCGTGTTGTTGTTCGAGACCTGTGCCAGGACCGCCGGGTCCATGCCGATGGCCGGGTTCAGCATCGAGGTCAGGAACGCCTGGCCGCCCGGTGTGTTGATCGCGTTTGCGAGCACGGGAGCCTGCAGGTTCGCAAGAAGCCCGTCCAGGAATGCGCCGTTGGCGTTGACTATCGCGGCGATGACCTCAGGCTTGATGCCGTGCCCGGTGCCCCAGGGCGGCGGCGGGTTCATCAGGGCCCTGGTCATGGCCGGGTCCATCCCATTCACGACTGCAGCGATCTTCTGGGCGTTCAGGTTGCTGATGAGCTGCGTGACGAAGGTCACGTTGTTGTTGATCGCCTCGGCGGTGGTCTCAACGCTCATCTTGCCCATGAAGTCGGACAGGAACCTCTGGTTGTTGTTCACGACACCGGCTATGACCTGCGGGTTCAGCTTGCCGACCAGCGCTATCACGAAGCTCTGGTTGGCGCTCATGCCTGAGGCGAGCGCGGCGGCGTCAAGCTTGCCGACCAGCCTGGTCATGAACGTCTGGTTGTTGTTGACGACTCCCGCGATCACGTTGGGATCCAGCTTGCCGAGGAGCTGTGCGGTCCACTGCCATGTCGCCGACATCATGCCGTTGAGCTTGTCGATGTCGAGGTAGGCGAGCAGCCCCTTCAGGAAGTTGGGGTTCTGGTTGATCGCCTGCGCCGTGCCTGCGGTCGACATGTTCTGCATCAGTGCCGAGAGGAACGCGCCGTTGGCGTTGATCGCGCCCGCGATCGGCGCAGGCGACAGCCTCGGCAGAAGCTTGTTTATCATCGTCGCGTTGTTCGCGACCGCCGCCAGGAACTCGTTCGACAGGTTGCCCGTCAAACCGCCGACCAGCGGCCCCGAGTTGTTGATGATGGCCGCAATCGCCACCGGGTCGAGGTAGCCGATGAGCTTCGAGGTGAAGTCCGTGGTGGCCGCCATGTTCCTGGCAAGCCCCGCCGGGTCCATCTTCGAGAGGAACCTGGTCAGGAACGCCTGGTTGTTCGCGATCGTGGCGATCAGGTTCGGGCTGATGTTCATCGCCACGTTGTAAGTGAAGCCGGTGATCTGCTGGCTGGTCCTCGCCAGGTCGTCGGGGTTCATCGCGCCCATGACCCTCGAGAGGAAAGCCTCGTTACCGTTTATCACGCCCGCGACGACCCCGGGGTCTATCTGCGGGAGAAGCTGCGATATGAAAGTCGTATTGGACGCCATGCCCTGTGAGAGCGCGTTCGCGTCGAGCTTGCTCATGAGCTGGGCTATCCACGGACCGTTGTTGTTGACGACCCCCGCGACCGAATCGGGGTTCAGGAAACCGACGATCTTCGACGTGAACTCTGGGTTCGAGTTAGCCGCCTTTGCCGCGACCGCCACGTCCATGTTCTTGACGAGGTCGGTCAGGAACGGCCCGTTCTCGTTGATGGCCGTCCCCAGGACCTGCGCGTCCAGGTTGCCTACGAGGTCGCTCAGGAATGGGCCGGCCTTGTTTATGATCGCCGCGGTGACCTTCGGGTCGGAGCTGGCCATCATCGTGGAAAGGAACTTCTCGTTGTGGTTGATGGCCTCTGCCACCACCTTGGCGTCCACGTACGACAGAGTCTGCTTGATCCACTCAGGGTTCTCGTTGATCGCCATGGCCGTGCCGGCCGGATTCATGTACTTCATGATCTCGATGAGGAACTGAGGGTTATCGTTGATCGCCTTACCGACAGCCTTCGGATCGAGCGAACTCATCATTGCGCTCGTGCTCTTCACGTTATTGCTCATCTTGCCGATGAGGGGCCCCAGCGGGCTCCTGGTCGGAATGAACCCGACCAGCCCCACGATCGCGGTACCCACAAGCAGCAGGATTATTACCGCGTTTATCAGTGTCTGGAGACTGCGGTTATAAAGCATCTTGATGTCTCCTAGCCTCTCTCCTCGCGTTTCTTACCATGGTCCCACCGGCTGATTAGGCGAGCTGTTCAGCCGCGCGTCCTGTATCTGCACCCAGCCGCCCATCGCGGGCAGGGTCCAGCCGTATATGATCTCCGTCGCACCGTACATCCACGTGCGTTTCAGCACGTTCTGGCTCGGGTTGTAGGCCGTGCCCGTGCGCGGGTTGATCTGACCGCCGTTGTTCGGGCCCGTGATCGCCTGCAGCAACACGTTGGGCGTAAGGCCGCCGGCGTTCCTGTTGAGCAGGTTGCCGATGAAGTTGCCGCTCTGCGTCAGCAGGGTGACCGTGCCGGCCGCGCTCATGTTGGACAGGAACGGGATCAGGAAGTCCCTAGTCGTCGAGCTCTCCAGTATCGGCCCCAGGATGTCAGGGTTGATGCCCTGCGGAGCGGGGGCCAGCAGCGCGGCGGTCATCTCAGGATGCTGGTTCATCGCGCCCGCGATAACCCCGCCGTCCAGGAGGCCCACCAGCCGTATGATCGTGGCCTGAGCCGAGGCGTTGTTGTTGATGACGTCGGTCATGTCAGATGTGTTCATGTAGCCCATCGTCTGGGTCAGGAAGGTCGGGTTGTTGTTGATGGCGTTGGCTACGACCATCCCGTCGAGGTGCGTCAGCAGGTTCGCGATGAAGGCGCCGTTGCCGTTGAGGATGCCCGCGACGACTCTCGAGTCGAGCCCGTTCTGCATCAGCCTGTTGCTGAAGTCCTCACCCCAGACGCTGTTCATGGGCTCCGCTGTCGACCTGGCGTCCAGGTTGGCGACGAGGCCCTGCAGGAACGTCCCGTTGGCGTTGACCGCGCCGGCGACGACCGCCGGGTCGACTCCGCCCGAAGCCGGGGGCAGGAGGAGGCGGCTGATGAACGACTGGCCGGCGGGTGAGTTGATCGCGTCCGCCGTGATAGCCGGGTTCATCTGGTTCATCAGGTTGGTGATGAACGTGCCGTTCTCGTTTACCACCTGGGCTATGGTCGGCGGATCGAGAAGCGCGATCAGCCGGGTTGTCATCGTCGGGTTGGCGTTCAGCGCGTTCGCCAGGACCGTCGTGTTCAGGTTCTTGACGAGGTTTGTCAGGAAAGCGCCGTTGCCGTTGACGACCCCGGCGATGACGTTGACGTTCAGGTACCTCATCATCTTTGAGCTCGCGTCAGGGTTTGCGTTGATCGCGGCTGCGAGCACCTTGGGATCAAGCTTCGAGACGAGGCTCGTGAGGAACCCGCCCGACGCGTTCACGCTGCGGGCCGTCACTGTTGCGTCCATCGCGTTCGTGAGCTTCGCCATGAAATCGGTGTTCGAGTTTACTATGCCCGCGACAACCTGCGGGTTCAGGTGGCCTATCAGGCCTGACATCATCTGGCTGTTAGCGTTCATCGCGCCCGCGATGAAGACCGGGTTGAGCTTGCTGATGACCGCGCTCAGGAAGCTCTGGTTCTTGAGCACGTTCGCGATGAGGTCGGGGTTGGTGTTGTTGCTCATCGCCGTGACGAAGCTGATGTTGTTGTTCAGGACTCCCGCCAGCATGACCGGGTCGAGCGAGTTCAGCAGTGAGGACACGAACGGACCTATCTGGTTGACCAGGCCACCGAGTGAAGACGGCGACAGCTTGGCCATCAGCTTCGAGGTCATCGACTGGTTGTTCGCCACCGCGCTGATGAGCTCCGGCGAGAGCTGCTCGAGCACGCCCGAGATCAGCCCCGCGCTGTTGTTCAGTATTCCGGCAATTACGAGCGGGTCGAGCTTGTTGACCAGCCTGACCGTGAAAGTCGGGTCCTGGTTGGCGGCTCTGGCGATCATCTCGGGGTTCAGCTTGCCGACCAGGTTCGTGAGGAACGGGCCGTTCGCGTTGATGACGCTGGCGAGCACGCTCACGTTGAGGTAGTTGAGCACCTTGGAGCTGGTGGCCGCGTTTGCGTTGATCGCGCTCGCGAGCACGTCCGTGCTGATGTTGCCCACGAGCTGGGTCAGGAACGCCTCGTTCGCGCTCACCGCGTCCGCTATCACCTTTGGATCCAGGTAGTTCATAACCTGGGTCGTGAACTGGGTGCTGGCGCCCATGCTCTGGGCCAGGACCTTGGCGTCGAGCTGGCCGATGAGCTCGGAGATGAACTTCCCGTTGGCGTTGACCGCGCCGGCGACGACCGCCGGGTCGACGTACTTCAACAGCTCGGTGATGAAGCCGACGTTCTGGTTCATGCCGCTCGACATCGCGGCAGGGTCAAGGTAGCCGATCAGTGCGGTGATGAACTTGCCGTTCTTATTGACCACCTGCGCGACCATCTTCGGGTCGAGCTCGGCCATCATGACCGTCATCATCGTCGGGTTCGAGTTCATGGCCTCGGCGAGGATCTTTGGGTTGAGCTGGGCCAGCATGCCAGAGAGCATACCGGGCTGGCTGATGAGCTTACCCAACAGCATGCCCATCGGGTTCTTTGTCGGGAGAACCGTCATGCCTCCCACCAACAGCATGGCGAGCAGGAGGAATATGACCACCACGTTTACTACTCCCTGCATACCCCGCGATAGTAACATCCTATCCAAGCCTCCAGTTCTTAAGCCGCTAAATCAGGGATGCGTCGATTGCGCATACGAAGTCCAGAGGATACCCTCTGCCGTCATCCATCCGAGTATTGGTACCTTGGCCTTCGCGCGTACCTTCAGCGCGAGATGTTTCATTATGTGGTTGTCCCCCGCGAGCATCGTCTGCGTCACGATCTCGGGCTGGACGATCGCGAGAAGGTCAGGCAGCAGGTTCGGGTTCGCGTTGATCGCGGCCGAGACCACTGTCGGATCCAGGTTGGCGAGCAGACGGCCCGTCATCTCCGGATGAGCGTTCATCGCGCCCGCGAGCACAACCGGGTCGAGCCCGCCAGGCCCGAGCAGCTTCATCAACAGGCCGTTGGGAACTCCGCTGACGTTTGATCTGTTGATAACGTCGGCGAGGACGCTCGCGTCCGTCCCACCCATCATGTCAGCAAGGAACTGACCGTTGCTGTTGATGGCCGTGGCGAGCGCGGTCTCGGCACCCGCCGTATGGATCGCCTCGAGCAGCCTGCCTACCAGGTCCTCTGCGCCCTGCGCGACGTGAACGGCATGCATCATTGCGGCCATGCCCGCTGCGTCGGTGTGGGCGATCATTATTCTAAGGAAGTCCGGGTTCGCGTTGATCGCGGCCGCCAGCCTCGTGGTGTCGAGGCTGCCCACCAGGGTCGACAGGAAACTGCTGTTGCCGTTGACCACTCCGCCGACCACATGCTCGTTGAGGTTGGCCATCATACCTTCCACGAACGCCGCGCTGCCTTCGCTGGCAGCAGTCAGCGTCGCCGGGTTGAGGTGGCTGATGAGAGCCGTCAGGAACCCGCCGTTCGCATTGATTGCCGCCGCGACGACCGCGGGCGACAGGTAGGTCAGCATGTCCGCAGTCATCTGCGGGTGCGCGTTCATGGCATTGGCCAGGACCACGGGGTTCAAGGCGCCGACCAGTTGCTCCAAGAACGGCTCGTTCGAGTTGATGATGTTCGCCGTGACGTTGACGTCGGTGTTGCTCATCATCGCGGTCAGGAACGACCCGTTGGCGTTGATCACGCCGGCCAGCTTGACCGGATCGAGCTTGGAGACCAGCCCGGTCAGGAACGCCCCGTTCGCGTTGATGATCTTCGCCGAGACGTCCGGCGCCATCTTCGCCATCATCTTGTTTATGAAGGAGCCGCTGTCGTTAACCACTCCGGCTATCACGTCCGGGTTCAGGTTCTGCAACAGCTCCTGAGTCGCCCTCGGCGCCGAGTTCATCGCCGCTGCGATGACCCGCGGGTCGAGGCTCTTGATCAGTGAATTGACGAAGGCCTGGTTGTTGTTGAGGACGCCCGCGCTTATCGCCGGGTCGGCCACTCCCATCACCTTCGTCAGGAAAGCCTGGTTGTTGACCAGGGAGGCTACGAAGTCGGGCGACACGTGCCCCACCACGTTCGCGAGGAAATCCTGGTTCTGGTCCATCGACTTGTTCATCTGGACCGGGTCCATGTTCTGGACCAGGGCGGTGAGGAACGCGCCGTTCGAGTTGAGAGCCCCTGCGATCGAGCCGGGGTTCAGCGCGCCTATGACCCTGAGCATGAAGCCCTGGTTGTTGACGATGTCAGCCGCAACCGTCGGGTCCATGGTGTCCATGAGCTTGGTGACCATGCCCGCGTTGTTGTTGACGACCGCCGCTAGCACGGCGGGGTTGAGCCTGCCGACCAGGCTCGCCAGCCAGTCGCCGTTGGCGTTGACCGCCCCGGCTATCACGTCGGGGTTCGAGTATTTCATCGTCGCCATGATGAACGCCTCGTTGGAGTTCACCGCGTTGGCGAGAACGTCGGCGTTGAGCCTGGAGACGAGGGCCGAGATGAACGGCCCGTTATTGTTGATCATCATCGCCGTGGCCTGCGGGTCCATCGTTCCCATGATGGCGCTGATGAACGGGCCGTTCTGGTTGACGACGTCCGCTATCACGACCGGGGAGAGGCTGCCGATCAGCCTCGAGAGGAACGGCCCGTTCTGGTTGACCACGAGCGCTATCACCTGAGGATCCAGGTACTGCATGAGGTCCGCGCTCATCTGCGTGTTGGAGTTGATGATGCGCGCGAGCATCGCGGGGTCGAGGTTGCCGATGAGGTCGGCGATGACCTTCCCGTTACCGTTGATCGGGACGGCCAGCGCTTTCGGATCGAGCTGAGAGACCAGCTTGATGGTCATCTCGGGGTTCTTGTTCATCGCGAGGGCGACGACCTGCGGTGGAAGCTCGCTGACTATCGCCACGAGGAACTCAGGGTTCTCGTTCATGGCCTTGGCCATGACCTTCGGGTCGGAGTTCTTCATGATGCCCTCGAGCAGGTAGCGGTGGTTCGCCAGCTCGCCGATGAGCTTACCTACCGGGGTCTTGACCGGCAGTGCCATGACGCCTGCCACGATCACGAAGAAGAGCATGGCGACAATCACTACGATGTTTACGAGAGACTGCATCCTCGGACGCAACAGGAAGTTGCGGCCAGGATCCTGCGACGCCGGGCGCACTTTGACTGCGCTTCGACTCACGGCCCCCGCCGTGACTGCCGCGGCCGTGAAACCGGCTGCGCCGAGGGATAGCACCCTCTGCCGGTAGTCCTGCCTGGCCTTGGCAGACATAGTGGGCTGCTCTACGCTCTCGATCACGATAGCTGTCTTGAGGACAGGCTCGAGCTCGTCACGCGCTTTGGCGTGCTTGCTCAAGATCGGATCGAGCTTGCTGCGGTCCTTGCGGACTACACCGAGCAACCTGTCAAAAAGGTTACCTGAATCTTCATTCAAGCGAACCACTTCCCACCTTTCACACCGGACACGTCACATCAATTCCCGCTTGCTTAAACGACGCTTTGCCCGTAAAGATACGGTCTGGGCTCACCAATAAGAGGAAAAACATCCCGGAAGGCGAATAATCGGGCCTCTCAGGCCCTCTCGAGGTAGTCGGTGCCGCTCGAGTTGCTGAGGATCCTGTTGAGGGAGAGCAGCCCGCGCTTCTGTGTGGACTTCACCGCTCCGACCGATATTCCCATGATCTCTGCGACTTGCGCGTTGGAGAGATTGTCGATGAACTTCAGGACCAGGACCTCTCGCTGGTTGTGTGTCAGCTTGTGCATCGCCTTGTAGAGGCGCTCGCTTTCGAGGTCCGCGAGGACGGTCTCCACGGGGTTCCCGCGGGGTGAGACCGTCGGCGGCTGGTCGTCGATCGGAACGCTCTCCCGCTTCGATTCCCTGCGGAAGAAGTCCACCACGAGGTTGTGCGCGATCCTGTACAACCAGGAGCTGAAGGCGACGTCACGCATCTCGTAAGAATCGATGTTCTCGAACGCCTTCAGGAAAGTCTGCCCGGTGAGGTCCTGCGATTCGGGGAGGTTTCCGACCTTGTAATATACATACCGGAAGATCTGATCGACGTACTCGTCATAGAGCATCCCGAATGCCTCGGGGTCTCGGCTCTTGGCCTTTTTGACCAGCCCACGGATTCCGGCTTCGCTCGCCATTCATTACTCCGCTTTTGACAGGAACGCCATCTAGTCCATTCAAGAGGGCAGAAAAATGGGAAAGGTATACCTAACCCCTGCGCCATCAGTGCCTTCAGTTATCTATAGTTAAGAATGGTTAACTTGAGTATACTATATTTTCTCATTTGTGAATATTATTTTGACCTCATGGTCAACAATCCGCAAGTATCAACCACGTCGGGCGCGCCGAGCGCCTCCTAATGCCGATATTCCCCGGCGCCATGCGAACTCCAGCAGAGCAGCCCTGTCGTCAAAGTAACAGGCCGCGAGCTCGCGCTCGCGGCCTGATGTCATACTGTTTGGTCAGCCTTCGGTTATCAGTAGTGGAACCCCACGACGTCGTGTCCGCCGGTCCACCCGTGGTCGTTGAAATACATGGGCCTTTCAACGATCACAGGCTGTGATGATGTCATGCGCGCCGAGACGTTCTGGCCCCAGCCGACCGCGCTGTTCACGTCGACCGTGCTCCTCGAATGAGGCCCGACGACGACTTGCTTGTCGATGTTCTGTCCCGTGCCGAGCATGTACGTGATCGTCACGGTCGCGGCCGCGTCGCCCGGGTTCTGGATGCTCATCCACTCCTGGAACCCGTTCTGGGTCGCGCCTTCAGCGAAGTACCAGTTGCCCGTGCTGCAGGTCGACCCTATGACGTCGCTGCCACCGGTCAGGCCGACATAGTCGAAGTACATCGGCCGCTCGGCGACGATCGCCTTGTCGGATACGACGTGCATCGACACGTCCTGCCCGCGCCCCAGGAAGCTGACCACGTCCACCGTGACACGCGACAGGGCCGGCACGTTGACGATCTGGGTCCTGACCTCGCCCGTCGAGAGCATATACTCGATGTTGGCCTGCGCCTGCTCTGCGCCGGGGTTCTGGAGGCAGAGCCACTCGTCGAACCCGGTACGGGTCGTTCCTTCGGCGAAGTACCACTCGTTGCCCGGAGCGTTCGCCCCGATGACGTCATGGCCGCCGGTCCAGTTGTTGGTCCCTGGCTTGTAGACGAAGTACATCGGGCGCTCGGCGATCACGCCCCTGTCGGCGTGCACCTTGGCTGAGCAGTCCTTGTTGGGCCCGAGGAACTCCTTCACCGAGATGGTCTTGCGGCTGGTCGCCGGGATGACGACCTGCTGCACCTGGTTCTGCCCGCCGGGCAGCATGTATGTGATCGTCGCGTTGGCCGGCAGCGCGTTGGGGTTCTGCAGGCAGATCCACTCCTCGAAGCCGTCGCGCGTGTTGCCCTCGGCGAAGTACCAGTCCTGCGCGGGGGAGATCGCCCCTATCACGTCGTGTCCGCCCGTCCAGACGCCTCCGTAGTTGAAGTACATCGGGCGCTCGGCGACGATCGGCTGCTCGGACTCGACCTTGGTCGACACGTCCTTGTTGGCGCCGACAGCGTCGGGGACGAACAACGTCATGCGGCTGGTCTTGGGTATCGAGACGGTCTGCACCTTGGTGGTGCCGTCACCCAGCATGTAAGTCATGGTCACGTTAACCGCCTGCGCGTTCGGGTTCATGAGGCAGAGCCACTCCTCGAAGTTCGGCCTCGTCGTGCCTTCCGCGAAGTAGTAGGTGTTGGAGAGCCCGATGGTGAACGGGAACCCGTTGCTCGCTCCTTCGCTGGTCGTTACGACGACGTTGCCGGTCTTGGCCCCATAAGGGACCTTGACCTTGATCGAACTGTTGGTCCAGGAGGTCACCGTCCCGGCGTCCACGCCGTTGAACTTCACGGTACCCGCGGCTTGCGCGTTCTTGAAGTTCACACCGGCTATCGTCACTTCGCCCATGGGCGGCCCGTGGTCCGGCGTCACCGAGTTGATGTACGGCCCCACGCTGAAGGCGACGCCGTTGCTGTCTCCGTCGGCCGTGGTCACCACGACGTTGCCGGTGGTGCAGCCCGTCGGCGCGGTCGCGATGATCTGAGTGCTGCTCCACGAGGACACCGCGGTCGCGGTGACGCCGTGGAACTTGACCGTGCTCGCTCCTTGTGTGGCGCCGAACGTGAACCCTGTGATCGTGACCGAAGTCACGCCGGGCGTTCCGGTCGTCGGGTTGATGGTCGTTATCTTCGGCATCACCGTGAACGGCAGGTTCTCGCTCGGCCCGCCGGCCGTGGTGACCACCACGTTTCCGGTCACGGCGCCGTTCGGCACAGTGGCCGTTATCGAGCTGATGCCCCAGTGAGTCACGGTAGCCGCCGCGCCTCCGATCGAGACCGTGCTCGCGCCCTGGGTGGCGCCGAAGCCCGAGCCTGTTATCGTGAGCGCATCACCGACGCGCCCGGAGGGGGCGCTCAGAGATGCCGCGTGCGGATTGACGAGGAACCCGACTGTGTTGCTGTCTCCGTCCGCTGTAGTGACCTTGATGTTGCCCGAGGTCGCCGCAGCCGGCACGTCGACGACTATCTGGTTATCGTGCCATGTGGTCGCGGTGCCGGCGCCTGTCCCGTTGAAGGTCACCGTGCTCGCGCCTTGCGGGTCCCCGAAGCACTCGCCGTTGATGGTGACCGGGTCGCCGACCATGGCGTTGGCCGGAGAGCGGCTATCAATCTTCGACAGTATGGGGAGGTTCGTGTTGTTGCTCGCCTGCGAGGCAGCGGTGACCGTGACGTTACCGGTGCGAGGCTCGAACGAGCCGAACGTATACGGGATCTCGACATCGATCGATGTCGGCGACCAGCCGGTGAACGGGCTGGTTGGAGACCCGTCGTCGACGATGCGCTGATAGCCGGTTGACGTGTTTATTGAGACATGGTCGACGTCCGTGCTGCGGCTGCCCGCGGCAACCGTGCCGAAGTTGGTGCCATGTATCGTGACAACGTCGCCGGGCTGCGCGCTGGTGGGGTCGAGTGAGGTG
>Ga0209747_1001259_pt1 | contig 13553 bp, 12 predicted proteins | sample BarGraNGADG00311_FD_184498 | JGI IMG/M metagenome (GOLD analysis project Ga0209747, IMG submission 184498) | Arctic peat soil microbial communities from Barrow, Alaska - Barrow Graham LP Ref core NGADG0011-311 (SPAdes) (version 2) | ecosystem: Environmental > Terrestrial > Soil > Wetlands > Peat... | reverse complement strand
TGGAGGCGCACGGCGGGACCATAAGCGTGGAGAGCCGGCTTGGGGCGGGCTCCACATTCCGGTTCACCATCCCGGCGGCGGATCACGCGGAGGCTCCGGCGGGCTAGCCCAGGGTCACCTTGTTCCTGCCGGCGTCCTTGCTGGCGTACATCAAGACATCCGCCCTGGACATCAGTGTTTCCGGATCGTCGCCGGGCCTTGCCATGGTTGCCCCGACAGAGACGGTCACGGAAATCTGTTCTCCGTCCCGGTCTATGTTGGACTCCTGAACGAGCGCGCGGGTCTTGTCCCCTATCTCCAGCAGCGTGTCGGTCTCGACCTGCTCGATGACGGCAGCGAACTCCTCGCCGCCCCACCTGCTGACCACGTCGGCCGCCCGGATGGCGTTGCGGGCCGTGAGCGCCACCATCTTGAGGACGTCGTCGCCGGCCGCGTGCCCGAACGTGTCGTTCACGTTCTTGAAATGGTCGATGTCGAAAAAGAGGACGCCGAACGGCCAGCCGTACGTCTCGAGCTCGGCGAGCTTTGAGGTCACGTGGGCTTCGCCGAACCGGCGGTTACCTATTCCGGTGAGCTGGTCCAGCAGGGAGAGGCGCTCGAGCTCCTCGATCTTCCGCCGGGCAGCCACCTGGTCGCGGTTGTCGTGGAAGACCTCGATCCCGCCGACAACTTCCCCGGAGGAGGACGTGAGCGGCGAGACCCGGCTGTGTATCGGCACCCTGTGGCCGGCCTTGTGGTGAAGGTATGCGTCGGCCTCGCGGACCTCGCCCGTCTCCATGGCCAGGCACGCCACGCACCCGCTCAGGCAGAGAGGCTGCGCGCGCTCGTCCACGTGGATGAGGATGTTGTCGCTGCATCGCCTGCCGAGGACCTCGCCCGCCGAGAAGCCGGCGATGTTCTCCGCCCCACTGTTCCAGTAGACGATGCGCCTCTCCCGGTCGAGTATGTAGACCCCGTCCGCGATCTGTTCGATTATCTCCCTGAACAGCCCGCCGGATTCGAGGGCTTCTTCAAGTGTCGAGTAGTCCAATTCGCCTGCCTCGCTAAGCGGCCCATGCACGCCTCAGTCCTGTGCGCCCTGGAGGTATCTTATCATCGGGTCCGTCACCAGAGGCACGACGTCGGCGATCATGTGCGGCATGAGGTTGTCCATCACCTTCGGCATCAGGTCCGCCATCTGCTCGGCCATGTAATCCGGCATCGGCACTATCGCCGCTACGCGCTCGAGCATCGTCGGCATGACCTTGGGCATCATCATCGGGAGCAGCCTCGGGAACAGCACAGGGAACATCGGCTTCATCGCCTGGAGCGCCCCGGGCACCTTTCCCATGGCGCGCATCATCGCACCCATCTTGAAGGGCATCGCGTCGATCAGCTCAGGCCACATAGTGCCCATGAGGTCGGCGAAGCCCTGCGGCGTCATGAGGTCGATCATCGCCTCGAATACCGCCCACTGGGCCCGCACTTCCGGAATCGGATCGGGAAACTCGAACCCCAGGGATGAAGCCGCGAACCTGGCCAGGTCCTCGACGACGACGTCGGAGCCCTTTTTGTCAGCCGCGACCCTCAGCTGGAACTCGCAGCAGGGGCACAGCGCCAGAAGCTTGTCCGCGCCGACGGCCTCAGCCTCGTCGAGGCGCACCTTGCCGATATCCGCCGCCACCGGCGGCTCTTTGATCAGGGTGAGCACGGAGCCACAGCAGAGCGAGTCTTCGCGGTTGTGTTCCATCTCCACCAGCTCGGCCCCGGGCACCGCGCTGATGAGCTCGCGCGGCGGCTCGAAGACCCCCGACGCGCGGCCGATGTGACAGGAGTCGTGGAACGTGACCCGGGCAGGCTCTCCCCCGGCGGGGAACTCGAAGCTCCCGTCGGCGATCTTCTCCGAGACGACCTCGCTGTAGTGCCGTGCAGTTATCCCGTATTCGATCCCGAGCTTCTCGGCCCACTCGGGGTAGACCTGGCGCCACATAAGGTCGCAGGCCGGGCACGACGTCACGACTGTCGTCGCCCCCGCTTCCTTCACCGCTGCGATGTTCTTGCGCATGGTCTCCTCGAAGACGTCCCACTTGCCCGCCACCAGCATCGGCGTCGCGCAGCAGTTCTCCTTCTCCCCGAGGTAACCGAAGTCGACACCGGCGGCGTCCAGCAACCGTACCGTCGCTATACCGATGTCGTTCTCGACGTAGCTTGCGGTGCAGCCCGCGAAATAGACCGTGTCGGCCTCCACCCCCGGGCCGTGCTTGTCCAGGAGGTCGGCCGGGAACCAGTTTGCGCGGTCCTTCCTGTACCCGGCCCAGATGTCGCCCTGCGACCGGACCGCGGCGGCCATCATCTCGAACGGCGGGAAGGTCATCATGCGCTTGCGCTGTATAAGCTCGCCCCGCATCTTCATCCAGGACGGCTCGATCGGGAGCGACTCGGAGCAGCGCAGGTTGCACACCTCGCAGGTCGTGCAGACCAGGAAGTCGTCGACCTTTTTCTGGTCCCACTTCACGCGTCCCTGCATGTACTCGCGCAGCCAGTACCACTTGCCGCGCGGGCTGTTCCCTTCCCACCCGCGCCCGTAGAACTCCGGGCACGAGTCGACGCAGTAGCCGCACTGAGAGCAGGAGTACGCGTACCACGCCAGGTCCGCGGGTATCCCCTTCACGGGCTTCTTTATGCGCTCCCCGACCCGGGAAGCCACGAGGTTGGCCGCGCGCCGCACGACCGGCTCGAACAGCCCGCCCAGCTTGACGAGCAACGGCAGGATGCCGCCCGAGACGACCTTGTCGGGGTTCATTATGCCGGCGGGATCGACCGACCTTTTGTAAGACCGCAGCCTCTTGGCGCGCTCTGCGCCGAGCACCTCGTCGGCCCTGCCCGAGAAATACAGGCCGGTTGCGTACGCCCGGCCGCCGTGCCGCGCCGCGATATCCATTATCGAAAGCGACAGGCCGAACATCATGTTGTATCCGAGCGTCCGCTCGTCAGCCGGTATGAAGCCGAGGAGGACGGCCTCAGGCTTCCCGGCCCGGCCGCGCTTCACGATGATGCCTTCTTTCAGGACCGGGTGGTGGACCTTGCGCTCGATCTCAGCCATCGTGGCGCCCAGCTCGTCGACAGGCACGACAACCTCGGCAGGCACCAGCGATGGGCCGAGACGCTTGACCTGCATTATCTTGAAGCGGTTGTCCCACTCGTGGTCGGCGATCCAGTCCTCGAGGATCGTAGCCCGCGCACTCTTCGCGATCCCCGGCAGGGCGTCCCGCACGGCGAGCTCGTCGCGCGACCTGAAAGTCACGACAGCGATGAAGGACTCCGGCAGGTCCTCTCGCGCCTCGCCGGCTTCCCGCGATCCGTTGCCCGCGGCGACGCGGTTCTTCATCTGGGCCATCCGTGGATTGATGAACATGAGCGACCAGACCGGCAGGCCGGAGCCGACCACCGATTCCACCAGGGCCTGCAGGCTCGCGGGGTCCTTGCAGGAAAGCGCGGCGACGCCAAGATCCTCGAGCGGCTGCACCTTGAGCGTGACCTCGGTCAGGAAGCCGGTGATGCCCTCGGCCTCGGACACCATGTCGAGGTCGTGGCCCGCGACCTCGCGGACCTCTCCAGTCGGAAGGACGAGCATCGCGCGGGTCACGTTCTCGGCGAAGTAACCGAACTCGAAGCTGCCGAAGCCGGCGCCCCCTTGCGCAAGCCACCCGCCGACCGTCGACGAAGGGTAGCTGCTGGGGTACAGGCGGAGCGTCATGCCGCTCGCGGCGAGCTCACGGTCGAGCTGCTCCCAGGTGATGCCCGGCTGGACCGTCACTTCTTCTTTATCTTTATCGATGGATACGACGGAGCGCATCCTGTAGAAGTCGACCACGATCCCGCCGCGCGTCGGCACCGCTCCCGCATACCCGGAGGTCGCCTTTCCGCGCGGGACGAGCGCGACACCGCGCCTGTTGGCCCAGCGCGCGAGCGATACCAGCTCTGCTTCGGTCTGAGGCTGCACCACGGCATCAGGGACCGTCCGCCCGGTGAACGGCCTGATCATGCTGGGGATCGCGCCCACGTCATGCCCGTACATCCGGCGCTCTGTCTCGTCGAACGTGACCCTGGCGCCGAACTCTCCTTCGAGGTAGCGCTTTGCTTCAACGTCGATCTTTCCCACTTGTGCCTCCTGTCGCGGCGGTTTCGGATGAGGTGGATCCCGAGGCTCCACCTTTCCAAGCCATCATCTCAGGAACGCGGTGGGAGCGTAATGACGTTCCTCAATAAGGAGCCGGCCGATTTACGTGCCCATCTGGGAGAACTTTTCCTTGAACTGCTCGGGTGTCGACATCAGCCTGAAGGACGCCTGTGCCTGCGCGACCATCTTGCCTGACGCGTCGAGGACCTTGAGGTCCATCGCCTTGTCCGCCTTGCCGTAGATCCTGAACTCCTCGAGCAGGGCCATCGCCTCGTCGCCGCTCACGTGAGAGGAGCACCTGAGTTCGCCCATGGGCATCGCGACGAACCGTATGTTGAGCACCGTGTTGAGAACGACGAAATCCATCGGGTCCAGGTAGTTGAAGATCGCCATGCCGCCCGCGGTCTCAACGAGCCCGCATATCGCCCCGGCGTGGACGAGCCCGAAAGCGTTCAGGTTCGAGGGGTCGTCCTCGAGGATCATCGTGATGTCGCCGGCCTCCCCGATCCTGGTCACGCGCATGTGGCTCCGCTGCGCGAACGGGCACGCACCCTCCACCATCTTTACCATCAGCTCCGCGTCCATTCGACGGCACCTCCTTGAATAATCGCCACCCGCCCTGCTGCACCTCGGGGGAGATGCGACCTCGTAACGCGGGTTTGTTCCGACGGGTCACTCTATTATTTGTCGAAAATGCTTGTGTTCCTGCGACAGGCACGCGTTTGGAGCTTCGCGTGGTGTCACAGCCACGCTGTAAGATTCACTGGCAACCAGCTTCTGGCTCCCTCTCCCCTTGCGGGAGAGGGTCGGGGTGAGGGGTGATGTCACAATGAAATACTCGGAACGCGTCCTCGGCGCGGTGCTCGGGCACCTGGCCGGCGATGCCCTGGGGGTGCCGTACGAGTTCGAGCCCGCGGCCGCCCTTCCGGCGGAGATCTCGTGGCGGGGATACGGCACGCACGGCCAGCCGCCCGGCACGTGGAGCGACGACGGGGCGTTGATGCTGTGCGCCCTGGAGAGCCTCGTCGAGCGGGGCGGGTTCGACCCCGGCGATATGGGACGAAGGTTCGTCCGCTGGATGGACGAAGGGCACATGGCCCCGGGTGGGGTCGTGTTCGATTACGGCACCACGACCCGGCTCGCTATCGACGGGCTGCGTTCCGGCATCTCACCTCTCGAGGCCGGGCCTTCGGGTGAGTCGGACAACGGCAACGGGTCACTCATGCGGATCCTGCCGGTGTCCCTCTGGACCGCCGGCACACCACTCGAGTACCAGGTGAGGATGAGCCATGACTGCTCGAAGCTCACCCACAGCCACCCGCGCTCGCAGGTATGCTGCGCCCTCTTCAGCCTGCTGGTGCGAAAGCTCGCGACCGGGACACACCTCGACGAAGCCTGGGATGCCGCCTCGAAAGAGCTCGCAGCTCTCTACGCCTCGGGGGATGAATGGCCGCACGATCTCCTTGCCGAGCTCCAGGGAGTCCTGAGTTACGAGCATCCGAGCAGCGGAGGCTACGTTGTGGACACGCTGCTCTCATCGTGGCTGGCGCTCTTCGGGGGGGACGACTATCCCTCGTCGGTGCGCGCGGCGGTGCGGCTCGGCGGAGACACGGACACGACCGCCTGCGTCGCGGGCGGGCTCGCGGGGATCATGTACGGCGCCGGTTCGATACCCGACGAGTGGCGCGATGGGCTCAGGCTCGAGCCGTCGCATCGGGCTCTCATCGATCGTTTCGCGCGGGAATGCCCCGCGCCCGGGACAAGCGGTTGATCAGCTGACGTCGACCTTGTTCTCGAGCCGCTCGATCGCCCCGGCCAGCGGGTCATCGACGCCCTCGAAGGTCATGGTAATTGCGCCGTTGGGGCAGAGCTCGACGCACCTGCCGCAGCCGCGGCAATCGCCGCTGATGACCGCGCGGCCGTCAACGACGCTGACGGCACCGGCCAGGCATTTTGCCTCGAGGCATGTCTCGCAGCCCACGCAATCCTCGGTGACCTTGATCTCGAGGCCGGGCATGCGCTCCAGCACAGAGGCGAGGCTCGCCGAGAGATCGGGCAGGAAACGCCAGAGACAGCAGCAGGTGCAGCAGCTGCATATTGTGAGCAGCTTCTCGCCGGGGCGCACGTTCAGCCAGACCGCGTCCAGCTTGTTCTTCCCCACCAGGTGGAACAGCCCGGCCTCGCGGCAGCGGGCCAGGTGCTCAAGTGCCTCCTGCTTCGAGACCTGCCTTCCGAGGGCCGGGTTGATCTTCCGCGCCGCCTCCCCGATGAACAGGCAGCCGAGGTCCACAGGGTAATCCTTGCACTTCATCGACCGCCTGCAGATGCACTCGTCCATGACCCACATGAAGCTCCCGCGCTCCACGAAATGTTCGAGCACCTGCCAGGGTACGACCTCCTGCGGCCCGTCCATGATGTCCTCGGTGACTGCGACCGTCCTGGGGAGCAGCATTATGTCGTCGCCGTCGAACAGCATCCAGCCGGCGGCCCTGCCAACGAGAGGCAGCCTCGTCAACCTGGCGGCGGCACGGCTGAACGGGAACGTTCTCCTGATGATGCTCACAAACCACAACGGTGTCGACATGGTGCCCTCCGGCCTCCTGGATACTTTCTTCCCCCGATTCTAACGCCCTAGGGCCAGCGCGCACCACTGACAGGCGCGCCCTCCCCTCGTGCTATAATGCGTCAGTCATCCTCCGGGGCCAGGCCCCGGCCGCCAAGGAGAGCCATTGGATTACGACTTCAAGGAAATCGATTCGATCATAAACGCGCGGTCGATGGCCGTCGTCGGGGCGTCAAACTCGCCGACCAAATTCGGGTATATGCTGACCAGGTCGCAGCTCGCGATGGGCTTCGAGGGCCCGCTCTATCTCGTGAACGCCAACGAGGACGAGATAATGGGAAGGCCCGCGTACCCTGACCTTCACTCACTTCCGGAGCCGCCGGACCTGGTCTACCTCACCATCCCTGCGCACCGTTCCATGGAAGTGCTCAAGGACTGCGCGGCGGTCGGCGTAAAGGCCGTGGTCATAGTCGCCTCGGGCTTCAGGGAGATAGGTCCCGAAGGCAAGCACCTCGAGGAAGAGGCGCTGCGCATCGCTCGCGAAGGCGGCTTCAGGATGATCGGCCCCAACTGCTTCGGGATCTACAATCCGCGCAACCGGCTGACCCTGCTCCCCGGGCACGACTTCTCCACGAGCCTCGGCGACGTTGCATTCATCTCGCAGAGCGGCGGTTTCAGCGCGCATGTGGCAAGGCAAGGCAAGAGCCTGGGCATAGATTTCAGCGCGGTCGTGAGCTACGGAAACGCGGCGGACCTGGACGAGACCGACTTCCTGAAATACTTCACAGAGGACCCCGCGACCGGCATAATCTCCGCCTACCTCGAAGGCGCGCGTGGGGGCGAGGAGTTCGCGCACGTGCTCCGGCGGGCGGCCGAAGCCAAACCGGTCATCATATGGAAGGTCGGCAGGGCCGAATCGTCGCGGCGCGCCGTGATCTCGCACACCGGGTCCCTGGCGGGCTCGCCCGCGCTGTGGGACGCGCTCATCAAGCAGTCCGGCGCGATCGAGGCCGCAGGCGTGGACGAGCTTCTCGACATCGTGCTCGCGATCAAGATGCTCGGCAGGCGGCCGGGCAGGCGCCTTCTGATCTGCGGGGGCGGGGGCGGGCTCGGCACCTACGGGGCCGACATGGCAGAGCACCAGGGACTCTCCGTCCCGCCTCTCGACGAGGGCACGCTCGAGAGGATGCAGGAGGCACTCGACAGGGCGGGAGCTGTGGCGGCCAACCCGATGGACTTCGGCGCGCCACTGATACCGGTGCCCTTCCTCGAAGCGGCGATCCGTGAGGCCGCCGGCAATCCCACTACAGATGTGCTGGTCTTCGACCTCGCGGTCAACTTCGGTTACGACATAGCCGGTGACTTCGGGATCGAACGCGCCGTGGAGATACTCTGCGACGTCCGAAGGGACGTCGGCAAACCGATGGCCGCCGTGCTCTACTCCAGATCGTGCGACCCGGATGACATGCGGTTCGAGACCATGTTCCGCAGGATGAGGAAACGCCTCCATCGCGGTGGCGTGCCTGTATTTCCGTCGATGGAAAGGGCCGTCCGGGCGATCGCCCGCGTGAACTGACCGTCTGCGCCCTCAGACGCTCGGAGGGTAAGTGACCATCAGCAGGATGGCCTCACCGTCGGAGAGGTTCTCCCACCCGTGAGACTTCTCGCCCGGAAAATAGACGCAGTCGCCTTCCCTGAGGTGATGGGTCGTGTTCTCGAGCTCAAAGCGCAGCTCGCCCTTGACCACGAAAGCGAACTCTTCTCCGCCGTGCTCGAGGGGCTCAACGTATTTGGCGTGGGGCTGGAATGTGGCGACCAGTGGCTCCATGTTGTTCTCGTGGTCCTCGACGAGAAGCTCCAGGGTGATGCTCTCGGAACTCTCGATGACCTTGCGCTCCTCGCGCCTGAAGGCGAACTTCTTGCTGGAGGGCGCCGCGAAGACGTCCGACAGCGTCACCCCGTAGAAGCTGAGAAGCTTGACCAGGTTCCTGATGGTGATGCTCGTCTTGCCGTTCTCGAGCTTGCTCAGGAAGGACAGGGAGAAGCCGGTCTCGTCGGACAAGCGCCTCATCGAATAGCCCCGCTCTTTGCGCAGGTTCTTAAGGATCTTGCCGACGTCTTCCATTTTCCCCGCCTTTGCCTTGTTTTTCCAGAATAACCTAACATACTTGACATATATCTTCAAACGTTCTACTATCATACGCGTTATGATGTGTATGTGTGCATCATATAGACACTTCCATAGAAAGAGGTGACCTCGATGAACGCAAACATAGCAACAGAGCTCAACTACCTCTGGAAAGTTAAGGCCATCGGTGGCTCCTACATGAACCCCGAGGTCGAAGTGTTGAGGGATTCCCTTACAGGCGAAGCCCTTGTTCTCACCATCTTGACCGACGACAGGAATATCAGGACGATGTGGGAAGAAGGGACCATCTCCCTGTAGACTACATACGCCCCCGATCCTCAACCAGACAGTTCCCAAACAAAATGCGAAAGCCCCCTCCCCCGGGGGGCTTTCGCATTTCCAGGACAAACCTGGACCAGGCGGGATTTCTTCGGCCTGCTCCTTGACCCCGAGGCCGGCCCGGATTATCTTATAGTCAGATGTACCTGTATAGAGTAACAGTTTCGTTCCAAGAAACAGGAGGGCATGATGTACAGCGACCCGGCTCGGAGGGTGATCCGGCCTCAGCGGCCGGTGGCGTTGGCGTCGTTGGAGTACCCGCGGCTTTCCCAGTAGCCCTTGTAGCTCCCCTGGATCAGCTCTATCTCGACGACCCACTTGATCCACTTGTAGCCGAGGCGGTTCGGCACGACCAGCCGCAGCGGGTAGCCCTGGACATCGGGCAGCCTCTCCCCGTTGACGCCGTAAGCGAGCATCGGGTCTGTCGCCAGGACGTCGGCAACGGTCAGAGAAGTGCTGTAACCTTTGGGCGACTTGAAGACGACGGTCTTTGCGGTGTCCTTGATCCCGGCCTGCTTGAGCACGTCCGCAAGCCTGGGACCCTGCCAGACGGCCGAGTCCGTCCACCCTTCCACGCAGGGCAGCTTCACGAATCGCTGCTGTGCCGGCAGGGCTTTGATCTGGTCGAACGTCAATGACATCGGGTGCTTGACGAGCCCGGATATCTTGAGCGTGTAGGTGTTGATATCTATCGTCGGCTGGCCCTCAGCCGTCTCGACGCGGAGCTGGCTGGTCGGGGTCACCCTCTTCGTTCCGACCCCGGGTATCGTCACCTTGGTGCCGGCGCCCTGGGCGCATCCCGCGAGGAGGACCACGGCGACCACGAGCCCCAAACCGGCAAGTAACCTGAGCCTGCTCATTGTTGACCTCTCCTGGGCGCGAACGACCACGGTGCTTAGTTTCGAGGTGAGCAGTACAAACCCTGTCCCCTGCTTGAGCCGCGTCTCTCAGGCGCGGACTAAGCCGGGAACACCTCGTGCTCGGGGAGGATGAAGTACTTCACTTCCTTGGCGCGGTCGATCAGGTCGCCACGGAAGTCGGGGTGCGCGATGCTGATGAGCGCGCGGGCGCGCTCGCGGAGGTTCAGCCCTTTGAGGCAGACGACCCCGAACTCGGTCGCCACGTACATCACGTCCGTCCTTGTGAGCGTAACGGCGGCGCCCTCTCGGAGGATGGGCACGATCTTCGAGACGGTCTCGCCGGTCTCGCGGTCCTTGGCAGTGGAGTGCGTCGCGATGAAGGACTTGCCGCCCTTCGACAGCCACGCGCCCCTGGTGAAGTCCACCTGGCCGCCGGTCGCGCTGTACTGGTAAGGCCCGAACGACTCGGAGCAGCACTGGCCGGTGAGGTCGATCTCGAGGGTGGAGTTGACCGCGATCAGGTTGTCGTTCTTTCCCACGTTGTAGGGGTTGTTGTTGTAGCTCACCGGGCTGAAGTAGATCTGCGGGTTGTTGTCCAGCCACTTGTAGAGCGCCGATGACCCCGCCGCGAAGAACGAGTTGAACTGGTGGGGGAAGAACGTCTTGCGGGAGTTGTTGATGACCCCCGCCTCGGCGAGCTTCATGATCGCGTCCGGGATCATCTCTGTGTAGCACCCGAGGTCGTTCTTGTCCATCAGGCACTCCCCTATCGCGTTGGGGAGCGCTCCAATGCCGAGCTGTATCGTCGCGCCGTCGTGGATGTAGCTCACGATCTGCTCCGCGATCGCCCGGTCCGCCTCGGTGGTGGGCTCGGGGGGCAGGTCGATGATCGGCACGCTGCTCTCCGTCACACAGCGGACCAACGGATCGTCGATGTGGTAGAAGTTCCTGCCGCTTATGCGCGGCTGCTGCTCGTTGACCTCGAGGACCAGCTCGTCGATCCACTCGAAGGTGTCCAGGAAGTTGCCGGACACGCCGCAGCTCATGTAGCCGTGCTCGTCCATGGGGCTGACCTGTGTGAACACTTTCTTGTAGCCGGAGAACTCTCCCGCCTGCCTGGGCATCTCGGAGAAGTGGAAAGGCGTGTGCGAACAGATGCCCTCCTGCAGCGCCTTGCGGTCGAGCGGAGTGGCGTAGCAGTTGTCGAACTGGATGTGGCGCATGTGGTCGACCGTCAGTATCCTGTAGAGAGGGGCGAGCATTATGAGGCCCGCGATTGTGACATCGGTCAGCTCTTCGGACCGGTCGAACAGCGCGTCGAGGAGGGCCGCCGGTGAGCACGAGCCGCTGCCGCAGAAAATCTTGTCGCCGTCTTTGACGGTCGCGGCGGCCTCACTCGCCGTTCTAAGCTTGGATTGATAGATGTCCCGCCACCGGTTCATAGCGCCCCCCTACTGGAAAGTGATCCTGACCGCCCATCCTAAAAACACTATCCGCAATGATACTGCTTCGGACGATGCCGCGCAAACGTCCTCAGTTGGAGAAGACCTCGTCCAGGAACGAGCCCAGCTCCTCGTTGAAATCGTCGTGCCGCTCGAGCATCGCGCAGTGCCCCGCGCCCTCGAACACCTTCAGGCGCGCGTCGGGCAGAAGGCTCGCGGTCCGCTCGTTGGACTCGCGGTTGGTGAGCTTGTCCCTGTCCCCCACCAGCAGGGCAACCGGCACGTCGACGCTCGGCAGGAAGTACTCGTAGTGGTAGTCGAAGCAGGCCTTCGCTGCAAGTGACAGGGTGGTCATCGGCGTGCTCATCACCATCTCCCTCACGTGCTCCACGTACTCGCCCTTCGGCCGCTTGCCGAAGGCGCTCCACCGCACGACCATGTAGGCTGTCGCAGTGTCCTTGGCAGCATGGAGCAGGGTATCGGAGACCCGGTTGTGCTTCCCGATGCCGCTCATGAGGTACGAGAGCGGCAGGGGGTATATCCGCCTGACCGCGGGCCCCATCACGATTCCGTCGACCAGGTCGGTGCCGGTCGAGTCGATGATGCCCAGGCCCTTGAGCCTTCCCTTGTGCTCGCCACCGAAGTGCTCGAACCATTTGAAGGCCGTGAAGCCGCCAAGGCTGTGCCCTGCGACGACGAACGATTCCGGGCTCACGTGGTCGACTGCCGCCTTCAGGTCTTCGGCCAGCCGGTCGGGGTGATAGTCGAGGCTCTTCGGGACCGAGGACCTGCCGTGCCCGCGAAGCTCGAGGGTGTAGATCCTGTACCTGTCGCGGAAGTGGTCCTGCTGGAACCGGAATATGCTCTCGCTGCACGTCCAGCCGTGGACGAGGAACAGGACGTCGCTGCCCTCGCCGCATGCCGTCAGGTGGAGAGGCGTGCCGTCCGCGCTCTCTATCTCGATGTGCTCGAGGTCGAGGCCCGTGCCCGCCAGCAGCTGGCCGTCGCTGCGTCGCGAGTCGATCACGCGCAGCAGCGCCGGAGCGTAGACGGCCGCGAGCAGGCGGTCTATGCGTCGCAAGCCGACTGTGTTCTCCCTCTGCGTCTTTGCCATTCGTCCCTCCGTGGTCGATCCCGGTCTCGAGTTATTCTAAGAAAGTGGACGCTGCCTGTCATTGTCGACTCTTCTGTCATCCCGCTGACTCGTCGAACTCCGACCGCCTGAACGGACAGTCCTGCGATGAGCAGATCTCGCAGGCCACCTTGACGGGCACGCGCTCGGCGGCAACCGCGGCCGAGGACACCGACTTCGCGGGTATCATCAGGCAGCTTGGGGTCAGGCGAACGCCGACGGCCGAGGCGTCAAGCGCGGTGAAGATCACGTCCTGCCCCTGGATCGCCCAGTCGCAGTAGCCCGGGCTCATCCTCAGGCTCGCCTCCAGCCCCGCGACGGCGATCTCGTTCTTCCATGTCTCCTCTACGATGTCGGCGACGATCTCGGCGAGCTCGGAGCCCACGGCGTCGAGCACAAACTTGTCCAGCAGCGAGTCCTCCCGGGCCAGCTCCTCATCGAACGCCTCACCCACGGTGGCAAGAGCGAACACCACCCGCGTCCCGCCCGAGGCGGCGCCCGCGACACGGGCGAACATCGGGCTTGCTATCAGGCCCTCGGACGTCTCGACGCCGGCGTCCGTGACGCCGGCTATCGTCGTGCGGAGCCACTCTCCTCTCGGGTCGGCGCACTCCACCGCGCGACGGATGCCTTCATCGAGTGACCTGAGCGTCTCGCCGTTGGCCCTCCCTGTCCCTCCGGTGAGGGCGTCGAGGGTCTGCGCCCTCAGGCGTTCCAGGGCAAAGCTGTCCAACTCCGGCCGGACTATCTTCATGCGGGAAACCAACTCCTTAGGGACGCGCCGTCATGCCGGCGTCGCCGGTTTCCTATGTTAATTCTTTTCACCGTTGAGCGCACTTGCTTATTCCTCCCGCGCGTCTTTTACTTGTCGTATTAATTAAAAGAACTACGGTCGGGGGTGGAGCAGATGCAGGAACTCTGGAAAGACCA
>Ga0209747_1001257_pt1 | contig 13556 bp, 13 predicted proteins | sample BarGraNGADG00311_FD_184498 | JGI IMG/M metagenome (GOLD analysis project Ga0209747, IMG submission 184498) | Arctic peat soil microbial communities from Barrow, Alaska - Barrow Graham LP Ref core NGADG0011-311 (SPAdes) (version 2) | ecosystem: Environmental > Terrestrial > Soil > Wetlands > Peat... | reverse complement strand
CGGGTATCCTGCGGGGCTTGCCGGGCGTGCGTGGACGCCTGTGCGCACGGTTTCATATCCGGCAAGGCCTGGCGCGCGAGCCGGCCTCGCGACGACTTGTTCGACGCGTTCGGCTGCAGCAGCCGGCGTGAGGAGCTCGGCATTCCCATCGGCCGCAAGCACTACTGCGGCCTGTGCCTGCTCGCCTGTCCTTTCGGCGCGCCTGGGGGGTGAACGGGCGGCCCGGTAGGTTTAGAATCAGGTGGAAGGACCACTGAAAACGCCGGAGCCCCACGAGGAGGCCACTTGAACGGTCACACTTCCACGAACGTACTCGCGAACACGCTGCTCAGGTTGATGGCGGCGAGCTTCAACCGACGCCCGTCGCTCAAAGAACAGATGCGCGCGAACGGTTCCTGGCTCAACTTCTCGATCGGGTTCAGGACCGAGGGCGGCACGATCGAGCAGGCGATAGAGTTCAAGGACGGGAAAGCGCGGGTGATCTCATCCGTGCCGGTGGACGTCGACGCGCTCATGGTCCTCCGGGACGACAGCGTGGTAAAAGAGCTGCTGCGGCTGCCGCCGAACGAGGTACAGAACCTCCTGCTCAAGAGCAAGTTCAGGATCGAGGGCAATATCTCCTACATGTTCGTGTTCAACTACTACCTGTCGCTCCTGCTCGCCGGCACGCACAAGAAGATGATGGACAAGTCGAAAGCGACGGCGGCCGCCGAGCGTGAGAGAGAAGCCCCTCGGCCTGACCCGGCTCTTCGCTCGGAGATGAGCGAGAGGCGAAAGACGAGGATGCGAGGGGAGAAGGTGGACCCCTGCGTGAGGTACCTCGATGACCCTTACCTTGCGGGCTATTCCATCGATGACTTCCCGAGGCTCGCGAAGTTCGTCGACGTGCACCTGACCCGCCGCCCCGAGGTCTGCCACGAGCGGTCGAGCCTGCTGACCGACTGGTTTCTCGAGAACGGTTTCGAGACCGACCCGGAAGGTAAGGCGTGGTTCGGAGAGCTGCGACAGGCGAACGCGTACAAATACCTCATGGAGAACCGCAAGCCGATAATCCACAAGGACGACCTCATTGCCGGCACCACCACAACGAAAGAGATCGGAGTCGTCGTTTACCCCGACACCCACGGCACCATGATATGGGGCGAGCTCAAGAGCGCGGGTGACCGCATGTTGAGCCCCTACGAGATATCGGAGGAGACGCGCGACACGTTCCACCACAAGGTCTTTCCCTACTGGGCGAAGCGCAACATGCGCGAGTGGGTCAGGGACCGCTACTCGCAGCCGCTGTCCCAGAAGCTTGACGAGCGCTTCGCGGTCTACTTCATGTGGAAGACGGCGGCGCTTTCGCACACGATCCTCGACTTTCCGAAACTTCTCAGGCTGGGCACGCGTGGGATCGTCCGGGAGATAGAGGAGGAGCTCGCGGCCGACGAGGGGGCAAGCCAGGAGAAAAAGGATACCCTGCGCGCGATGGTCCTCTGCCTCGAGGGCCTCGAGGCCTACGCACGCAACCTTGCGGCTCAGGGGGCCAGGGATGCTAGTGCCGAGCGCGACCCGGTCCGCAAGGCCGAGCTCGAGCGGTTGGCGGAGATCTGCGCGAAGGTCCCCGAAAACCCCGCGGAGACCCTTGACGAAGCCTTGAACGCGATCTGGATCGGATGGGTCGGCCTTCACATGGAGTCGACGAACGCGGGGCTTTCGATCGGGCGCATGGACCAGTGGCTCCAACCTTTCTTCGAGAGCGACCTGGAAAAGATCGACGACGAGGGCGAGAGAGAAGAATACGTGCGGCGCGCTCTCGAGCTGGTCGGCTGCTTCTACATGAGGTGCACCGACCACCTGCCCCTGATACCGGACATAGGCAACTACCTTTTCGGAGGTTCGTCCTCGGACCAGGCGATCACCCTCGGCGGGGTGACGCCCGAGGGCTCCGACGCCGTCAACGACATGACGTACATATTCCTCAAGGTCACCGAGATGCTCGGCATCCGCGACCCGAACGTGAACGCGAGGTTCAACCCGGAGAAGAACTCCGACGCTTACCTTAAACGTTTATGCGAGGTGAACCTCATAACGGCGGCGACGCCTTCCATGCACAACGACCTCGCGGTAATGAAATCCCTCGAGGAGTTCGGATATGCCCCCGAGGACCTGCGCGACTGGTCCGCGACGGGCTGCGTCGAGCCGACGCTGTCGGGCAAGCACATGGGACACACCAACTGCATGATGATGAACATGGTCGCGGCGCTCGAGATGGCGATGAACGACGGCCGCCACCCCCTCATGGAGTGGGACGTCGGCCCGAAGACCGGCAGCATCCAGGCCGGTGATTTCCCCACGTTCGAGGACTTCTTCGGCGCCTTCGAGACCCAGTTCAAGTTCCTCATAGACAACTCGGTCGAGTACAACAACATGCTCGGCGAGGCACACAGCGTCATACGCCCGACGCCGCTGTTGTCCTCGCTGCAGGACGACTGCATGAAGAAGGGAAAAGACTCCACCAAGGGGGGCGCGAAGTACAACTCCTCGGGCGCTGCCTGCATAGGCCTCGCGGACATAACCGACTCCCTGATGGTCATCAAGACCCTCGTCTACGAACAGAAGAAGGTGACTTTCAGCGCGCTGAAGAAAGCGGTGGACTCCAACTTCGAGAACGACCCCGCCCTGCACGAGATGGCGATGCGAAAGGTCCCGCTCTTCGGGTCGGGGAGCTCTGAAGCGGTCGCCATGGCAAACCGCGTCGCGGCATTCGCTCACGACACCTACGGCGCACACAGGAACTTCAGGGGCGGGCCGTACACGGCCGGCTTCTGGTCGATGTCCAACCACGTGGCTTTCGGAACGCTGACCGGCGCCCTGCCGTCCGGGCGGCTGGCGGGAAAAGCGTTCACGCCCGGCCTCACGCCCGAGCCCAACGCCTCGCCGAACCTGCTGGACAACATCCGCGACGTGGCGAGCCTCGATGCCCGGAACATGAACAACAACATCGCCTTCAACGTGAAGGTCGTGCCCGCGGCGTCGGACAGCCACGAGCGTGTGGTGGACCACATGTTCTCCTACGTCAAGACGTACTTCGACCTGGGCGGAATGCAGATGCAGATGAACGTTGTGACCACCGACATGCTTCGGGACGCGATGGCGCACCCTGAGAGCTACAGGAACCTGCTCGTCAGGATATCCGGTTACAACGCATATTTCGTGACGCTGAACCGCGACATGCAGCTCGAGCTCATAGAGCGCGCCGAGTACGGGATCTGACCCGCCCGTGACCGCGGAGCCGCTGATACTCGAGATCAAAGGGAACTCCCTCGACGACGGGCCCGGCATCCGGACTGTGGTGTTCTTCAAGGGATGCCCGCTTGACTGCTCGTGGTGCCACAATCCCGAAAGCAAGAAGGCCGCCTCAGAGCTCTCGTACGATGCGGACGCCTGCGTCGACTGCGGAAGGTGCATCGCAGTCTGCGAGAGGCGCGCCCTGGACCGCTCGGCGCCAGGGTACGTCGACCGCGGAGTGTGCGACGTGTGCGGCGCGTGCGCCGATGAGTGCCCGTCCGGCGCGCTGGAGGTCGTCGGGAGGCGCATGAGCGTTTCGGACGTGGTTCGGGAGGTGCGCAAGGACCTGCCGTTCTTCGAGAACTCGGGAGGCGGGGTCACCCTGTCAGGAGGAGAGCCGGCGCTGTTCATGGAATATTGTTCGAGCCTGCTCTCGCGACTCAAGGAAGAAGGCGTCCACACGATAGTGGAGACGTCCGGGTTCTTCGACAGATCGCGGTTCGAGCGGCTCGTCCTGCCGCACGTGGACGCGCTGTACTTCGATCTCAAGATATTCGACGAAGAGCAGCACCGCGCTGAGTGCGGGGTGTCAAACACCACGATCCTCACGAACTTCAAAGCCCTGGTGAAGATCTGCGCCGCATCGGGCAAGGAGTTGCTCGGAAGGGTGCCGCTCATCCCCGGCATAACCGCGACGGATGAAAACCTGGAGCGGCTTGCCGACTTTCTGCGTGAAAGCGGCGTTGGCAAGGTAGCACTTCTTCAGTACAACCCGCTGTGGCTGGATAAGACCAGGAAGCTCGGCCGGCCCGCCGCAGGTGAGCGCCCGGGAATGAGGACGTGGATGGACCGGGCTCAGCTCGACCGGTGCCGGGAGGCTTTTGTTGGATTAGAGATCAGCTAATCCAGGCTCTCCGGCAGCAGGTCCTTGGTCGCGGGGCCGTGTATCACTTTTCCGTACGCGTCGTACCGCGACCCGTGACAGGGGCAGTCCCAGGTCTTGTCATCGGGATTCCACCCGACGATGCACTTCAGGTGCCTGCAGACCGGGGACATCACGTGCAGCTGGCCCGAGGGGTCCTTGTATATGGCCAGCTTCCTGTCGCCGACCTGGACGAGCGAGCCTTCGTCGGGCGACAGCTTCTCCGGGTCGGTCGCTTCGGCCTTGGACATCCTGTCGGCCACGAAGTGCACCGCGGCACCCGGCGCCTGCTTCATCCGCTCCAGCAACACGTTCATGGTTCCTCCTCTTGCTTTGCTACGCTGCTGACTGAGTTCTATGCTGCGCGGCCGGTTCCTGCCAGCCCCACGGCGGCGGTTCCTTGAATTCCGGAAGCCTTCGTAAGATCATGAGAGCAGGCGGACCGCCGGGGAGTGAAGGTTTTGGCACCATCGCAGGATTCGGGGGCGGCGGTCCTTGCCGTGGGAGCGCATCCGGACGACATAGAGTTCATGATGTCGGGAACCATGCTCGCGCTTGGCGGCAGGGGCGTCAGCCTGCACATGTGGAGCATTACGGACGGCTCGCTAGGGTCGGACACGGCTCCCCCGCGCGAGCTTGCCCGGGTCAGGCTCGAGGAGTCCAGAGCCTCGGCGCAGAGGGCCGGTGCTGTTCTTCACGAGCCGGTAGCAAGAGACCTCGAGCTTTCCTGCGAGCCGGGCCTCCTCAAGAAAGCGGTCTCCGTCATCAGGCTGGTTCAGCCACGCATCATCCTCGTGCCTTCACCTTATGACTACCACCCTGACCACAGGGCGGCCGCCGAGATAGCCGTCGTTGCGGCTTTCGCCCGCGGCATCCCGGCTTTCGAAGCCGACCCCCCGCGCCACGCGTGGACGGGCGAGACGGTCATCTACCACGCGATGCCTTTCGGCCTGCGTGACAGGATGCGGCAGCGCCGGCGCGCGGGCCAGTACGTAGACGTGGCACCGGTGATGGCGAGGAAGCGCGAGATGTTGTCCGCCCACGCGAGCCAGAAGGAGTGGCTGCGCGAGAGCCAGGGGATCGACAGCATCGAGATGATGGAACAGATGTGCCGGAGCGTCGGGGTGGAGTCCGGGCGGTTCGATTTCGCGGAGGGCTGGTGCAGGCACCTTCACACCGGCCTGGGGGCGCAGGACTCGGACCCGCTCTCGGAGTTTCTTGGAAACGGTTGCCTGGTGGACGCGGGCTACGAGGAGAGCCTGCAGAAGCCGCTATAAGCGCGGACGGGCCTCAGCCCCAGAGGACGTCGCTGACGCCGGCGACCTCGAGAAGCTTGTCCGTGACGTCCTGGACCTCGGTCTTCGCCGTGATCTTCGCCACGATGGACATCTCGAACTTCTTGCCGTCATCCATCCTGTTGTACTTGAGGAGCTCGGGGTGCGTGCCTCCAACGGTGAGCACATCCATTACCGAGTTCAAGACGCCTGTCGCGTGAAGCCCTATGATGTTGAGGGGCAGCGTGCGGGTTTGGTACCTGGGGGAGATCTTGTCGACTAACCAGTCGATGAAGACCAGGACGATGAGGTCTATGCCGGTGACAACCAGGCCTACCCCGTAGAATCCCGTCCCGACCAGCATCCCGATCGCCGCGCAACTCCAGAGGCTCGCCGCCGTCGTCAGCCCGGTGACCCAGCCGTCTTTGGCCTTGAGGATGGCGCCGCCACCGATGAAACCGATGCCTGTCACGATCGCTGCGGCCACCCGGTCGCCTCCGATGAACCCCGGGAACCCGAATAGCGACATTGTCGTGAAGGCGCACGCGCCGACGGTGACGAGGATGTGCGTGCGAATTCCGGCGGGATGGTCCGTGAGCTCGCGCTCCATGCCCACGAGGCCGCCGAACAGCAGCGCGAGCAGGATCCGTATGACTATTTCCCAGGTCGTGTAGTGCATAGTAAACCAGGCTTAGGTAACAGGCCCGTCTCTATTTCTTCGGAATAGACGCGTCCACCTTCTGGCTGAGACCAGGAAGCTGTGACAATTATCGGTCCGGTGGCGCGACCTTACAATAGCAGGTCAAGCCCGCGCCGGGACGAATTGTAGATGGTGGTATCATTCACCAAGCGGCCGCGGAACGCCGGATGGGTTGGAGAGTAGATGATCTATACCGTAACGTTGAACCCCACCCTCGACATCACCTATGTCCTCGAGAAGATCTCGTTCGGAGAGCCGGTCAAGGCCGTCGAGGTCCAGAAGAGCCCGGGTGGAAAGGGCATCAACGTCTCGCGGGCGCTTCGCGCCATGGGCACCGACTCGGTGGCGGTGAGCATAGTCGGCGGGCACGTCGGTGAAGAGGTCCTGGACCTGCTCCAGTCCGAAGGCCTGATCCTGCAGATCGTGCGCATCAAGAACGAGACCCGCACCAACGTGATCGTGCTGAGCCGCTCTGACGGCCGCGAGCTCATGATAAGGGCGGCGGGGCCTCCCGTGGAGAAGACCGAGTCCGACCGGGTCACAGACCTCGTGTTTCAGATAGCGCAGACACCCGAGGTGCTGGTCCTTTCGGGTTCGCTGCCGCCGGGCTTCCAGGACGACATCTACTACCGGATCACCAAAGAGGGAAAGGACCGCGGCTCCCGCGTCTTCGTCGACTGCAAGGGAGGCCCGCTGGTCGCTGCGATCGAGGCCGGCCCGTACCTGATCAAGCCGAACCTCGTCGAGTTCTCGGAGCTGGCGGGGACCCACCTTGAAAGCGACGCCGAGCTGATCGATTTTGCGAGGGCGCTGAACGACAAAGGCGTGACCATCGTGGTCGTCTCGATGGGGAAGGACGGCGCCCTGCTCGTGACCAGGGAGGTGGCGTTGAGGGGCCGGGTTCCCGAGCTCTCGGACGACACAGTCGGGGCGGGCGATTCGATGGTCGCGGGCCTGGCCATGGGCCTGGTCCAGTCTCTGCCGATCGAGCGGGTCTTTCAGATCGGGCTTGCGTTCTCAGTATCCGCGGTCATGAACAAAGGGCCCGGGCTGGCCGAGCCGGAGACCTTCGCGAAGGCTTTCCCGCAGATCAAGGTCGAGAAGCTGTAAGGCTGGCGCCTGTCACATTCCGTCATTGTCTGGCCAATAACTGCGTTCTATAATTCCTCCACGCGTCCAACCTCGAGTCCCCGGTGGTGCCAGTGTCGGAAACTGCGTGATCTCAGAGGCTCCACCGCCCAAGACGCTCAAGGCTCAGCACGAGGTGGTGACGCTGACCATCAACACAGGCGTCAGGCCTCCCGGCGGCAATACGCCCGCCACCGGCCCGACCCTGCCCAGGCCCGGGCAGCGGACAGTGCCGACACTGCCCAGGCGCCAGTAGGGGGCCGGGCTCAAGCTGAATTGATTCTCAACCTCCGCCAATTGGCGTGAGCTCCTGAAGGAGCCTGTCCATCAGGTCCTGGATCGTGCACTTCGCGGGGTCGAGTTCTTCATTCTCGACGAAGCGCCTCAGTAGATACTGAAGGAAATCAAGTTCGGGATTCTCCACCGTGCCACCTCCCTCCTGGAGCGCATACAACTTTGTCAGGTGACTGCTTCAACGGATCGAAGGGCAACCCTCTCGGTTTGCTATACTTTGTCCGGTGGCAGGGAAAGGGGGCCCTCATGGAATACCTTGGTGGGCGCGTCGAGATAATCGAGGGAGACATCACGAAGCTCGAGGTCGACGCGATCGTTAACGCGGCCAACAAGTCCCTTCTGGGTGGCGGCGGAGTAGACGGCGCAATTCACAGGGCTGCCGGGCCGGGCCTGCTGGCGGAGACCAGGACACTCGGCGGCGCGCAGACCGGAGAGGCCAAGATCACATGCGGCCACAATCTCCCGGCGAAGTATGTGATCCACGCGGTCGGTCCCGTCTGGCACGGAGGCAACAGCAACGAGGACGAGCTCCTCGCCTCGTGCTACAGGAACAGCCTCCGCCTTGCGGTTGAAAACGGGGCGTCATCGATCGCGTTCCCCGCGATCAGCACCGGCGTCTACTCGTTTCCGCTCGAGCGCGCAACGAGGATCGCACTCACAGAGATCAAGGAATTCCTTGAAGCTCGGACGGCCATCGAGAAGGTTGTCTGCTGCTGTTTCGGCAGGCGGGACTACGACACTTACGTCCGCATCGCAGGCGAAGTCTTCGCCTGAAAGAACGCGGCTCACGTTTTCACCGAGGTTGATTAATCTCAGGGGCAAAGCGCGTCGGCGCTGCTAATATACCTAGTCAAGAGAACGAGCACCGGGGGGTCAAGGCATGAACGACAACGACAGGTACGCACAACTTGCGGAAAAGATCTTCATGGGCAACTCAGTCTTGATCCCGAGGCTTTTCGAGGCCGCCGCATCGCCGCAGGAGGCGGACATCCTGCTCGCGCTTCCCGGGACTGCCGCGAGCGTCTCCGGGCAGCTCGGCCTTGACGAGGCCGGGGCCGCCTCAATGCTCGACACGCTTTTCAGGAAGGGCCTCGTCTTCAAGAAGAACACACCTGACGGCACCCTTTTCAGGATGTGCCGCGACCTCATGCAGTTCCACGACGCGTCTATACTGTGGCCCGCGGCGCCGCGTTCGTTCCTCGACCTGTGGCAGGAGTTCATGGAGACCGAATGGCCCGCTTTCTCCGAGACCGTGGAGAAGCTCTTGCCGAGGCCGGTAACAAGGATACTCCCGGTCAGTGAATCCATAGAGGCTCGCCAGCAGATCCTCGCGTACGACGACGTGCGCAAGATGATCGACGAGGCGGACGTCATCGCGGTCACCAACTGTACGTGCAGGCTGACCGCCCACAAGTGCGACCGCCCGGTCGAGATATGCATGCAGCTTGGAAAAGCCGGCCTGTACGCAATCGAGCGCGGGACGGGGCGCCAGGTGGACAAGGCCGAAGCCGAAGAGCTGCTGAAGAAAGCCGAGCAGGCCGGGCTCATCCACGTGACGATGAACCGTGCCGCCGACACTCACTTCATCTGCAACTGCTGCAACGATTGCTGCATGACGTTCCCGATGCTCATCAACAAGCAGCTGAAGATGTGCGATCCCTCCAGGTTCGCCGCCCGCATCGACGCGTCGCTTTGCGACTCGTGCGGCGAATGCCTCGAGCGCTGCTACTTCGGCGCCCTCACGATGGACGAGTCTGACGGAGCCGTCGTGGAAGCCGAGGTGTGCATGGGCTGCGGCCTGTGCCAGGTGGTGTGCCCGAACGGGGCGATCGCGCTCGAGACCGTGAGAGAGACGGATTTCATCCCAACCTGAGAGACGGCCCGACAAGGAGGAGCCAACAAGTGCCTATCTACGAGTATGAGTGCCACAAGTGCAAAGAGAGGTCACAGAGGCTCCAGAAGCTGGGCGAGGATTCCAGCGGAAGCAAGTGTCTCACGTGTGGTGACGGGCGGATCTCGAAGGTGATCTCGCAGTTCGGCCTCGGCGCCGGGGGACAATCCTGCGCCTCCGACAACGCCAGCCGCTTCAGGTGAGGACCCGGGAACTCAGCCGGTCAGGCTTGAGGCGAAATAGTGCGGGTCATCGGGCGGTTACCCAGGGCGGGAGGCGTCAGGTGACGATCCTGTAGGTCGAAAGGCCCGGCTCCCTCTTGCTCCATTCTATCGTCGAAGGTTTACCGGTCGCTTTCTCAAGCGCGGCTGCAAGCTTCGCCGCGTACAGCTCCTGGTTGTACGCGTTCTTCATCTCGACGGACAGCGATGCGCCGTCGAATTCGAACACCGACGGGTAGCCGAGTCCACGGAGCGCCATCTCCCTGGGCCTGCGCTCCAGGAAAGCTGCGGGCTCGCCGACCTCTACTCCCTCGAGCTTCTTCGCGCTGAGGGCTTTCTGGTGGTCGTACACGAGTTGCGGCACGTCCTCGCCGAGCTCGTTCTCCAGCTCTCTCAGGAGCGCGTTCACGGACTGGACCGCAACCACCACGTCACGCCTGCCCGTGCGCCGGTTCCTGATGATGCCGCGCTTGATGTCCCACTCGAAGGTCTTCGCGGCGTCGAGCGGCACCCCGCAATCGGCGCATCGGTCGTAGCGGAGCGGGCCGGAGCCTTCCTTCACCTCGTCGAGGTAGAGGCGCTCGCGGTCGGCCGGTGCTTCGGTGCCGTGGGTGAGCCTGATGACGAGGTCGCCGCCCTCTAACCCGTACGTGACCTGCGAGCTCGGCATGTCCTCGATCGATTCGTAGATCCCCGCGGCGCTGCCGACCAGCAGGGGATAGACCACGGGGTTCTTGAAGCGGACAGCGAGGGTCACCCCCGCGACGTAGTCGTCCAGTGAGACGATTCCATCCCCGAGCCCGGCGATGTCGGCGCGTATGAGAGAAACGAGGAGCCGCGCGAAGAACTGCGGGCGCACGAACCGGTTGTTGGGGACCCGCTTCATGTGACGGATGGGAAGGTTCGCGTAGAGCGCTTTGCCGATGTCTTTCTGGGCCTGGATGAAGATACGGTCTATGTCAATGCCGATGGTTTCCGTGAGGTCTTTGAACAGCCCCTCGAGCTCGCCGGCCTCGAGGAACGTGATCTGCGAGCGGGTGCGGGTCCGGTCGGTGCTGACAATGGTGCCGTCGCTGCGCCAATCGAAGAACTTTGCGAACTTCTTGGGAAAATCGCAGTCGCGGCACTTCCTCATGTGACCTCCAGTATTGCGACCGCGCCGGCGCGGGCTATTTGACTCCCGCCTGAGGCGGTCGCCGGATGGCGCCTATTCGGTGATCTTGCCCCTGGCCTTATCAGCCTTCTTGCCGGCCTTCTGCGCCTTCTTGTTTATCTTCTTTGACTTCTTGTCGAGCTTCTTGGCTTTCTTTTCGAGCTTGTTTACTTTCCGCTCCTTCATCACACCCTCCTTGATGTTCCCGCGCGGGCGGGAGGCTTTTCCCCGAAGTCTTATCATAAAGGTGATTGTTTGGCTTGTCACCCTGCTTCTCCTTGAGGGTCGACGGCGGCCGGCGGATAATCTGGAGCACCGACAGGAAGGCGCAGATGCTCGAGGACATGCCTCAATACAGGCCGTACGCGCAGCTCGCGCGCATCTACGACGAGCTGGTGGGCGATGCCGCCTACGACTGCTGGAAGGACAACTTCGAGCGGCTGGTAAACAGGTTCTCGATCCAGTACACCACTGCGGCGGACATCGCCTGCGGCACGGGCATGGCAGTCGTTCACCTGGCGGCGCGCGCGTCGCGCGTGTATGCAGTCGACCGCTCCATGGAGATGCTCGACGTCGCCCGCTCCCGCGACGCGTCCGGCAAGGTCGCCTTCATTCGACAGTCGTTCAACGAGCTCGAGCTCCCCGAGAAGGTCGACCTGCTCACATGCAACTTCGACTCGCTCAACTACATCACCGACTCCTCGCAGCTGGCGGATGCCCTCGCCCGCTTCGGGCGCACGGTCAGGGTGGGGGGCCATGCGTTCTTCGACATGAACACGGCGCGGGAGCTCGAGGCGGGGAACGAGGGCGCGGTCATGGTCCACAGGCTCAGCGCGGGCATGTCGGTCTGGGAATCCTCCTGGGACCCTGTCGCCCGGGTCAACACGCTGAGGATGACGAACTTCATCTCCGCGGGGGACGGCGGTTACTCGATGTCCGAGGAGATACACGTCGAGAGGGCTTACGACCTCGAGGATATCCTGCGCTGGCTCCTCGAAGCGGGATTCGGGAGCGTCCGCGCCTTTGACGCAAAGGGCTTGTGTGACATCGGGCCCGACACGAGGCGCGTCCAGTTCCTGGCGCGCCGGTGATCCGACACGCGCCTGTGCGGTCGGGAGCCCGCCTGTTTGTCGACGCCCCTGCGTTCGGTTATTCTTTCTACTGGCCCGCGCCGCAGGGCGGGTAATTCGATAGCCGCGGAGGACAGATTGGCACCGATCCTCAAGGAAACAGAAGCGATAAAGGAGTACTGGCTTGAGCCCGGATCCAGGACCATCGAGCCGGCGAGGCTCTCGACCACCAGGTTGAGCGGGAAAGTCGTTGACACGAGGCCCTATTCAGACCGGGCGCGCCTGGAGGTCAAGCTGACCCCGACCTCGAGGAGCGGAGTACTCGTCGACTTCGGCAAGGAGGTCGGCGGCTTCCCGCGGCTCACGTTCGGCTCGGGAGGCTGCCGAAGGCTGGGGATACAGGCCGTCGAGTCCGTCGAGCACATCATCAACCCGGTACTGGTGGACCCGGCCTCACTCGCCGACCCCGCCATCTACTACAGGCATGTCCGGGCGCGCGAGAACGGGCAGGTCGAGCTCCCTCACTGCGGCGGGTTCCGTTACCTGTGGATCTACCCGGAAAGACCGGGCAAGGTCGAGCTCGCGGGCATCACCCTTGCTTACACTCCTCACGTCGCGGACGCTGACTCCTGCGGGTACTTCATGTCGAGCGACGACATGCTCAACCGGGCGTGGTACGCCGGCCTTCACACGGTGCAGATGTGCACGGTCCCCCCGAACCTCGGCAGCACGGACAACCGTCACCGGCTTGGCCGCGGCGACCTTGGGGGCGGCCCTGGACGCCGGCTTACCGCCGCCGAACCATGAGCACCCTCCGGCCAGCATCGCCACCAGGAGGAGCGCGCCGCAAACCGTTGCTTTTATGACTCGTCTGCTTCTATCGATCACGTGCAAAACACCGTCTTTCCATAAATGGTCCTATTTACCATTGTAGGGAACGTGGGAAAAAGGAAAAGCAGAACAGTGTTCCTCATGCTTTTGCGGCGGCGCGCGCCGGCTACTCGGCCGGCGTACCCGCGGGCGGGCCAGCGCCTTGCTGGCCGGGCACAATCTCCTCGAACTGGCCGGCCATGGCGTCCAGCCTGGCGATGCGGTCCTCGATGGGAGGGTGTGTGTCGAACATGCGGTTCATGCGGCTGCCCCTGCCCTCGTCGGTCTTAAGCGGCTGGGCGATGTAGAGGTGCGCCGTGGCCTTGTTGGCGCGCCTGAGCTGCTTGGTGTCTCCCCCGATCTTGCGCAGGGCTCCTGCCAGCCCGGGCGGGTAGCGGGTGAGCAAGGCGCCGTTGGCGTCGGCCAGGTACTCGCGCTTGCGCCCGATCCAGAACTTGATGAGGATGGCGATTATAGGGGCAAGGATGGCCAGCACTATCCCGATGACCATGAAAATCCAGCCCCCGGCGTCCCCCGCGGAGTCGTTATCCGAGAACCAGAACGTCCGCAGGAAGATGTCGCTGATGAGGATGATCGTGCCCACCAGCACGATGGTCATCGTCATCAGCAGGATGTCGTAGTTCTTCACGTGCGACATCTCGTGCCCGATAACCCCTTGCAGCTCAACATCGTTCATCATCCCCAGCAGGCCGGTGGTCGCCGCGATCGAGGAGTTGGCCGGGTTCCTGCCGGTGGCGAA
>Ga0209747_1001255_pt1 | contig 13568 bp, 10 predicted proteins | sample BarGraNGADG00311_FD_184498 | JGI IMG/M metagenome (GOLD analysis project Ga0209747, IMG submission 184498) | Arctic peat soil microbial communities from Barrow, Alaska - Barrow Graham LP Ref core NGADG0011-311 (SPAdes) (version 2) | ecosystem: Environmental > Terrestrial > Soil > Wetlands > Peat... | reverse complement strand
CATCAAAGATAAAATTGAAACCATCGCCAAGGAAGTCTACGGCGCGGATGGTGTGGATTACAGCGAGCAAGCGGAGAATCAAATCCGTGAATTCACACGGTTGGGTTACGACAAATTGCCGATTTGTATGGCAAAAACCCACTTGAGCCTAAGCCACGACCCGGCTCTCAAGGGTGTGCCCAAAGGCTTTAGAATTCCAATCCGTGACGTCAGCGCCTCCATCGGAGCCGGATTCCTCTATCCCCTGCTGGGGACAATGAGCACCATGCCAGGCCTGCCTACCAGACCAGCGTATTATGATATCGAAATCGATTTCAAAACCGGCAAAATACTTGGACTGAGCTAAACCCAGAATGGAGCGGTGATCCCGCTCCTTTTTTATTTAATTAAGGACACGCAAAAACATTGAGCAGAATCGCTTGGCAGCCTCCATGAGTTTCATTTCCTTCAGTTTGCCTACGGCGTCTTCTGGTTATCGTTTCTCCAGACAAACTGTATCAGCTAACCCGCTGGATAAATGTTCTTATTTGCTCCAACAAAGTAAAATAATCTCACGGTTTTACGATAAGTAATCAACAAATAATTGTCTGATAATTCGTTATAATGCTCAACATTACTACAATAATTGCTTTTCAGGGATTTTGAAAAGAAGGAGTTCAACGTGAATTATCTTCCAGAAAAAGAACGTTATGACAATATGATTTATAACCGTTGCGGTCGTAGTGGCTTGATGCTGCCGGCACTCACGTTAGGATTATGGCAACGTTTTGGAGGTGTGGAACCGTTTGAGTCATCACGTGAGCGCATCTTACATGCGTTCGACCTTGGGATAACCCACTTTGATTTAGCGAATAACTATGGTCCTCCATACGGTTCTGCAGAGGAAACTTTTGGCAAAGTCCTAAAGCAGGATCTTGCACTCTACCGTGATGAACTTGTAATTTCTACTAAAGCCGGTTATGACATGTGGCCCGGTCCCTATGGTAATTGGGGTTCAAGAAAATACTTGATTGCCAGTTTAGATCAGAGTTTGAAACGAATGGGTTTAGATTATGTGGATATTTTTTATTCACACCGTTTTGATCCCGATACGCCGCTTGAGGAAACAATGGGCGCACTAAATCAGGTTGTGCGACAAGGTAAAGCATTATACGTTGGCATATCATCCTATAGCCCCTCAAAAACTCGAGAAGCAGCGAGTATTCTTCGTCGTCTGGGCACGCCCTGTTTGATCCACCAGCCATCTTATTCTATGCTAAACCGTTGGATTGAAGATGAACTGCTCGATGTAGTCGATGAGGAAGGGATTGGAGTTATCGCATTTTCACCCCTAGCTCAGGGTATGCTTACTGACAAATATCTAAACGGAATTCCGAAGGGATCTCGTGCCGCGGAAGCTGGTTCACTCAAGCAGTCTTTTCTAAACGAACAAAACATGGAGAGGATTCGTAGTCTTCGTAAGATAGCACAAAATCGCGGACAAACTCTTGCACAAATGGCATTGGCCTGGTGTTTGAAGGATAGAAGAGTTACCAGTGTTTTGTTTGGAGCTAGCAGCATTGATCAATTGGAAGACAACGTGAAAGCCCTAAAGAATCTGCATTTTAGTGATGATGAATTGAAAGAAATCGACAGATACGCCAAAGATGGTGACCTGAATCTATGGAGACGTTCAAGCCAGGTGGAATAAATAATTCAATTTCTGTTAACAGAATTTACCCGATTAAGAGTTTTAACCTACATTAACTAAATCCTAAAACTAAACAAGAAAAAGAAAGCACCTTTTGTAATAATAAAGCAGGTGCTTTTTTTTGGAAAAAGGTTTGGTTCACGATGCTTTATTATCAAAACTCTGGGCCTCACAACTTCGCGATGAAGGCATACCCTACGAGGAAATTAGTTAGGGGCTTTGAATAAAAGGATCAAACTGATTCTGAAATAGGCTTGTCGATATCAATTGGAATGCCAAGCATGACTCTGCAAGAAGGGAAGCACACGGCCAGTTCTTTCAGTTCGGTTCTGATCGCCTGCTCATTTAGTTGTCAATCTCATTTGACATGGTTCTGTACTCTTTAGTTGGTTTGGTTTCTCAACTTCATCTTACCAAGTGTTCAGGACCGTGTCCTTTTTAAATGTGCAAAACTTATCTTACCTTATCCTGAATTATTGGCTTTATCATTCTGGTAAATCAAATTTATATAAAATTTAAATAAGTGAGGGTTATATTATGGCAATGCCAGGCCTTATGCGGTCGATAGACTGAGATTTAGCCTGACTATAATTAGTCAAGAAATACTTTGACATTGAGAAAGAAGTCGAACCTATGAAAACAAAAGTAATGATCCCCTTAATGCTGATCCTTGTCCTGGCTCTCTCCAGCCTGGCCTGCTCGATTAACACCCAGAATATACCCAAAATACCGAGCTTGCCCAACCTGCTACCTGCACTTGCCACCCCCACAGCGACCAGCCTAACTTCCACCGCGCAGAGCGGTACAGATTCTACCCAATCAGGTACTTCCGCGCCGATTGCCACCACCATCCCAGCCCAACCCGCAGTTCCGATTGCTGGAGCCTCTGGAGACCTGCAAGCTGATCTGCAGCAGGTCTACCAGCAAGCCCTGCCGGGTGTAGTAATGATCCGCTTTACCAGCGCAGAGGGTTCCGGTGAAGGCACCGGCTTTGTGATCGACAAGGAAGGCCACATCGTCACTAATTATCACGTCGCTGGGGATGTGCAGTCACTCGAAGTTGATTTCGCAGATGGCACCAAGGTGGTTGGCGAAACAATTGGACGAGACCTGGATTCAGACCTGGCTGTAGTAAAAGTAGATATGCCAGCTGACAAGCTGCACCCGCTGCCTTTGGGCGATTCAGACCAGGCACCTGTGGGAACCATCGTAGTTGCCATTGGCAGCCCCTACGGCCTGGGTGGAACCATGACCATGGGCATCATTTCTGCTCATGGACGCACGCTTGACTCATTACGGTCGTCGGGAGACTCCACCCAAGGCACTACCCAGTACTTCGCGGCGGGAGATCTGCTGCAGACCGATGCTTCCATTAATCCAGGCAACTCAGGCGGTCCCCTGCTCAATCTGCAGGGTCAGGTGATTGGGGTTAATCGCGCTATTCAAACCGCAGGTACTTCGCTTTCCGGCGGAGCAGTCAACACGGGTATTGGTTTTGCCGTTTCCTCGAATATTGTGCGACGGGTTGTGCCCTCCTTAATTGAGAGTGGTACTTATGCTTACCCTTACCTTGGCCTTTCAGCCATGTCTGATGACCGCATGAGCCTCGCCATAGCCAATCAACTTGGCCTCCCTCAAGCCAGCGGCGCTTACGTAGTGGATGTGGTTGCAGGCGGTCCAGCTGCCAAAGCAGGCCTGGTGGCCGCAGATAGCCAGACAGGCAAAGGCGGAGATCTTATCATTGCCATTGACGGCAAACCAGTTGTGACCTTTAGCGATTTGCTGAGCTATCTCATTCTGAACAAGAACCCCGGCGATACAGTGAACTTCACGGTTCTGCGTGGGTCCAAGCAAATCGTGGTTCCGTTGGTCGTGGGTACAAGAAAGTAATCCATTCCAGAATTAAAAAAGGCTGACTCAAAATGGGCCAGCCTATTTTTTTTATACAGGAGTTTACTCGTAGCGCAGTGCTTCGACGGGTTGCAGGTTGGCCGCGCGCTGGGCTGGGTACCAGCCAAAGAACAAACCAACCGCGGTCGAGAACAGGGTGGCTAAAAGGATGGCATCCCATCCAACAACAGGTATCAGATTGGCACCCATCTGCACAGCCACAAAGCCAATCAGGGTTGCGAGACCCCACCCGATCAGGATACCAAGGATGCCGCCAATAAGGCTAAGCATAGCCGATTCACTGAGGAATTGGAGCATGATATCCAGTTTTCTGGCACCCAGGGCTTTACGCAAACCGATTTCGGAGGTGCGCTCGGTCACCGAGACCAGCATGATGTTCATGATCCCGATTCCACCCACCAACAAAGAAATGCCTGCAATTCCTGATAGGAAAATCGTGAGCACGCTGGTAATTGAGCTGGCAATTGAAAGGAAGTCTTCCTGATTGGTGATCGAAAAATCATCCGATTGACGAGGGTTCAGGCGGTGGCTTTCGCGAAGTACCAACGTGGCTTCATCAATGGCAAGTTTAACCGAGCTCTCATCCTCTGCCTGCAGCAGGATAAAACTGACCCGGCCAGAGCTGAGATCCTGCTTGACACGCGCCTGCATGCTGGTTAAAGGGATATAAGCAAAGGTATCAGGGTTGTTAAACTGACTCCCGCCTTTTGATTTGGTAACTCCAATAACCCTGAAAGGATAGTTGTTGATACGGATGACCATACCGGTAATTCCCTCATGCTTGCCCAGGATTTGGTCAGCCAGCATTGGACCCAGGACCACCACCGAAGCCCTGGAGTCGAGCTCGGTGCGGGTAAAAAAGGCTCCGTCAGCCAGGCTCAGGTTTTGAACTATCTCGAAACCTGGCTCCACGCCGTAAACGGTGGTCTGCTGGTTTTCTTTACCGTAAGAAACCTCATTGGTATTGGTAATAATGGGTGAGACATAGCGAATATGGGGAGCGCGCAGCTTGTTGGCCAGGGCTCTTGCGTCTGCCAGGGTGAGCGGCCGCCGATTGGTTACATTGGTCAATTGGTTGCCTGGCATTACGTAAACCAGGTTGGTGCCAATGGACTGGATTTGATTTGTAATCGAAGCCTGGGCGCCTTGGCCGGCTGCCATCAAAGCAATTACTGCAGCAACCCCGATAATGATGCCCAAAATTGTCAGGAAGGAGCGCGTGCGGTTGCTGTTGATGCTGCGAACAGCTTCCCTAAGTATTTGGAGTAATTTCATTTGGACTCCCCTTCGTCAACAACCAAGCCATCACGCAGGCGGATAACCCGCTGGGCTAGCGAAGAAACGTCCGGGTCGTGGGTGACGATGATCAAAGTAGTGCCGCGCTCCCGGTTCAAACCCAGTAAGAGATCCATAATTTCTTTGCCGGCTCTCGAATCCAGGTTGCCAGTTGGCTCATCAGCCAGAATAATGGCAGGGTCATTGACAATTGCCCTAGCGATGGCTACGCGCTGCTGCTGACCACCCGAAAGTTCATTGGGTTTGTGGTGCATACGATCTTCCAATCCAACAGCTTTAAGGGCATCACTCGCCCGTTCATGCATTTTGGAATTCTGGTCGCTATAGTGCATGGGTAATTCCACATTTTCGAGCGCACTGACACGAGGAAGCAAATTGTATTTTTGAAACACGAATCCGATTTTTTTGTTGCGCACTTCGGCCAGTTGGTCATCGCGCAGGTCGGAAACTTTCAGCCCATCCAGGATGTAGGTGCCTTCGGAAGGCGAGTCCAGGCAGCCAATCAAGTTCATCAGCGTGGACTTACCTGACCCGCTGGGACCCATAACTGCCACCACTTCGCCTCTTTGAACCTGGATATTAACGCCCCGCAGTGCAGGAACCTCAATATCACCGATATGATAAATCTTTTTCAATTCCCGTACATCAATGACGGGTTCAGGGTAGCTTTGCGAGGTCACCGCATCCGCCTGCTCTGCGTAAAGAGCTGCATAATGTTACTGGGTGGGTTCAACACCAGCGTTTCACCCTCTTGCAGGTTACCTTCGAGGATTTCAACGCTATCGCTTGAATAAGCCCCTACTCTCACTTTTTCAGCCTGTGCAGTGCCGTTTTTGAGAACGTAGACAACCGAGTCTCCCCCTACCGTTTTTACAGCGGCAGATGGCACAACCAGCACGTTGGGTTTGGCCGCCGTGATGATGGTAACGCCAGCGGTCATGCCTGGATTGATTTTTTCGATGCCATCGGTCATAGTGATGGTGACGTTGTAGTTAACTACACCGGCGATTTCCTGGCCGACTTTATCAATTTGGGTCACTTTGCCATGATAGGTATCGGTGAAGAAGGCATCAAAGACCAGGTCAGCTTCCTGGCCAAGCTCAATCACGGGAATGTCCACCTCGGCTACAGGAACATCAATGTAGAAAGCGCGTAAGTCCGCCACCTGGATTGCCCTTGTGGTAGGTGAAGCTGCAGCACCGGATTGGGTATAGATGGCCGTAACCACACCATCAAAAGGTGCTCGGATCTCAGCCGCTTGCATGCGCTTCTGGGCAATGGCAAGTTGATTTTCCAGCTTTTCCTTGACCACAGGGTCAGGCCCGTCTTTAATTTTTTGCAGGTCTTGCTGATCTTTTTGGATGCTTGTATTTTGGCTTTGTATCTGAGCTTCAAGGTCAGATATTTTCAGCTTGATAACACTCTCATCGCAGAAATCCAGATTATTGCGTGCCAGATCCAATTTGGATTTATTCTGCTGGGTGGGTTCATCTTTATAGGTGGATGCAGCCTCATCAAATAGACTTTGCAGATCAGCAAGGTGCCACGTGGTGCAGACACGAGCTTGTAAATCGCTCAGCTGTTTTTGCGTCGTTTCAAGAGATTGCTGAGATGTGCTTATGCGTGCTTGAAGTTGAGCCCGTTGCACGGCGGTATCACCTGGCAGGTTATCCAAGGATTCCTGAATGGAGGCTGCGTCAATGCGCGCCTGCAGGATATCGACCGGCAGATCGCTTTCGGCAAGAGATAGCAAAATTTGGCCCTTTTTGACTTCCTGGCCAAGTTTTACGGCTTCATCTGCCACATGACCGCTGGTCGTCCAAAGAAGGGTTTCCAGTTGCTCCGGCCTCACAGTACCAGTCCCACTGATGCTGGTCACCATGGTCTGGCGGTTAACCTGCGCGGTTTCAAGAGCGTTAACCGCTTTCAAGGCGGCAACTTGCCTGGAACGGACAACAAAAAATGCCACAAGGGCAAGAATGATGAGGATGATGAGCCAGGTAAGCCAAGCTCGGCTTCGTTTTTTAGTATCTGATTGCGTCATGGGACTCCAATTTATTTTAAGGGTAAGTGCTAATATAACTGACGAGTATAAATTTTTGATTAACGTCAGAATAAAAGTGAATGTTCAGCGAATAAGTCGGGAAACTGCCTTGAATGCAGGAAGTTTTGCGTCTTTTAATAGAGCGAAGAGCAGCATTTCAACCGTCAGGACGTGAATATTTTCGTGCTTTCCAAGTTCGTTCAAAGCTACCTGCTTATTGTTCAAATCTCTGGAAGAAACTGCATCCTGAACTACATAAACTTCATAGCCCGCGCCTGCCAGGGCAATAGCGCTTTGATAAATGCAGATGTGCGCCTCGTAGCCGCACAGAATAGCCTGCTTGCGTGAATGGATTTCCAAGGCTTTAAAAAATACTGGATCAGCGATGATGTTAAAGCTGGAACGCGGAATTTCGCGGGTTTCCGGCAACTTCTCAGTGAGTTCAGTTACGGTATGCCCAATCTTATCTGGTGCTTGGGCGGTGAGCAGGATCGGCAAATTGAGTAATTTTGCCCCTTCCACCAGGGTAATCACCTTAGCCATGCGGGCTTCGGCGTCGGCAACACTTTCAGCCAGCCGACCCTGGACATCCACCACAATCAGAACCGCATTCAATAAATCCAACACGTCATGCTCCCATCATCAACATCTGGCTATATTATAATCTCGGCATGCCCTCACCCAAGCTAAAACATTCTATGCAAACCTTCTGGAAAGCCTGTCAACTCTGGTGGCAGGATTGGGCGAATATGGTGACGGTTTCGTTACTTGCCATTCTGCTTACGCTGACCATCGTACTGGCACCGATAGCTTACTTCGGGCTGCTACAGGTGACGACGGACCTTTCCCACGGTGTGCGGACCGGTTTGGCGGGCTTCTGGACAGCTTTCAGACGACATTGGAAACCTGCACTGGTGTGGGGTTTGGTCAGTTTAGGGCTGCTTGGACCTTTGGGTTTTGGATTCTGGTACTTTGCTATCAATCCTGCCACCTTTTCGCTGGTTGGCTTAATCCTTTGCGGTGCAGGGATTTTGATTATCTTTACCCTCAGCCAGTTGACTGCCGCCTGCTTTTTCCTGCAGGAGCCGCAGACCTTAAGCCTGGCCCTCAAGAATGCCTGGGCCTCGCTGCTGCTTCACCCAGCCTATTTGGTTGCCTGCGGGCTGATCGCCTTCACACTCAGCCTAGTGTCGGTGCGCTACTACCTGCCCCTTTTCCTCGGAGTCGAAGCCTTGTTAGCCTTGTTCAGTATCCTTCAAATCCAACGCACGCTCGGTATGGAACCCGACTCCCTCACCAAATAACCTGTTAAAACACAAAAAAGCTGGCTGGGTTTGATCCCAGCCAGCTTTCATATTGGAAATCATCGCTTAGGCATCAAACGCGCGCACAAAAGTCCATTTACCCCTGTCCTCAAAGGCGTAGTTTGGCACCCAGGCTACGCCAAACAGTTCGAGCACAATGTTGCTCTTGAGTGGCTTAACGTAGACTTCCTGAACATTCACGCCCTGTTGAGAATTAACATTTTGAAGGGCAGCAATTTCTTCCTGCTCTTTTTGGGCTAGTTCAGCCAGTTGCTTTTCGAACAGGGCAATCATTTGCTTGGATTCTTCCACACTGGCCTGGGCAGTGCTGGTCATGCGCCGTTTGGTCAGCGATGAATTGACGCTGCCGCCGCTGCGGGTGAGACCGCCCAGCAATCCACCGCTCTTCTTGCCACCAAAAACCGCCTTACCGACGGTATTCAGCCATGAGCCGGCTTCCTCCATTTTGCGCTGGTTGTAAGAGGTCTGGTCCTGATTCAGTTCCATTTCCTCTTTCATCTTGCGCGTCTGAATGGTCTCGCGTAGTTTCTCGTATTTCGTGTGAATCTTGGCCAGGCCATCCTGAGAGGCTTCCGCACGTGTAGTAGAGCAGCGCTTGATAAAGTCTTCTTTACTTTCACCAAGGGCGGAGGTCAATTTATTGGTCGGGTTGGTGTAGAGCGTCAGCGAGTAGTTTCTGAAGATCCAATCTGTAAAGTCCTTGGAGAGGTTCTTCAGGGCTTCTTCGTCGTTGGTTGGGTACTGCAGGTCGCCAAAGGTTGCCCCCGGCAGCGGTCGGCTGTCAAATTTAGTTGAATCCAGCGCCTGGGCCTCGTAATCCTGCCACTGCACCAGACCGCGGCCTTCCAGTTTTTGCAGCATGACGGTCACTTTTTGCTGCAAGTTGAGGTTGTAGGTGCGATTGGCGAAATAAACGGTAGCCTGACCGAGCAGATAGGGGGAGTAGTTGTAAGAAGGTCCGCCTGAAGCTTCAACCTGACCATTTTGAGACTGTAAGGCTTGCGATGGGGTTAAGTTAATTGGCAGGTAGAAGACATCCACTGTTGAAGGGATGTTCGGCTCGATGGTGGAGCCAGCCTTGCCCTGACTGCTGCCTTGCATCTGGCTGGCCGCGGATATGGCAGCACCGGCAACTGGTGCGACCCCTGCAGAAAAAGCCTTGGCTTGGCCGGTAGGTATATCGTAAATATCCGCCCCAACAAGTTTGTTAAGTTCATCCAGCTTATTCATCGGCACAGGGCCGGGTAGGTAGTTCATTGCCCAGCGTGTGGTGTAAATCAGCGGTTGCTTGGCGTGAATGTTATGCAGGATAAAAACGCGTTTGCCCAGGGAAGTAATGGTCTCGTCGAAATACTGGCGGTCAAAGCCCCCGGTTAGGCTTGACAAGCCGTCCAGCAGGCGTTGCTTATCCTGATCGGTCTGCAGCTTCCCTACCATCCAGGTTCCAGCATTTGAAAGCGCCTTGTAGTCCAAGTCAATCGGATTTTGTGTGGTCAGAACCAGACCCACCCCAAAGGCACGGGCTTGTTTGAGCAGGCGCAGAATGATGGGTTTGCTGGGTGGGTTGGCAACCGGAGGTAAGTAACCAGCAATTTCGTCGAAGTAGACAATGGCGCGCAAGGCCTGAGTGCCCTGTTGGGCACGCATCCAAGTTTGGACGGCAGTATAGAGCAGGGTCACAAAGAACATGCGTTGTTCATCAGAGAGGTGCGCCAGGTAGAACACAGAGTGACGCGGCTTTCCATCCGCATTGTAGAGGAGGGAGCCCATATCCAAGGGTTGCCCCTGAAGCCATTGGGCGAAAGCTGGAGCAGCCAGGAAATTGTTGATTTGCATTGCCAGTTCATCCCGCTCTTTGGTAGGGAACATCTTGTTGACCGCGAACACACCCAACTTTTCAAATGGAGGGGTTTGGATTTGGGAGATCAAGGTCTCAAGGTCAAGGTCCTGACCCTGGCTCCAGGCATTCTGGAAAATGTTGGAAAGCAGGATGTGCTCGCGGCTGCGCAGCGGGTCGACATCCTTAAGGCCCACCAGGCCGAGCAACGCGGAAACGTTGGAGGTGATGGCTTCGAGCAGAAGCTCAGCATTCTCTGACCAGTCTATCTTCGGGCACTTGAGGGAGGTCAGAATGCTGACCGGGATGCCCGCGTTTGAACCAGGCGTATAAACCGCGTATTCAACATTTTTAGAGATGTCCAGTACGTCCTGTTTTTCGATGCCCCAGTCGGTGAGACCTTTGCGCCAGCTATCCGAGGCTTCAGCCCCTACCTGGTCGATGGTTTTGCCCTCCCGGGCAGCCTGGGAGCCGTCCACCCAGGGCGTGAAATCAGATGGCAACATCCTGGGGAAATGCAGGAGTTCATTGGTGAGGTCGCCCTTGGGGTCAATCAGGATGGCGGGAATGCTCTTAAGGGCTGCTTCCTCCAGCAGGATGATGCCCATGCCGGTCTTGCCTGAACCAGTCATACCGATGATGACGGCATGCGTCACCAGGTCGGCGGAGTTATAGTAGACAGGTTTATCTGGCAAGGACTGTTTGGTTTGCAGGTCATACTCGCGGCCAAAATAGAATTCATCAGATGAAGACATAGCACTCTCCCTGTAGCTTGATTGTCTAAATTATAAGACATCCGGCATAAGGTTGAGAGGTAAACATGACAACGCCTTAACGTTAAAAAGTCAACCTTCGACAAGGTCCAAACAAAAATTCATGACCTTTTAGGAAAGTCAACTGAGGTCATGGATTTTTAAGTTTTTGCGCTATTTTATTTGGAAGTAATCGGCAAGTTGTAAGTGTTTCAGGCTTGGCAGAATATAAGTGGCACGGGAGTGATCTTCACGACTGGTGATGGCGTTTGGAACAACCACAACGCGAATTCCGGCCCGATTTGCAGCCAGTGTTCCATTGGAAGAATCTTCAAGCACCAGAGCGTTTTCTGGCTTCACCTGCAGGCGTTCCAAAACCTTTAGAAAAATATCGGGGCTGGGTTTGGCTTCGGCGACATCATCGCCGGTGACAATGGTGTCGAATTTATCAAAGATGCCAAAATGCTTCAGCTTTGGGTAGACCCAGGCCTTGTTGGAACTGGAGCCAACCGCCAAGAGCAGGCCTTTGGATTTTGCCTCTTCAATCAGTTCAAGCACGCCTTCCAGCGGCTCTGCCTGCTTTACTCCCTCATCAACTTGCCTGTCGTGGTATTCACGAACTTCTTCAGAACTGTATTTACCGGTGTGATTCGCATAAATCGTCCAGGGGTCATAAACGCCCCCTGAGGCAGTGCCAACCAACTTTACAAATCCGTCAATATCAAAAGTTAGCCCCACTTTGGAAAAGGCTTTTTCAAATAAGTTAACACTTATCGATTCCGTATCGACAATCAAGCCGTCAAAATCAAAGATGAGCGCCTGTTTTGGTTTTTCTATTTGCATTTAGTTCCTAAAACTGGTCGTTCCCCAATAACCTGAGGAAATCGGTGAGATATCTTCTGAGGTCATAAACACATCCGGGTCAATGCTTTTTGCCAAAGCTTCAATGTGCTTGACATCCTTGCGGCGCACGGTCATGGTAAGCATGGTCACATCGCCATCCTTGCCATGGGCAGAAATTTCAGTAACCGCGTAATCTTCAGCACGGATGGCTGCAGTGAGCTGCAGATCCATGAGCTTGCTGATGAGGGTAATATGGCTAAACCCAATGGCCAGCTTTTTTTCCAGCCACAACCCGAGGGTATTGCCCGTCGCAAAGCCGGCGCAGTAAGCAATCACATTCAGCACGTTGGAGGTATCACGCAGCACCCAACCCATGCTGTAGACAAACATGACCGTCTCAACAAAGCCCAGGATCCAGGCGATCGTGGATTTGCCACGCAACCCAAGCAGGAAACGCAGCATATCCATGGCAATGGAAATTACCCGGATGACAAAAATGCCCAGGGCAATCAGCCAGGCAACTGGCAGGGTTGGAAAATAGAGAGATGGCAGCACGAGTTCTGATTACCCCTGATCTGCAGATGAACGGATGGCAGGCTCGTAGAGCTTGTGCATGTACTCTTTGACCATGCGGGTCATCGAGAAGGCAGGGCTGCAACTGCGGATACATTCCTTGACTCGCTGAATCCAATCCGCAGGCAGACCATCAGCCGAACGCATAGTGTAATACAGCGGCACAATTTCATTTTCGAGGGTATCGTAAAGACTCTTGGAATCCGCGTCGTCCTGGGCTTCCAGGTTGGCGTATTCAGTATTGTCGCCGATTGCCCAACCATTCTTGCCGTTGTAACCTTCTGCCCACCAGCCATCCAGAACTGAGAAGTTGAGCGTGCCATTCAGAGCGGCCTTTTCACCGCTGGTTCCGGAAGCTTCACGCGGACGGCGCGGCGTATTCAACCAAACGTCTACCCCTTGGGTCAAGTACCGAGCCATGTTCATATCATAGTCATCGAGGAAGACCAAACGGCCACCGTTGCGGGCATCTTTTACGTGGCGGTAGACTTCCTGAATCAGCAGTTTGCCGGGTTCATCCGCGGGATGAGCCTTGCCGGCAAAAACAACCTGCACGGGCATGCGGGCGTTGGTAACCATGCGAATCAATCGGTCATTATCCCGGAAGAGCAGGTTGGCGCGCTTGTAAGTGGCAAAGCGCCGGGCAAACCCAATCGTCAGACGATAAGGGTCCAGCAAAACCCCACTGGCAACCGTCTGAATCGGATGCACACCCTGGTGCAGCCATTCTTCTCGGGCACGGGCTACCATGTAGGCCTGGAGCTTACGCTTAAGGTGCACACGGATTCTCCAGATATCTTCATCTGGAATTTCTTCAATGCGATCCCACAGAGCCTGGTCATCAATCTGGTTCACCCAACTGGGTCCCCAATATTTGGTGTAAAGGTTGGAAAGACGCCTGGCAATCCAGGTGCCGGTGTGTACGCCGTTGGTAATGTAAGTGATCGGCACATCCTCAACTTTGCGGTCCGGCCATAGATTTTGCCACATGTGGCGCGAGACCTCACCATGCAGTTTGGAGACAGCATTGGCATAGTTTGAGAGCTTTAGCGCCAATACCGGCATCGAAAAGGCTTCTCCGCCCCATTCAGGGACTATGCGCGCCAGATTGACAAATTCATCGCGGGTCATGCCGATTTTTTCTGTATAGTTGGCAAAATATTTATCAATCAGCCAGAGCGGGAAAACGTCATTCCCGGCAGGAACGGGCGTATGGGTGGTGAAGACGCCGGTTTGCTGCACAATGGACTTGGCTTCTTCAAGGCTCTTGCCCGCTTCAAGTAAGGTTCGAATGCGT
>Ga0209747_1001254_pt1 | contig 13573 bp, 13 predicted proteins | sample BarGraNGADG00311_FD_184498 | JGI IMG/M metagenome (GOLD analysis project Ga0209747, IMG submission 184498) | Arctic peat soil microbial communities from Barrow, Alaska - Barrow Graham LP Ref core NGADG0011-311 (SPAdes) (version 2) | ecosystem: Environmental > Terrestrial > Soil > Wetlands > Peat... | reverse complement strand
AGATCATCCTCACTCCCAACGCCTGCCCGCTCGACGACGACCGGATCGGTCAGTTTCGGGCCCGCGCCTTCGAGAACATGGTCGGCGTCGCGATGGCCAACTACGCGCATCCCGACTCTCTGCCGGAGGATCGGGAACCCTGCAACGGCCACTCGGTGGCCTTCAGCGGCATCTGCTACGGCACGAGCGGGCATCTCGAGCAGAAGCTCGTCGAGGCCGGGGAAGGTGAAGAGATCCTGCTTGCCAGGTTCGACCTCAGCGATCTTCGCGGCTACCGCGGGCGCCAGACCTGGGCCGATGCGTATCGCAAGCCCGCTACCTACAAGGCGCTGGTCGCCAACTCGCCGGCCGCGGTCTTCACCCGGCCCGATTCGCGCCGCTAGCGCAACCCGAAGCGGCGCAGGAACTCCGACAGCGAGACGCTCGGCGCAAGCGGGCGCTTCTTCTCGGGCGGAATGGCTTCGTACTCCTCTGCGGTCAGCTTGAGCGTGACCTGGCCGGAGACGATCTCCGCGAGATACTCGCCCGGGACGTAACGAGGCGGCGCGGAGTTCGCCCGCACCACTACCCGTTGAAGATGTCCTTGACTGGTTCGCCGCGGACGGCGCCGATGTCGCCGACCGGCGTTCCGTCCGCCGCCACGACCTGCCAACCTCTGCGGATGAGCAACCAGGAGACAGGCTCGCTCACAGTGAGCGGCCTTCGAGTCGCCAGACCGGTCCCTGCGTGCCGGAGAGGCGTTGCTGAGAGAGTGCTTCCGAGAGGTGCAGGTGCCCCTCGATCGCCTGCCGGTCGAGCAGCTCGAGGCAGTGACGCGCCGTGGAGGTCGAGGCGCCATAGCCGGCGTCGTGCCCGACCCTGAAGCGGAAAGCCGATCTCTTGTCGCAATGCTCGGGATTCAGCGGCGAGGCGATCAGAGCGACGGGTTGGTAGGGCTCGTCAGGGCGGAGCTCGAGTTCGACGAGTAGGTCACTCCAGTCCTCGCCCAGGCCGGTCAGGAGCTCATCCCAGGCTGCTACCAGTGTTTGCCCCGAACGGCTCGTGGATAGGTTAGCTGCTGAATTCGGTTCCATTCCCATCGACCTCTTCCCGCTCGCCCGTAGATACTCACAGGAGGATAGCCAGTAGAAAGCTATGACAGAGCTAGATTTCATGACCTCACCTCAGACCAGCGAGCTAGAGCGGTTCCTTCAGGAGATGCTCCTGATCAGGATCTTCGAGCAACAGGTCGAAGAGCGTTACCGAGACGGCGAGATTCCGGGCTTCGTGCACTTGGCGATCGGGCAGGAGGCGGTGGCGGTCGGCGCCTGCGCCGCGCTCACTCCCGACGACGTAATCACCTCGACCCATCGCTCGCACGCTCATACGCTTGCCAGGGGCACATCGGCTCGCGCGGTTATGGCCGAGCTGTACGGCAAGATCGAAGGCTGTTCGCGCGGACGCGGCGGCTCGATGCACCTCTACGACGTCGAGCGCGGAAATCTCGGCTCGAGCGCAGTTGTGGGTGGCGCGCTCGGAGTCGCGACCGGCGCCGCGCTGGCCTTCTCGATGCGCTCGGAGCCGCGAGTTGCGCTCGCCTTCTTCGGCGACGGAGCCACCGCGTCGGGGCTCTTCCACGAGGCGATGAACATGGCCCAGCTCTGGACGCTGCCCGTGGTGTTCCTCTGCGAGAACAACCGCTGGGCCGAGTCGACGCCGCTGGCGCAGCATTCGCCGATCGCCGATCTGACTCAACGGGCGCTGGCCTTCGGAATGACCTCGATGCGCGTGGACGGGCAGGACGTGGAGGCGGTGTATCAGACGACCGCGGAGGCACTTGCCCACGCGCGCTCCGGCGAGGGACCGGTCTTCCTGCTCGCCGAGACCTTCCGGCTCGCGCCGCACAACGTCGGCGACCAGCAGGAGTACCGCGACCGCACCGAGTACGAGCTGACGCGCGCGACCCGCGATCCGATCACAAAGCTGCGCGAACGGCTCGCTCTCTCGGACGAGCGTTTTGCAGGACTGGAGCAGGAGGCGGAGGCGGCGGTGGCCGACGCGGTCGAGTTTGCCCGCCGCGGCACCGATCCCGATCCGCGCGATCTGTTCGAGGACGTCTATGCCTGAGGCCACGTTGAAGCTCAGCTATCGCGAGGCCGTCCGCGACGCCATGTCGCAGGCGATGAGGCGCGACCAGGACGTTTTCATCATGGGCCAGGACATCGCCGAGCACGGCGGCTCGCAGAAGGTCACGCTCGGCATGCTCGACGAGTTCGGGCCAGACCGGGTGAGAAACTCTCCGATCTCGGAGATGGCGCTCACCGGCGCCGGCATCGGCGCGGCGATGCTGGGCATGCGCCCGATCGTCGAGATCATGTACGAGGACTTCCTGACGCTGTCGATGGAACAGCTCGTCAACCATGCCGCGAAAGAGCGCTACATGTCCGGCGGTCAGCTCAAGGTTCCGCTGACGGTGCGCACGCAGGGTGGCGCCGGCTGGTCTTCGGGAGCGCAGCACGGGCAGCAGGCCGAGGGCTGGTTCGTCGGCGTGCCCGGGCTGAAGGTCGTCTATCCGTCCACGCCGCGTGATGCGCGCGGACTGCTCTGGTCGTCGATCTACGACGACAACTGCGTCATCTTCTTCGAGCACGTCCAGCTCTACAACCAGCGCGAAGAACTGGGTGAGGAGTTGGAGCCGATTCCTCTCGGAAAGGCGCGGATCGCCAGGCTGGGCGACGACGTGAGCGTGATCGCGATCGGGCCGCTCGTGCACGAGGCGCTGGCGGCGGCGGAGCTGGCCGCGCAGGAAGGAATCTCGGTCGAGGTCGTCGATCCGCGCACCTTGCAACCGCTCGACGAGGAGGCGATACTCGAGTCGGTGCGTAAGACGAGCAGGTGCGTGGTCGCGCATGAGGCGATACGAAGAATGGGGTTCGGAGCAGAGGTGGCCGCCTTGGTGCAGGAGAAGGCTTTCGATTGGCTCGACGCACCGGTCGAGCGAGTTGGCGCGCGCTTCGTCCCGCTTCCCTTCGCGCCCGCGCTCGAGCGCGCCACCGTGCCGCGGCGCGAACAGGTGCTCGCCGCGATCAGGCGCACGGTCGGGAGCGAGTAGCGGTGGCTAGCGAGATCAAGCTTCCTCGGCTGGGCCAGGGGATGGAGTCCGGCGTGGTCGTCAAGTGGCTGAAGAGAGAGGGCCAGACAGTCAAAAAGGGCGAGCCCCTCTACGAGCTCGACACCGACAAGGTCACGCAGGAGGTCGAGTCTCCGTCCACAGGCGTGCTACTGAAGATCGTGCTGCCCGAGGGCGAAGCCGCGGTTGGAACCACGATCGCCTACCTTGGCGAGAAGGGTGAGCAGGTGCCGGAGGGCGCCGCGCCTCCCGCTGCATCGTCCGCCGCCGGCGAGCCGGCGCCGGAACCGGCCGCCGCCTCCGAGGCGATTCCATCCGCTGTCGGCGCGTCGGCCGACGGCGACGGGCCCGCCGGTCGGGTGAAGGCCTCTCCGCTCGCGCGAAGGCTGGCCCGTGAGCGCGGTATCGATCTGGCGCGGGCGGCGGGCAGCGGCCCGGGAGGACGGATCGTCGCCTCCGACATCGAGCGCGCCATAACGGCAACCACTCCCTCTTTCGTGCCGGCGCCCGATGGCGCATCGGCCGGGGCGGTCGAGCGTGTGCCGCTGACGAACGTTCGCCGCACGATCGCGCGCCGCCTCACCGAGGCCTGGCAGGCGCCCGCTTTCCAGCTCACGACCTCGGCCGACATGAGCGAGGTGCTGGCCATGCGCGCCCGGCTGCGCGAACGCGTCGAGCCCGGCGAGCAGCCGGCGAGCATCGCCGATTTCCTGACCAAGGCCTGCGCCCAGGCGCTCGTCCGCTACCCCGCAGTCAACTCGCTCTGGCTCTCGGACGCGATCGAGACCCATCACGCGGTGGACATCGGAATAGCAACGGCCACCGATCGGGGATTGATCGTGCCCGTGCTGCGAGGGTGCGAGCGGAAGAGCCTGTCCGAGCTCGCCGTGGCGCGCCGGGACCTAGTGTCGCGCACGCTCGATGGCACGATCGGGTTGAACGAACTCGAGGGAGGTACCTTCAGCATCTCCAACCTCGGCACCTTCGCCGTCGAGCAGTTCGTCGCGGTGCTCAACCCGCCCCAGGTCGCGATCATCGCCGCCGGCGCGGTCGTTGAGCGCCCGATCGTTCGCGCGGGCAAGGTAGAGGTCGCACCGGTTCTCACGCTGACGCTCACCTGCGATCATCGCGCAGTAGACGGGTCGGTGGCGGCGGAGTTCCTGGTTGCGGTCAAGAGCTCCCTCGAGGAGCCCGGGCTGATGCTCTAGACGGTCGTCGACTCGGGCGCCTAGCTCGGGACCGCTGCCAGCCAGCGCCCGAACAGAGTGCGCGCGAGCGCGCGGATCGAGGATTCGCCGGCCGCCAGCTCGACCAGAACCCGCTCGGCCGCGCCGGCGCCGAGCGACCGCTCCAGCGACTCCGCGTAGGCGGGCACCTCCAGCCACTCGCGAACGAGCCCGCTCGAGACCTCGAGGTGACATTGCAGGCCGTAGGCGCTCGCACCGACGTGAAAGATCTGGTTCGGGTAGGCCTGCGAGGAGGCAAGCAGGGTCGCCGCCGCGGGCAGGTCGAAGGTGCAGCTGTGCCAGTGGAACGCGGGCACCGTCTGCGGGAGCCCCGTGGTGAGCGGGTCGTCGCCGGCGTGCGAGGTCAGGGTTAGCGGCAAGACGCCGATCTCCGGTCCGCCCCCCGGGTAGACGCGGGCGCCGAGCGCATCGGCGAGGAGCTGCGCGCCGAGGCAGACGCCCCAAAACGGCGTGCCCGCCGCGGTGAGCTCGGCGATCGCGCGCTTCTCCTCGACGAGCCAGGGATAGATGTCCTCCTCGAAGGTGTCCATCGGCCCGCCCATCGCGACGACGGCGTCGAAGTCGCGCCAGTCGGGCAGGGATTCGCCTTCGTCGATCTCGACGCGCACCAGCTCGGCGCCCGCCTCGATCAGCATCTGCTCGTACTCGCCGGGAGGCTCGCAGGCGATGTGTTGAATCACGAGGACGCGCATCAAGTCCGCTCTTTCGCCGTTTGACATCGAGCTTCAACCTAGCGCGCAACGGGACGGCCGGCGCAGCCTCCGAATCAGTAACGCGGTTAGGATCGGAGGGTCAGCGAGCAGAAGGAAGGACTGCCATGGAATGTGACGTCGCCGTCCTCGGAGGTGGACCGGGTGGTTATCCGGCTGCGATCCGTGCCGCACAGCTCGGCGCGAAGGTCGTTTGCGTCGAGAGCGAGGCGGCGCTCGGCGGAGTCTGTCTGCGGGTGGGCTGCATTCCAACCAAGACCTGGGTGCAGACGGCGCGCGCGATCAAGGAGATCGAGGAGAGCTTCGAGAGCCTCGGCATCCGAATCAGCGAGGCGAGCCTCGACTTCGAGCGCGCCAACGCCTGGAAGACGAGCACGGTGGAGCGGATGACCAGCGGCGTGGCGATGCTGTTCAAGGCAAACGGGGTCGAGCGGGCGAAGGGGTTCGGCCGCTTCACGGGCCCGCACACGATCGCCGTCGAAGGGGGCGAAGAGATCACGTTCAAGACGGCGGTCGTCGCTACCGGGTCGCATCCGATCGTTCCTCCGATCCCCGGCATCGATTCCAAGCTCTGCGTCGATTCCACAGGTCTGCTCGCCCAGACGGAGGTTCCTCCGCGGCTGGTGATACTCGGCGGCGGCGTGATCGGGTGTGAGTTCGCCTCGATCTTCGCCCGCTTCGGCTCGAAGGTGACGATAGTCGAGCTGCTCGACCGCTTGCTTCCGATGGAGGACGAGGACGTCTCGAGCGAACTGGCCAAGAGCTTCCGCCGCCGCGGCATCGACCTGCAACTCGGAAATGCCTGCAAGAAGGTCGACGAGGCCGGCGGGGCACTTCGCGTCGAGCTCGCCGGCGGCGAGACGATCGAAGCCGACCTGATGCTTGTCTCGGTCGGTCGGGCGCCGAGTGTCGAGGGCATCGGCTTGGAGCAAGCCGGGATCTCCTTCGATCCCAAGCGCGGCATCCAGACCGACGAGAGGCGGCGCACGAACATTGCGCATATCTATGCGGCCGGAGACGTCGCAGGCCACTGGCAGCTCGCGCACACAGCCTTCTTCGAGGGCGAGATAGCGGCCGAGAACGCAACCGGGCACGACACAGTTGTCGGCGAGCGCACCGTTCCGCGCCCGATCTACACAGAGCCGGAGATAGCGGCGGTCGGCCTGACCGAGGCCGCGGCGCGCGAGCGTTACGGAGACGAGGTCACGATCGGTCGCTTCCCTTGGGCGGCGAACGGGCGCGCCGTGATGCAAGGCGATACGACCGGCTGGGTCAAGACGATCCACGAGAGCCGCCATGGTGAGCTGCTCGGGCTGGTCGTCGTCGGGCCGCACGCCACCGAGCTGATCGAGGTCGGGAGAGTCGCGATCGACGCCGAGGCGACGATCGAGACGCTGTCGCTGGGCATGACGGCGCACCCGACGCTGAGCGAAGCGATCAAGGAAGCGGGCCTGGTTGCCCTCGGGCGGCCTGTGCACGTGGCGGCCAAGCGCAAGCCGCGCTAGCCTCGCGCACGCCCGCTCAGGTAAAGCAGTTGCGCTGTCCGGTCGCGTAGAGCGACGCGGTGGTGCCCCGGTACCGTCGGCTTCGAGGTCGGATCGGTTCCGCGGAGGCAGATCCATATGGGCGGCAAAGCCCGTTTCCACCCGGTAGGGTACGGGCATGCGAAGAGGCCCTCGATCCCGCACTGCCAGGCCGCTTATCCGCGCCGCGCTCGATTCGATCGAGCCCTATGAGGCCGGTAAGCCGATCGAAGAGGTCGAGCGCGAGCTGGGCGTCAGCCGAGTTGTCAAGCTGGCCTCCAACGAAGGCCCGTTCGGGCCCTTCCCGATTGCGCGCCAGCATCTCGAGACCCAGATCTACGAGCTGAACCGCTACCCGGACTCGGGTGCCCACAAGCTCCGCACGGTGCTGGCCGAGCGCCTCGGCGTGGAGATCGACGAGGTCGCCCACGGCGCCGGCGCAGACGGCCTGATCGGCCATCTCTCACTCGCCCTGCTCGAGCCCGGCGACGAGGTCGTGTTCGGTTGGCCCTCGTTCACGAGCTACCTGCTCAGCACGCTCAAGGTCGGCGCCACGCCGAAACCGGTGCCGCTTCGAGACAACCGCTACGACCTAGAGGCGATGCTCGCCGAGATCGGGCCGCAAACGAAGATCGTCTACATCTGCAACCCGAACAACCCCACCGGGACGATGACCGCCCGCGAGGAGCTCGACAGCTACTTCGAGCGCGTCCCGGATCACGTGCTGACCGTGATCGACCAGGCCTACTTCGAGTACATCGAGGAGCCCGACTACCCCGACGCGATCGCCGAGTACTTCAAGCAGGGGAAGAAGGTCACCACGCTCCGCTCCTTCTCCAAAATCTACGGGCTGGCGGGCCTTCGCGTCGGTTACGCGGTCGCCTCGAAGGAGATCTGCGCCGCGATCGCCAAGGTTCGCCCGGCCTTCGACGTCAGTTCGGCCGCGCAGGCGGGAGCGATCGCCAGCCTCACCGGCGACGACGCCGAGTCCGAACTGGAGCGCCGGCGCTCCTACAACGCCGTCGCCGTCGCCGAGCTGGGTCGCATCCTCAGGGCGTTTGGGTTCGAGACGGTGGGACCGGCCGTCGCGAACTTCCTCTACGTAGACCTGGGGCAGGACAGCCGCCCGTTCTTCGAGCAGTTGCTCGAGCAGGGCGTGGTGGTTAGGCCGCTACATGGCTTCGGAGCGCCAACGGCGATTCGGGTGACGGCCGGCACTGCGGCGGAGCATGCACTCCTTCGCCAGGCGCTCCAGGTGGTCAGGCCGGGCGGCCGCAGCGCGGTGGCCTAGAGGCCCACTCGACGACGCCTCGGCGCCTCGCCGGAGCTCTCACCGAGGGGCGGTCGAAGCTCGAATATCGAGGAACGACGATCGTGGTTTCTCGATGTCTTGGCTCAGACAGTAGAATCCTCTTATCCATGGCTTAGCCGGCAGGCGTGGACCGGGTGAAGAGTCGGCACTTTCGTCGAATATCGCGTGCAAAAAACCAAGAGCCTGATGTTCTCTGTTGGATCCGCGGCAGGCGCCGAGGGCATCGCCAGGCGGCGGCGCGAGACGGTGCGCGCCACTAGTAAGGAGTTCGCCGGTGTCGACTCCTGAATCCTTCGGCCGGGGCGACTCGCTGACAGAAGAGATCGTCACCGCCCCGGATAACGAAGAGATCGTAGGGCGAGGCCCGTGGGGACTGTTCTGGATCCGCTTCCGAGAGGACAAGGTCGCTCTTTTCTCGCTCGGGGTGGTCGTGTTCGTGGCGCTGGCTGCGATCCTTGCCCCGTGGATCGTGAAACTCGTCGGCCACCCGCCGAACGCTCAATATCCAGATCTGCTCGATCAGACTTTTGGAACCCCGACCGGGCCTTCCTGGCAGATGCTGTTCGGGGTAGACACTGTGGGCGAAGACGTATTCTCGCGCGTCCTTTACGGAGCACGCGTTTCGCTCGAGGTCGCGCTCATCGCCACCTTCTTCTCGGTCTTGATCGGTGTCGTGCTCGGGATGATCGCCGGCTACTACCGCGGCGTCGTCGATACGCTGATCTCGCGCTTCCTCGACGTGATGCTCGCCTTCCCGGTGCTGCTGCTCGCGATCGGAATCGCCGCCGCCTGCTCGCTCGGCAAGGGTTGCCTGGGCGGCCTCATTCAGCCGGGCCTACCGACCGTGATCGTGACGATCACGATCGTCAACTGGACCTATATCGGCCGCATCATTCGCGGTCAGGTGCTGTCGCTGAGGGAGAAGGAGTTTGTCGAAGCCGCGCGGGCCAGCGGCGCCAATGACTCGACGATTCTCTTCCGCGAGATCCTCCCCAATCTGGTTGCGCCGATCGTTGTTTACTCGACATTGATCATCCCGACGAACATCCTGTTCGAGGCGGCGCTCTCGTACCTGGGGGTTGGTATCAACCCGCCTCAGGCGAGCTGGGGCGAGATGATCGCCGAGGCGACTCCGGTCTTCAACACCGCCTGGTGGTTCTTCGCGTTCCCAGGCGCCGCTCTTCTCATCACCTGTCTGGCCTTTAACCTGCTGGGCGACGGGGTCCGGGACGCGTTGGATCCGAGAGGAACCCAGTAAACATGCACAACAACCAAAAACAAGGGAGCACCATGGATCGATACAGCAAGAGGCGTCTCTCCCGGCCGGGGGGACGAGTAGGCACGCTCCTCGTCGCCGTTGTCTCGGCACTTGCTCTCGTCGTGGCCGTCGGCTCGCTGGCCGGCTGCGGCAGCAAGAAGAAGAGCAGCAGCACCACGACCACCTCGGCCGCGGCAAAGGGCGTAACACCGCCGCCGGCCCTGAATACGAATGGCAAGAAGGGCGGTACGCTGAACGTCCTAGCACTCGGTGACGTCGACAGTATGGATCCGGGCTACGCGTACTACTCCTTCGATTATGAGGTCGTCTACGCAACCCAGCGCCCGCTCTACAGCTACAAGGCGGACAGCAACACCGTATATCCCGACCTCGCCAGCGCAGATCCGACCGTCTCCGACGGCGGCAAGACGATCACCGTTCATATCCGGTCGGGCGTTCACTACGGTCCGCCCGTGAACCGCGAGGTGACCTCTGCCGACGTGAAGTACGCGATTGAGCGCGGATTCGCCGGCAACGTCGGAAACGGCTACGCCACGATCTATTTCAACGTCATCAAGGGCGCTCCCAAGGCCCTGGCCTCGACGCCCGCCTCGGTATCGATTCCGGGAATCGAGACTCCCGACAAGACCACGATCGTCTTCCATCTCACCGAGCCCTCGGGCGCTTTCATCGGCGCGCTCACCATGCCGCTAACCGCCCCGGTGCCGGAGGAGTACGCGAAACCGTTCGACGCCAAGGCGGCGTCGACCTACGGCCAGCACGTGGTCGCCACCGGCCCGTACATGGTCGCCAACGACAAGTCGGGCAACGTCAAGGTCGGCTGGAGCCCGAGCTCATTCATTCACCTCGTCCGGAACCCGAACTGGAAGGCGAATACCGACTTCCGTCCGGCGTACGTCGACAAGATCAACATCAAAGAGGGTGCCTCCGACCCGAGCGTCATGGCGCGGCAGATCCTTGCCGGTAGTGCCGACGTCAACGGCGACGCGCCGCCTTCGCCCGCGATGATCAAGTCGATTCTCAGCAACCCCACCCAGAAGAAGCAGCTCTTCTTCACCCCGGTCAGCGGTAGTCGCTACGTGGCGCTGAACACCTCCAAGCCACCGTTCGACAACCTCTACGTCCGCCGGGCAGTCGCCTACGTGCTCGACAGGCGAGCAATGCTGCTCACCCGCGGTGGCGCGATCGACGGCCTGATCGCAACTCACTTCATCGACCCGAGCTTCGCCGGTCTCGGCTTCGAGGCTGGCGGCGGGTTCAGTAACCCGTTCCCGAGCCCGAACAACACCGGTAGCGTTCCGAAAGCACAGGAGCAGCTGAAGAAAGCGGGCTTCAAGAACGGAATGTTCAAGGGTCCGCAGATCACGATGGTCGCCGACAACACACCTCCTGGCGCGGATACCGCCAAGGTGGTCGCCGCCGACCTGCGCAAGATCGGCTTCAACGTGAAGCTGATCTCGGTTCAGCATCAGACGATGTACTCGAAGTACTGCAGTTCCCCGGCGAACGAGCCGAATGTCTGCCCGAACGTGGGCTGGCTGCAGGACTTCAAGTACGCTCGGACGCTGCTCGACATCCCGTTCAACGGCAAGAGCATCGTCCCGTCCAACAGCAGCAACTGGCCGCAGCTCAACGATCCCAAGATCAATGCTGCGATTGCCGCTGCCGAGAAGATCACCAATCTCGCGGACAGTTCCGCGGCTTGGGGCAAGATCGACAAAATGGTCACGCTCTCGGCCGCAGCCATACCGTGGGTCTGGGAGAACTTCCCGACCCTGTTCTCATCGCGCGTGGTTCCGGCTCTGATGACCTGGAACCAGGGCTCTCCGGACTTCTCGTGGATCTCGGTCAAGTAGGAGCCGAGTGACGACGGGTAGTTCACAGCCGTCTACTTCCTCCCCCCGGGCTCAAAGCCCGGGGGGAGGAAGCCTTCAGTCCGATGCTCTGCTCGGACTTCTCGGGCGACCGTTCCGCTCGCCGATGCTTCGCTACATCGTCCGGCGCATCTTCTGGGGCATCGCGATGTTGATCATCGTGAGCGCGCTCACCTTCATCATCTTCTATCTCTTCCCGTCGGCTGATCCGGCGCAGTTGCGTGCCGGTAGGAACCCCAACCCCGGAGCTGTCGCTGCGATCCGGCACTCGCTCGGCCTCGACAAGCCCTTCTACGTTCAGTACTGGGAATACATGAAGGGCCTGGTCCTTCACTTCAACCTCGGATACTCGTACTTCAACCAAGCCTCGGTTCGCTCTCAGATCTTTGCGCGCCTGCCCGTGACGGCCTCACTCGCCTTCGGCGCCCTGATTCTCTGGATGCTGATCGGAATCCCGATCGGGATCATCTCGGCGATCAAGCCGCGCAGCTTTCTCGACCGGCTGACCATGAGCGGCTCTCTGGTCGCGATCTCGGCCCCCGTCTACTGGCTGGGCCTGGTCGCCCTGTTCCTGTTCGCGAACGACATCGGCGTCGTCCACCTCTTCCCGGGCTCGGGCACGTACGTCCCGTTCAGCCAGAGCCCGACCAGATGGTTTGGCTCGCTGATTCTCCCCTGGTTCGTCCTTGCGGCCTCGTTCGCCGCGTTCTACGCACGCATGGTTCGGGCGCAGGTGCGAGAGACGATGAGCGAGGACTTCATCCGAACCGCGCGCGCCAAGGGTCTATCCGAGCGGCGCGTGATCTTCCGGCACGGCCTGCGCGCCGCGCTGACGCCCGTCGTGACGATGGCCGGCCTCGACCTGAGCGGCCTGCTCGGCGGAGCGATCCTGACCGAGACGGTCTTCAACATCCCGGGCGTCGGGCGCTATGCCTACGACGCGATCGTCAACTCCGATTTCCCGCCGATCCAGGGCACGGTCTTGTTCAGTGCGTTCTTCATCATCTCGGCCAACATCATCGTTGACGTCGTCTACGCCTTCCTCGACCCGCGGGTCAGGTTCTAGCCGGTAACGCTATGGCGCTTCTCGAGATACGCGATCTACACGTGCACTTCCGCACTCACGACGGCGTCGTGCGCGCCGTCGAAGGCGCGCGCCTCTCGGTCGATCGGGGCCAGACGCTCGGTATCGTCGGCGAGTCGGGGTCGGGCAAGAGCGTCACGGCGCTGACAACGATCGGCTTGACCAGGTTCCCGAACGCCACCATCACCGGCGAGATCGAGTTCGACGGTATGAACCTGGTGACGCTGCCCGACAAGCAGATGCGGAGCGTGCGCGGGAAGCGGATAGCGATGATTTTCCAGGATCCGCTCTCCTCACTGCACCCGCTGTTCAAGGTCGGCTGGCAGATCGTGGAGGCGATCCGCACACACGAGAACGTCTCCAAGAAGGCGGCGCGCGAGCGCGCGATCGACGCCCTGCGCGAGGTCGGGATACCGAACCCGGAGAAGCGAATCGATAACTACCCGCACGAACTTTCCGGCGGTATGCGCCAGCGCGTGATGATCGCCATGGCCCTGGTGTTGAAGCCCGACGTGCTGATCGCGGACGAGCCGACCACGGCCCTCGACGTCACCGTCCAGGCCCAGATCCTCGACCTGATCCGCAAGCTCAAAGACGAGTACGGGACGGCCGTGATCATGATCACCCACGATCTCGGAGTCATTGCCGAGATCGCCGACGAGGTCGCGGTGATGTATGCCGGACGGGTGATGGAGCGAACGACTCGCGAACAGCTGTTCACCGTCCCGGAGCTCCCCTACACGTGGGGGCTGATGCGCTCGATTCCGCGCCTGGACGCACCGCGCCCGGGTCGCCTCGACTCCATCTCGGGCCTGCCTCCGAGCCTGATCCACCTTCCGTCGGGCTGCCCGTTCCATCCGCGCTGTCCCTACGTAATGGACATCTGCGTCAAGAGCGATCCGCAGCTGGAGGCGTCCGAACCGGGACATCTTGTTGCTTGCCATCTGCCGTCCGCCGAGCGACAGCAAATCGGGCGCGACCTCCAAGCCGGATACACAGCGTGATTCGATGACCGATCTTCCGAACTCCACCTCCGCAACTCCCGCCGCGTCGCCGGTCGATCCCGACAACCTGATTGTCGTGCGCGGGCTGACCAAGCACTTTGCGCTCACCCGCGGCGTCCTGTTCAGCGAGGAGGTGGGCCAGGTTCACGCCGTCGACGACGTGTCGCTCGAGGTGAGGCGCGGCGAGACGCTCGGCTTGGTGGGCGAGACAGGGTGCGGAAAATCGACGCTTGCGCGCCTCATTACGCGCCTGATCGAGCCGACCCGGGGGCAGATCATCTTCGACGGCCAGGACATCACCACCTGGTCGCGGCGCCGCCTGCGCCCGCTTCGCCGCGACATGCAGATCATTCTCCAGGATCCGTACTCGGCGCTGAACCCGCGCCGCTCGATCGGCTCGATCATCGGCGAGCCGCTGCGGATTCACAAGC
>Ga0209747_1001250_pt1 | contig 13589 bp, 10 predicted proteins | sample BarGraNGADG00311_FD_184498 | JGI IMG/M metagenome (GOLD analysis project Ga0209747, IMG submission 184498) | Arctic peat soil microbial communities from Barrow, Alaska - Barrow Graham LP Ref core NGADG0011-311 (SPAdes) (version 2) | ecosystem: Environmental > Terrestrial > Soil > Wetlands > Peat... | reverse complement strand
ACCCATTCACACCCGACCCATTCACACGCGAAGGGTCCAGCAGCTGATGGCCGTCACCAGCACCGGGCGCATGGCGCTCTACCTGCAGGACAAGCACCCGATCCGCGCAGGCATGGACTACGTCCGGTACGCCGAGGAGCGCGGCTTCGAGGCGGTGTGGCAGGCCGAGTCCCGGCTGGTCCGGGAGGCGACCGTGCCGATGGCCGCGTTCGCCGCGGTCACCGAGCGAATCAAGGTCGGTTCCGGCGTCATCCCGATCTGGACCCGTAACGTCGGCCTGCTGGCGGCGACCTTCTCGACGCTGGACGAGCTGGCGCCCGGCCGGGTGATGCTCGGGCTCGGCGCCTGGTGGGAGCCGCTGGCCTCGAAGGTCGGCGTGGACCGGCGTAAGCCGCTGCGCGCCATGCGCGAGGTGGTCGAGGCGACCCGCCGGCTGCTGGCGATGGAGCGGGTCAGCTACGACGGCGAGTTCGTCCACCTCCACGACGTCGAGATCGACATCGTGCACGGCGACCGGTCGCCGAAGAAGGTGCCGATCTACATCGGCGCGACCGGCATGAAGATGATGGAGCTGGCCGGTGAGATCGCCGACGGCGCCGTGCTCAACTACATGGTCAGCCCGAAGTACAACGCTGAGGCGATGGCGGCGCTGGCGGCCGGAGCCGAGCGCGCCGGGCGCTCGGTCACCGACATCGACCGGCCGCAGCTGGTGGTCTGCTCCATGGACCCCGACCGCGAGGTCGCGCTCGACCGCGCCCGAGAGCTGCTGACGCAGTACCTCGGCCAGCAGCCGCACATCATGAAGGCCAGCGGGGTCGACCAGGCGCTGATCGACGAGATCGGCAAGGTCCTGACCTGGCCGGCCAGCGAAGACGACATCCGCAAGGCCATGCGCCTCGTCCCGGACGAGGCCGTGCAGATGATCTCTGCCTCCGGCACGCCGGCTGAGTGCACGGCGAAGGTCCAGTCCTACATCGACGCGGGCGCCACCTGCCCGATCCTCTATCCGCTGGGAGACGACGTGCGGCTCATGATCGACACGTTCGCGCCGGAGACCGGCCAGTGACCGGACGGTTCGCCATCTCGACCGGGGACACCCTGGCCGTTGACGGCGGCGCGCACACCCGCGACCCGCTGGAGTTCCATCGCAAGCTGCCCGGCTACCGGCCGACCCCGCTGCTGACCGCCCCCTCGCTGGCTACCTCGCTCGGGGTCGCCGAGGTACTCGTCAAGGATGAGTCCAGCCGGCTGGGGCTGCCGGCGTTCAAGATACTGGGCGCGTCCTGGGCGGCGTACCGGGCAGTGGTGGACCGCCTCGGCGGCGAGATCGAGCCGTGGTCGACGGTGGCGGAGCTGGCCGAGCGGGTCGCTTCGCTCAAGCCGTTCAAGCTGGCCGCGGCGACCGACGGTAACCACGGCCGGGCAGTGGCCAGGATGGCGGCGCTGATGGGGTTCGACGCCGACATCTACGTGCCGGCCGGAACGGCCCAGGCCCGCGTCGACGGGATCGACAGCGAAGGTGCCTCCTGCACCGTCGTCGACGGCAACTACGACGACGCGATCGCCCGCTCCGCGAAGGAGGCCGGCGAGCGGTGCCTGGTCATCTCGGACACGTCCTGGCCGGGCTACGTCGACATCCCGACCTGGGTGATCGAGGGGTACGGCAGCATCCTCTGGGAGGTCGAGGACCAGCTGGCCGAGCGAGGCGATGCCACGCCGGACATCGTCGTGGTCCAGATGGGCGTCGGCGCCCTGGCCGCCGCGGTCTGCGGGCACTACCGGCGCGCGGACGCGCCCAGCCGTCCCCGGCTGCTGGGGGTCGAGCCGCTGTCCGCCGACTGCATCTTGGAGTCGGTGGAGGCCGGCGAGATCATCACCATCGACAGTGCCCAGGACTCCATCATGGCCGGCCTCAACTGTGGTACGCCGTCCCTGCTGGCCTGGCCGCTGGTCTCGACAGCCATCGACGTCTACGTCGCCGTCGACGACGACCGGGCGCGCGAAGGCATGCGCCAGCTCGCCTCAGCCGGCGTGGTCGCCGGTGAGACCGGGGCCGCCGGGTTGGCCGGCTTGATCGAGCTGACCCAGTCGGCCGACGCGGAGCCGGCGCGCAAGGCGCTGGGGCTAGACGAGTCCAGCCGGGTGCTCGTGCTGTCCACCGAGGGGGCGACCGACCCGGAGGCCTACGAGCAGATCGTGGGCCGCCCGCAGCAGGCCGTTGCCAGCTCGAGCGTGCCGACGACCTGAGCCGTTCCGATCCACTTACCCGGCGGGACCGATCCACGCCCCGCCCCGGATCGACACCGATGCCAACGGGCAGAAGGAGTTTCTTCATGCGCAGCTTCGCCGGCAGGGACATCCTGTCGTTGAAAGAGTTCGAGCGAGACGAGTACTTCCAGGTCTTCGAGGTCTGCGAGCGGCTCAAGCACTACGCCCGCGACCGGCACAATGGTGATCTGCTCAAGGACAAGACGCTGCTGACGGCGTTCTACCAGCCGAGCACCCGGACCCGACTAGCCACCGAGGCCGGCATGCACCGTCTCGGCGGGCACGTCCTGGGCTTCTCCGACGCGAAGATGACCCGCGCGGGGGACTTCTACCAGGAGAGCATCAAGGACACCGTCCATATGCTGGAGTACTACGGCGATGTCATCGCGATGCGCCACTTCCAGCAGGGTGCCCCGCGGGAGGCGGCCAAGTGGGCCTCCGTCCCCGTCATCAACTGCGGCGACGGTTGGGGCGAGCACCCCACCCAGGTCTTGACCGACCTCTACACCACCTGGAAGCACAAGGGGACGCTGGACGGGCTGCGATTCCTCTGCGTCGGTGACATGCGGATGCGCACCATGCACTCAATCCTGTACGCCGCCGCCCAGTTCGATATCCAGGCCGACCTGGTCTGCCCCCCGGAGATGTCGCTGCTGGACGAGTTCAAGGCCGAGCTGGCGGAGCGCAACGTCACCTACCGCGAGATGGAGTCGGTCGAGGACTGCATCGCCGACGCCGACGTCATCTACATGGAGCCGGTCGTCCAAGCCGACTACACCAAGTCGCGCGACGAGGGTGGCGAGGACAAGGGCCTGACTCCCGCGGCGTACCAGGTGACCCGGGAGCTGATGCGCGCCCAGGCCAAGCGCGACTCGATCATCTTGCACTCGCTGCCGCGGATGGACGAGCTGCCGGCGGACGTGGACAACACCCGGCACGCCCGCTACTGGTTCGAGGCGTTCAACGGGGTCGTCATGCGGATGGCGTTGCTGGCGCTGGTCCTCGGCGCGGTCGAGTAGGAGGCGAACCCATGCAGACCCATCTTCGCGGCCGCGACCTGATCACCCTGCAGGAGTGGACGAAAGACGAGATTGACACGCTGCTCGATGTCGCCTTCATGCTCAAGCGCGAGCGCGCGCTGGGGCGGGCACACCCGATCCTGCGGGACAAGGTGCTGGCCATGCTGTTCTTCTTCGCCAGCACCCGGACCCGGGCCTCGTTCGAGGCCGGGATGGCACAGCTCGGCGGGCACGCCCAGTTCATCGAGAGCCGCACCACCCAGATCTCGCACGGGGACACCGCCACCGAGATCGGGGAGATCATGGGCCGCTACAACGACGGCATCGCCATCCGGCAGGTCGACTGGGGCGTCGGCAACGGCTACATCCGTGACGTCGCCGCCGCCAGCCGAGTGCCGGTGCTCAACATGCAGTGCGACATCTACCACCCGCACCAGGCGTTGGCCGACCTGATGACCATCATCGAGCGGTTCGGTGACCCGCGCGGCAAGTCGGCCACGGTCAGTTGGGCGTACGCCGCCAGCTACCAGAAGCCGATGAGCGTGCCGCAGAGCCTGGCCCTGTTGCTGCCGCGCTTCGGCATGAACGTCCGGCTGGTGCACCCGCCGGAGTTTCGACTCATGCCGGAGATCCTCGAGCAGGCCGAGGCCAACGCCAAGCGTGGGCACGGCAGCTTCGAGATCATGGACGACTTCGAGGCCGGGGTCACCGACACCGACGTCTTCTACGCCAAGAGCTGGGGCGCCATGCTCACCACCACCGACGAGGGCGAGGGGGCGGCGATCATTGACAAGTACCCGGACTGGATCGCCGACGAGCGGCGGATGGCGATGGCGCACGAGGACGCCATCTACATGCACCCGCTGCCCGCCGACCGCGGCGTCGAAGTGGCGGATGCGGTCATCGACGGCCCGCACTCCGTGGTCTTCGACCAGGCCGAGAACCGCCTGCACGGCCAGAAGGCCGTGATGGCGCTCACGATGAACTGACGAGGAGACACTGACCTGACGAGGAGACACTGACATGGGCGACCGGACCGCCATCGTAGCGATCGGCGGCAACTCGCTGATCAAGGACAAGATGCACGAGTCCGTTCGGGACCAGTACATCGCGGCGCACGAGACGTCCCAGCACATCGCCTCCATGGTCGAGCAGGGGTGGGACGTCGTGATCGGGCACGGCAACGGCCCACAGGTTGGCTTCATCCTGCGACGCTCGGAGCTGGCCGCCCATGAGCTGCACGAGATACCGCTGGACGTCTGCGGTGCCGACTCCCAGGGCGCCATCGGGTATGCGCTGGCCCAGAACCTGCAGAACGAGCTGCGCCGGCGTGGCATCAGCAAGCCGGTGGCCGCGGTCGTCACCCAGACCGAGGTCGCTCGCGACGACCCCGCCTTCGCCGACCCGAGCAAGCCGATCGGCTCCTTCATGGACGCCGCCGAGGCCAAGCGCCGGCGGACCAAGGACGGCTGGGACCTGGTCGAGGACGCCAACCGCGGCTACCGACGGGTGGTGGCCTCGCCGCGGCCGGTGCGCATCGTCGAGCTCGACGCCATCAGGACGCTCACCGACGCGGGGACTGTCGTGATCGGCATCGGCGGCGGCGGCATTCCCGTCGTTGCCAACGCCGACGGCGACCTCGAAGGGGTAGCCGCGGTCATCGACAAGGACCTCGGCTGCTCCCTGCTCGCTCAACAGCTCGGTGCGGAGTTGCTCCTCATCACCACCGCGGTGGAGAAGGTCGCGCTGAACTTTGGCCGGCCGGACGAGGTCTGGCTGGACCACCTGACGCTGGCCGAGGCCAAGCAACACCTGGCCGAAGGCACGCACTTCGCCCGGGGCAGCATGAAGCCGAAGATCGAGTCGGTCATCGAGTACCTGGAAGGCGGCGGCACCGAGGCGGTCATCACCAATCCGGAGAATATGGCGCGCGCGCTGGCCGGGGACACCGGGACCCGGTTCACCCGGGACTGATCGCCCGGACCGAGGGCATCGCGCAGGCGAAGAGAGGTAGATCGTGGACTTCCTGCAGCCGCGGAGCTGGTCGGACGCGCTGGCGGCCAAGACAAACCGGCCCGACGCCCAGCCGCTGGCCGGGGGCACCGACGTGCTGGTCGACCTGAACTTCGATCGGCATCGGCCCGCGGCGCTGCTCGACCTCGGCCGCGTCGGTGAGCTGGCCGGCTGGAGCCGAGACGACGACGCGCTGCGCCTTGGCGCCGGGCTCACCTACACGATCGCCGCGGCCGAGCTCGTCGATGACCTGCCCGGCCTGGCGATGGCGGCCCGCACCGTGGGGTCGCCGCAGATCCGCAACCGCGGCACGATCGGCGGCAACCTCGGGTCCGCCTCGCCGGCCGGAGACGCACACCCACCGCTGCTGGCGGCCGGGGCCGAGGTGGAGCTCGCCTCGGCCGCCGGCAGTCGGCGGGTGCCGATCCGCGAGTTCTTTCTCGGACCCAAGCGCAACGCCTTGGCGCCCGACGAGCTGATCGCCGCCGTGCTCGTCCCCCGGGCCACCGGGCCGCAGCAATTCGCCAAGGTCGGCTCCCGCAACGCCATGGTGATCGCTGTCTGCTCGTTTGCGCTGGCGCTGCACCCGGACCGTCAGCGGGTGGGCACCGGCATCGGGTCTGCCGGCCCGGTGCCCCTGGTCGCCGACGACGCCGAGCGCTTCTGTGAAGGCGCGCTGGCGGAGTCGGACCTGTGGTCGACTCGGGCGCCGATCGAGGAGTCAACGCGGCGGAGGTTCGGGGAGCTGGTCGCCGCCGCCGCCCGGCCGATCGATGACGTCCGAGGCAGCGCGGCGTACCGCTCGCATGCCCTGTCCGTGTTGGCCGCCCGCGCGCTGGGTTGGGCCTGGGCGGACTATCGGAGGAGCTGACATGCAGCTGCACTGCACGGTGAACGGCGAGCCCCGGGAGGCCGACGGGGTCTGGGAGGGCGAGAGCCTGCTCTATGTGCTGCGCGAGCGGCTCGGGCTCCCCGGCTCGAAGAACGCCTGCGAACAAGGCGAGTGTGGCTCCTGCTCGGTCTACCTGGACGGCACGCTGGTCTGCGCCTGCCTGGTCGCGGCCGGCCAGGCCGAGGGCGCTCGCATCCAGACAGTGGAGGGACTCGCCGACGGCGACACCCTGCATCCGGTGCAGCAGGCGTACGTCGCGGCCGGAGCGGTCCAGTGCGGATTCTGTACGCCGGGGCTGATCATGGCCACCTATGACCTGCTTCGGCGGATCCCGGCACCGACCGACGTAGCGATCCGCGAGGCCTTGGCCGGCAACCTGTGTCGCTGCACCGGCTACGAGAAGATCCTCGACGCCGTCCGGATGGCCGCCGCGAACGCGGGAGTTGGCGAGTGATGCGCGGCGATAGGTCACTGCGCGCCACGTCGAGCCGGCCGACCGGACAGCGGCCGGCCGCACCGGTCACTCCGGTCACTGGTGGCCTCGGCGAGAGCGCGCGACGCCCGGACGCCACCTTGAAGGTCAAGGGCGACTTCGCCTACTCCTCCGACCTGTGGGCCGAAGGGATGCTGTGGGGGACCACGGTTCGCAGCCCTCATCCCCGGGCCAAGATCCGCTCGATCGACGTCAGCGAGGCGCTCATGGTGGCCGGGGTGGCCACGGTGCTCACCGCCGACGACGTACCCGGTCGCAAGACCTTCGGCATGGAGGTGCCCGACCAGCCGGTGCTCGCCTGGGGCGACATCCGCTACCAGGGTGAGGCGGTGGCCCTGGTGGCCGCCGACCATCCGGAGACCGCCCGCCGCGCCGCCGCGCTGGTGCGGGTGGACTACGAGGTGCTAGATCCGGTCGTCGACGCCGAGGCGGCGATGGCGCCCGACGCACCCGCGCTGCACCCCAGCGGCAACGTGCTGAAACACGTGAAGATCCGCCACGGCGCCCAGCAACCCACCGCGGACGTCGTCGTCACCGGCGAGTACGAGGTCGGCATGCAGGATCAGGCCCCGCTGGGACCGGAGTCCGGGCTGGCGATCCCGGACGGCGAGGGCGGGATCGACCTCTACGTCGCCACCCAGTGGCTGCACGTCGACCATGACCAGCTGGTGGCCAGCCTGGGCCTGCGGCCGGCGCAGATCCGGATGACCATGGCCGGCATCGGCGGGGCCTTCGGGGCGCGCGAGGACATCTCCATCCAGATCCACGCCTGCCTGCTGGCGCTGCGCACCGGCCGGCCGGTGAAGATGTCCTACCCCCGGCAGGAGTCCTTCGTCGGGCACGTGCACCGGCATCCGGCCCGACTGCAGTACGAGCACGGCGCCACCCGGGACGGCCGACTGGTCTCCGTGAAGACGCGCATCGTCTTCGACGGCGGGGCCTACGCGTCCAGCTCGAACGCGGTCTGCCTGAACGCCGCGACCTTCGCCTGCGGACCCTACGAAGTGCCCAACGCGACCATCGACTGCTACGTCACCTACACGAACAACCCGCCGTGTGGCGCCATGCGGGGCTTCGGCGCGGTGCAGGCCTGCTTCGGCTACGAGTCGCAGATGGACAAGCTGGCGGCGGCGCTGGGCATGGACCCGGTCGAGCTGCGGCTGGCGAATGCGATGCGCGAGGGTACGTCGCTGCCGACCGGTCAGCGGGTGGAAGGTCCCGCGCCGGTGGCCGAGATCCTGCGCAGCCTGCGGGCGATGCCGCTGCCGCCGGACGCGGACGGAGCCGGCGAAGCCGAGCGCGACCTGCGCGAGCTACCGGGCGGGGTGTCCAACACCACCCACGGCGAAGGTGTCCGCCGCGGCGTCGGCTACGCCGTGGGCTACAAGAACATCGCGTTCTCCGCCGGCTTCGACGACTACGCCACTGCCCGGGTGCGGCTGTCCGTGGTCGCCGGCGAGCCGATCGCCGAGGTGCACAGCGCCGCTGCCGAGGTCGGCCAGGGCGTGGTCACGCTGCAACTGCAGATCGTCCGCACCGAGCTCGGCGTACAGCGGGCCGTGGTGCTGCCCGCCGACACCCAGGTTGGCTCGGCCGGCTCGTCGTCGGCCTCCCGACAGACCTGGATGACCGGCGGGGCAGTCAAGGCGGCGTGCGAGGCCGTCCGCGAGCGGGTGCTTGCGCTGGCCGCATCCAAGCTCGGCGCCACCGGCCGGTTGGTGCTGGCGGATGGCGCGGTGCTAGTCGCCGACGCCGGAGCGGCGCCGACGCGGGTGTTCACCCTGGCGGACCTGTTGGGGGCCGAGGTGGTCGAGGAGACCGTCGAGTACCGGCACGCCCCGACCGAGGACCTGGACCCGGAGACCGGCCAGGGCAACGCGCACGTCGGCTTCGCCTTTGCCGGCCACCGGGCGGTGGTGGACGTGGACACCGAGCTGGGCCTGGTCAAGGTGGTCGAGATGGCCACCGCCCAGGACGTCGGGCGGGCGCTCAACCCCCAGGCGGTGGAGGGCCAGCTCCAAGGTGGGACCGCCCAAGGCCTCGGCCTGGCGCTGATGGAGGAGATCCAAATCTCCGGCGGCAAGGTGCGCAACCCGTCGTTCACCGACTACCTGATCCCGACCATCCTGGACATGCCGCCGGTCCGGATGGACATCCTCGAGCTGGGTGACCCGGTCTCGCCGTACGGCGTGAAAGGCGTCGGGGAGCCACCGACGATCTCCTCTCCGGCCGCGGTCGCCGCGGCGCTGCGGGCGGCCACCGGCCGGGCGCTGAGGAGGATCCCGATTCGCCCGGAGCACATCACCGGCCTGCTGGAAACCCGCACCGACCCGGTGGCCGACGACCCGACCAAGCCCGCCCGGATCAGCGCGGAGATGCAGTGACTTCGACGGCCGTCTGCCCGGCGAGCGCCGGGCGGCCTCAGGGGACCTCGGTGAGCGCCTGGGCGAACTGGGCCGCGTACAGCCGGGCGTATGCGCCAGCGCCGGCCAGCAGCTCGGCATGCGTACCCTGCTCGACGATCCGGCCGGACTCCATCACCAGGATCAGGTCGGCGTCCCGGATCGTGGACAGCCGGTGAGCGATCACAAAGCTGGTCCGACCTTGGCGCAGCCGGCTCATGGCCCGCTGGATGAGGACTTCGGTGCGGGTGTCCACCGAGCTGGTTGCCTCGTCCAGGATGAGGATGGCGGGCTCGGCCAGGAAGGCTCGGGCGATCGTGATCAACTGCTTCTCGCCGGCGCTGACCGTCGACCCCTCCTCGTCCAGGATGGTGTCGTAGCCATCCGGCAGGGTGCGGACGAACCGGTCCACGTGCGTGGCCCGCGCCGCGGCGACAATCCGCTCGAAGGACGCGTCCGGCGCGCCGTACGAGATGTTCTCGGCGATCGTGCCGCCGAACAGCCACGCGTCCTGAAGCACCATGCCGGTCCGGCGGCGTAGGTTCTCGCGGGTCATCGCGGCGATGTCGATCCCGTCCACGGTGATCTGCCCGGCGGACACTTCATAGAACCGCATCAGCAGGTTGACCAGGGTGGTCTTGCCGGCGCCCGTCGGGCCGACGATGGCCACGGTCTGGCCCGGTTGCACGCGCAGCGACAGGTCCTCGATTAGCGGCGTGTCGGGGGAGTAGCGGAACGACACGTGGTCGAACTCCACCCGACCGCGCACCGAACTCGGGGAGACCGCAGCCACCGGATCGGGGTCCTGCTCGGTAGCGTCGAGCAGGGCGAAGACCCGCTCGGCCGAGGCCACCCCCGACTGCAGCAGGTTGGCCATGCTCGCCACCTGCGTGAGCGGCTGGCTGAACTGCCGGGAGTACTGGATAAACGCTTGGACCTCGCCGAGGGAGAGAGCCCCGGATGCGACCCGCAGTCCACCGACCACCGCGACTAACACGTAATTGATGTTTCCGATGAACATCATCGCCGGCTGGATCAGGCCGGAGAGAAACTGGGCCCGAAAGCCGGCCGCGTACAGGGCATCGTTGTGTTCGGCGAAGGTGCTGGTTGCCTCCTCCTGCCGGCCGAAGACCTTGACCAGGGAGTGGCCGGTGTACATCTCCTCGATGTGGCCGTTGAGCCGACCCGTGGTGGCCCACTGCTTGACGAACTGCGGTTGAGCGAGGCGACCGATCCGCCCCGCCACGGCGACCGAGACCGGGACCGTTACCACCGCGATCAACGCCAGTAGCGGTGAGATCACGACCATCATGGTCAGTACGCCGATGATGGTCAGCAGCGAGGTCACCATCTGGCTGAGGGTCTGCTGCAGCGTCTGGGCCACGTTGTCCATGTCGTTGGTGACCCGGCTGAGCACCTCGCCGCGCGGCTGGCGGTCGAAGTAGCTCAGCGGCAATCGGGCGAGCTTGGCCTGGGCCTGCTGGCGCAACCGGTAGACCGAGCGCTGGACGATCGTCGCGGTCAGTCGCCCCTGCAGCAGACTGGCGAGCGACGCCCCGACGTACACCCCCGCGACGATCAGCAGAACGCGCTGAACCTGGCCGAAGTCGATCCCGCGGCCGGGCACCAGGTGCATCGACGCCAGCATGTCGGCGAGTCGGCCCTGCCCGCTGGCCCGCAGGTTGCGCACCGTCTCCGCCTGCGTCGTGCCGGGCGGGATCCGCCGGCTCACCACGCCGGAGAAGATTAGGTCGGTCGCCTGGCCGAGAATCCTCGGGCCAAGCACGGACAGGGCGACGCTCGCGGCTCCGAGCGCCAGCGTGAGCGCGATCAGCAGGCGCTCGGGGCGCATGTTGGCGAGCAGCCGACGGCTCGAGCCGCGAAAGTCCAGCGACTTCTCCGTCGGCATTCCACCCATGAAGGCGCCGGGTCCGTGCCGGGCTCCCTGGCCCCCGGCCGGTCCTGGACCGCGGCGCGGGGTCGGCGGCTCCAGGACCGGGGCGGTCGGGGAGCTGTCTGCGGGGGCGGATGCCGCGGCCGGAGACGTCGGTGCGGTCACGCCGCCGCCTCCTGCTCGGTCAGCTGGGACAGCACAATCTCCCGGTAGGTCTCGTCCGTGGCCATCAGTTCGTCATGGGTGCCGACGGCGACGACGCGCCCCTCCTCCAGGACAACGATCCGGTCGGCGTGCCGGATGGTGCTCACCCGCTGCGCGACGATGACCACCGTCGCGTCGGCGGTGTCGCGGGCCAGGGCGGCCCGCAGCGCGGCGTCGGTGGCGTAGTCCAGCGCGGAGAAGGAGTCGTCGAACAAGTAGATCTCCGGTCGGCGTACCAGCGCCCGGGCGATGGCGAGGCGCTGCCGCTGGCCGCCGGAGACGTTGGTGCCACCCTGCGCGATCGGCGCGTTCAGGCCGTCGGGCATGGCCGCCACGAAGTCCCGAGCCTGCGCGGTTTCCAGCGCCTGCCACAGTTCGGCGTCGGTGGCGTCGGACCTGCCGTAGCGCAGGTTGGAGGCGACCGTGCCGGAGAACAGGTACGGGATCTGCGGCACCAGCCCGACCGCGACCGAGAGCGCCGCCGGGTCCAGCTCCCGGACGTCGACGCCGTCGACGAGCACGCTGCCGCCGGTGGCGTCGAACAGCCGGGGGACAAGGTTCAGCAAGGTGGTCTTGCCGCTTCCGGTGCTGCCGATTACTGCGATGGTCTCGCCGGGCCGGGCGACGAGGTCAATGCCTCGCAGCACGGGCTCCTCGGCGCCGGGGTAGCGAAACTCGACGTTGCGCAGTTCAACGTGACCGCGGCCGGTGCGCCGGCGCACTGGGTCCGCCGCCGGCACCACGCTGGAGCTGGTGTCGAGCACCTCCTCGATCCGCTCGGCGGAGACCTCGGCGCGCGGCACCAGCATGAACATGAAGGTGGCCATCAGCACCGACATCAGGATCTGCATCAGGTAACTCAGGAAGGCCGTCAGGGCGCCGACCTGCATGCCGCCGCTGTCGATCCGGTGCCCGCCGAACCACAACACCGCGACGCTGGAGACGTTCATCACCAGCATTACCGCTGGGAACATCAGCGCCATCAGCCGGCCGATGCCGAGCGAGACGTCCAGCAGCTCGGTGTTGGCCGCGGCGAACCGGTCCTGCTCGCGGCCGTCCCGCACGAAGGCCCGGATGACGCGGACGCCGGTGATCTGCTCGCGCAGCACGCTGTTGATCCGGTCGATCCGGGTCTGCATCAGGCGGAACAGTGGCCGCATCCGGGAGATGATCGCGGCCACGATGACGGCCAGCACCGGGACGATGATGAGCAGGAGGGCCGACAGCGGCACGTCTTGGTTGAGCGCCATCAGGATACCGCCGACGGCCATGATGGGCGCAGACACGATCATGGTGAACGTCATCAGGACCAGCATCTGGACCTGCTGGACGTCGTTGGTGGTGCGCGTGATCAGCGACGGCGTGCCGAAGTGGCCTACCTCGCGGGCGGAGAATCCCAGCACCTGGTGGAAGATCGCTGACCGGACGTCGCGGCCCACGGCCATGGCGGTCCGGGCGCCGAAGTAGACGGCAACGACGGAGCAGACGATCTGCACCATCGTCACGCCGATCATGATGGCGCCGACATGCAGGATGTAGCCGGCGTCGCCCTTGATCACCCCATTGTCGATGATGTCGGCGTTCAGCGTGGGCAGGTACAGCGTGGCCAGCGTCTGCACCAACTGCAGCGCGACCACCACGGCGATGGCCGTGCGGTACGGCGGCAGGTAGGTGCGCAGGAGCCGGATCAGCAATTGGTCGCCTCTGGGCCGGACGACACCGGGATGCCTGTGGTCACGACCCGCAACCTACCTAGATGCCGGGCTGACGGCTGCCCGGATCAGCCCCGGCCGCGAGGGCCGCGGCATGCCGGTTGTGCTCGGTGATGACGGGCTCCAGGTCCAGGGTGACCACCTCGCCGTCGGCGACTACCACCCGACCGTTGATCACTGTGTGCCGGGCGCGCTGTGGGGCGCAGAAGACGGCCGCGGCCACCGGGTCGGACAGGCCGCCGGCGTAGCCGAGGGTTTCCAGGTCGAGGGTGAAGAAATCGGCGCACTTGCCGGGTTCGAGCGAGCCGATGTCGGTGCGGCCCAGCACTGCGGCGCCGCCGCGGGTGCCCAGCCCCAGGGCCTCGCGGGCGGTCATCCACTCGGCTGCCCGGCGCGGGTCGGAGGTCGACAACTCGGTCTCCGGCCCCTCCGGCGGTCGGAGGCCGATCTTCAGCCGGGCCAGCAACATCGCCTGACGAACCTCGGCCAGCAGCGCGGACGAGTCGTTGCTGGCCGAGCCGTCGACGCCCAGACCGACGGCAACGCCGGCGGCCAGGTAGTCCTTGACCGGGGCGATGCCTGAGGCCAGTCGCATGTTCGACGTCGGGCAGTGGCAGACCTCGGCGCCCCGGTCGGCGAACAGCCGGATCTCGGCGGCGTCGACGTGGACGGCATGGGCGAACCAGACGTCG
>Ga0209747_1001248_pt1 | contig 13606 bp, 9 predicted proteins | sample BarGraNGADG00311_FD_184498 | JGI IMG/M metagenome (GOLD analysis project Ga0209747, IMG submission 184498) | Arctic peat soil microbial communities from Barrow, Alaska - Barrow Graham LP Ref core NGADG0011-311 (SPAdes) (version 2) | ecosystem: Environmental > Terrestrial > Soil > Wetlands > Peat ... | reverse complement strand
GGTGCCGTCGACGCCGGCTGCCTGGACCCGATGCTGGACCGGCTGCTCGCGGTGGACGTGGCCGGCCCACCGGACTTCGCCCTGGCCGCTGACCTGGTGGGGCTGCGAGTCGCGGTCTCCCGACTGGAGTCGGAGTTCGCCCGCCGGCTGGTGGTCTTCGACCGCCGCGGGGCGGCCGGGGGGCATCTGCTGTTTCAACACGCCGCCAACCCCAGCGCTAACGGCGGATCTCGGTCAGAACGATGAGCTGCTCACCGTCGCGGACAGGGCCGAAACAGACTGTGCCGGTCTGGGCCAGGTAACGCAGCAGGTGGGTGGCGCGCGGGCCGACTGCGTCAGGCCAGCGGCGGCCCAGAGGCCGAGCAGTTCGGCGCGCCGCAAGTGCTGGCCTCCGCGCAGCGCGTCGGTGGCATGCTCCCGGGCTCGCTCGAGCGTGGGTCCAGACCTCGGGGGTCTCGGGGTTGCCGTGGATCAGGACGACGGTCATGCGGTTCAGGCAGCAGGGGAAGCGGCTGAACCGGTGGCCAGCAGCGATGCGGTCAGGCGAGTTACGACATCGAGGACCGTTCGCAGCTCATCGACATCGACGTCAGCCGCCCCAAGGACGCGCTTGGCCCATGCAGTCTGCTCGTCGACGGGGTCGCCCGTGGCGTAGAGGCCGTGCCAGGCCTCGAGCACTGCGGGTGAATGGCCCAGAACCTCTGTGCCGTTTGACGATCGCGCTGCGGGACCCCTTCGGACCGGCCCTGACGGCGAGCAAGTGCTCCGATTGCTGATCAGCTACTGATCAAAGCCGGCCGCTGCGGTGCGGCAAGGTCGTCGGGCAGGTGGTCGAACCAGTCCAGGACGGCGGTCTCGTAGCGCCGGCCGAAGTCGAGGGTAACCAGGTCGCGGGGCGCGGCGCCGTCGGCTTCGGCGGCCGCGAACTCGGCCCGATAGGCCTGGAGTCGGGCGGCGTGGACGGCGCGGTGGCGGGCCAGGAACCCAGCCAGCTGGTTGGGGTCGAGGTGCCGGCCGATGGCGAGGGTCAGGAGCAGCGGGTAGCGAATCTGCTCTGGGCCGGGCTCCTGCCTGCCCGAGCCAGTTCCGGAATGCCTCCCGTCCGGCGTCGGTGAGCCGGTACGGCCGCCGGTCCCGGGGGCCGACCTCGTCGGCCTCGATCAGCCCGTCCCAGCCATGGTCGTGAGTTCACGGTAGACCTGGCTGCGGGTCAGGCTCCAGAAATCCCCGATCGCCTGTGGGGCGGTGCCGACCAGGTCCCAGCCGGACTGCGGGCCGTCGTGCAGAAATCCCAGCAGCGACCCGACGGTGGCCTTGTTGCGGACAGTGCTCCTCGCGCACCGCAGTGGCGAGGGCTAAACCAGTGCGCCCATAGTTGCGGCGGCGGTGCAGCAGCGTCGGGATGCCCGTCAGCGATCAACACCTGGGCGAGAGCGGGCCGGCAACGCGGTGTCGTCGATCTCGAAGTACCGGGGCATCGGCCGGCCGCGGCTCAGGCTCAGCAGCCGCGGCAACCAGCTGAACCGCAGTGCCCGGGTGTCGCGGACCGCGTCGTTGTGAAACTGGCGCGCGTACCCCACCTTGGTCGCGGCCACCGCCAGCTCGTCCACCTGCCGCACGCTCGCGTCGTCGGTTGATACCGGCCCCGCGAACGCCGCCCGCAGCTCCCGGCTCAGGTCGTTCTCCACCGCCTCGCGGGCCTGCACTCCGGCGTCCATCGCCGCCCGGGCGGCCGCGGTCACTGCCTCGGCCACGATTGGGTCCAGCTGCCCGTGCGACCCGGCGTACATCGCCAGCTGGACCGCGGCCGCAGCTCGGCGGACCAGCTGGGCATCCAGGACGGCGTACGCCGCCTCGACCCGCGCGTAAAGCCGGTCGATCCGCCTGGCCAGCCAAGTGACGTAGCTGGCGGCGGCGACGACCAGCGCGACGACGGCAACGACGACTGTCACCGCGTCACCTCCTCCTCCCGCGCCCGCATCGGGTCCTCGGCCGCCGGCGTCGGTACGGCGGCGATCACCGTCTCGTAGACGCCCACCACGTGGCGGGCGATGTGCGGCCAGTCGTACCGCTCGGCGACCTTGGTACCGGCGGCGACCAGCTCCGCGCGGCGTACCGGGTCGTCGATCACCCGGCTCAGCACGTCGGCCAGTGCCGACGCGACCCCGACTGCGAACAGCTGCCCGGCCCGGCCGTCGTCGAGCACCCGACGGAAGGCGTCGATGTTGCTGGCCACGATCGGCGTACCGGCGGCCATCGCCTCCAGCAGGATGATCCCGAAGCTCTCCTGACCGGTGTTGGGCGCGACGTAGACGTCGATCGAGGCGAAGAACTGCGCCTTGGCCACCTCGCTGATCATGCCGAGGAAGACGACCCGCTCGCGCAGCGGCGCCGGCAGCTCCTCGACCGCCTCGGCCGCATCTCCCCGACCGGCGACGAGCAGCCGCAGCCCCGGCCGGTGCGGGGCGAGCACGGCGAACGCCGCCAGCAGGACGTTGAAGCCCTTGCGCGGCTCGTCGAAGCGGCCGAGAAAGCCCACCGCGCCGCCGGCCCCGGGCCAGCCAGGCAACGGCCGGGCGCCGCGGAAGGCCGCCACCGAGACGCCGTTGGGGATCAGGACCGCGTCCGCACCGAGATGTTCGACCACGGTACGGCGGGCCGCCGACGACACCGCGATCCGACCGGTGATCTTCTCCATCGCCGGCTGCAGGGCCGCCTGGGCGGCGGCCATCACCCGGGAGCGTGGGTTCGCGGTGTGGAAGGTGGCCACGATCGGGCCGTCGGCCGCCCAGCAGGCCAGCAGCGACAGGCTCGGGGCGGCCGGCTCGTGCACGTGCAGGACGTCGAAGTTCCCTTCGCGCAGCCACCGCCGCACCCGGGCGGCGGACAGTGGCCCGAACGCCAGCCGGGCAACCGAGCCGTTGTAGGGCACCGGCAGCGCCCGACCGGCGGAGGAGACGTACGGCGGCAGCGGCGTATCGTCGTCGGCGGGGGCGAGCACCGACACCGAGTGTCCCAGGTCCGCCAGCGCCTCGGCAAGGTCCCGGACGTGCGTCTGTACCCCGCCGGGAACCTCCCAGGTGTAGGGGCAGACCAGCCCTACTCTCACGCCACGTGCTCCGCCGGCCCAGTGGGCTCCGCCGGCGCGGTCGCCGGCCCAGTCGAAGCCGGCCCAGTCGAAGCCGGCCCAGTTGAGCCCCCGGTCTGCTGCGCCCGGGCTGGGTCCAGGTCGGACAGCCACAGGCGCGCCAGCATGTGCCAGTCCTGCGGCGCGGCGGCGATGCCAGCGGCAAACACGTCGGCAACCGCCTGAGTCATCGCCGCGATCTGCTCGCTGCGGCTACCCGTGGCCGGCCGGGCCACCTCCGGGTGGATTTGCACGTACCAAACGTCCGGGTCGTAGGCCAGCGTGACCGGCAGCAGGGCGGCGCCGGTCTCCAGCGCGAGGGCGGCCGGGCCGGCGGGCATCCGGGCCGGCTCCCCGAAGAAGTCGACGTCCACACCGGCCGCCGTCAGGTCCCGGTCGGCCAACAGGCAGACCAGGCCGCCCGCCCGCAGCCGCTCGGCCAGGACCGCGAACGGCGGCTGGGTGCCGCCGCTGAGCGGGATGACCTCCATGCCAATCGAGGTCCGAAAGGCTACGAACCGGTCGAACAGCGACTCCGGGCGCAGCCGCTCGGCGACCGTTGTGAACGGCAGCCCGGTTAGCACCGCCCAGGCGCCGGCATGGTCCCAGTTGCCCATGTGCGGCAGGGCGGCGATCGCACCCCGGCCGGAGCCGACCGCGGTGCGCAGGATGTCCTCGTTGGTCATCCGCATCCCGGTAACGATGCGCTCGCGGCTGGTGGTCGGCAGTCGGAACACCTCCCGCCAGTAGCGCAGGTAGGACCGCATGCCGGCCCGGGACGTCGCCCGCAGGGTCGCCTCGTCGACGCGGCCACCGCCCCCGGCCAGCACCCGGCGCAGGTTTGCCTCCAGCCGGCGGACCCCCTTGCCCCGGCGCCACCAGACCGCGTCGGCCAGCAACACGAACAGCACGCGCGCGACCGACTCGGGCAGGCCCCGCACGATGGTCCACCCGGCGGCGTACGCCGTGTCGACGAGCCGCGATCTCACCGGTGACCAGCCTCCGATGTGGCCCCGGCGAGCCGAACCTGCCGGCGGACCTCGACGAAGCGCTGGCCGACAGTGACTGCCGTCAGCACCGCCAGCAGCTCCAGCCCGGCGGCCTGGACATACGGCACGCCGAGCCCGCCCAGTCCGGTGGCCACCAGCACGATGATCAGACGCTCCGAGCGCTCAGCCACGCCAACGTCACAGTGCATCCCGAGGCCCTCGGCGCGGGCCTTGGCGTAGGAGACGACGGCCCCGCCAACCAGGCAGAACAGCGTCACCCCGGCCAACACCGGGGAGTTGCCGACACCGGCGAACCACAGCAGCAGGCCGCCAAAAACTGCGGCGTCCGCGACCCGGTCCAGGGTGGAGTCGAGGAAGGCGCCCCACGGCCCGGAGCTGCCACGAGCCCGGGCGACCGCACCGTCGAGCATGTCGCCGAAGACGAACGCCGTGATGAACAAGGTGCCGGCCAGGAACCGGCCCCGCGGGTAGAACGCCAGTGCCCCGACGGCGACCCCGACGGTGCCCACGATGGTGACCGCGTCCGGGGTCACGCCGGCCCGAGCCAGGGCCGCTCCCACGGGGGTGACGACCCGGCTGAGCGCCGGGCGCACGTGGGAGTTGAGCATGCGTGTCCCATCTCGCCCGGTCGCACCCCATCGGCGGACCGACCTCCACTGTAGAGCGCCGAACGCTGCAGTCGTTGACCAGACCGGTGCCCCGGACGTGGCGTTGTGGGGAAGGATGGCGCCACCGCCGGAGCCGGCGGACGAGGCGAGGAGGCGATGCGGCGATGGCGGAGAAGTCCAGCGGTCATCCGGGAGCGACCGGCAGGGCACCGGTGGCCGAGCAGCCCGGGGCGGTCCGCAACCTGGTGCTGGTCGGCCACTCCGGGGCCGGAAAGACCACGCTGGCCGAGAGCCTGCTGACCGCGACCGGCACCATCCCTCGGGCGGGCCGGGTCGAGGACGGGACGACGGTCACCGACTACGACGAGGCCGAGGTCCGCCAGCAGCGCTCGGTCTCATTGGCGGTCGCCCCGTTCGAGCACGCCGGGGTGAAGGTCAACCTGCTCGACGCCCCCGGCTATGCCGACTTTGTCGGGGACCTGCGCGCCGGCCTGCGCGCCGCGGACGCCGCCTTGTTCGTGGTGGCGGCCACCGACGGCATCGACGGCATGACCCGCATCCTGTGGGACGAGTGCGCCGCGGTCGGCATGCCGCGCGCCGTGGTCGTCACCAAGGTTGACTCCCCGCGCGCCGAGTTCGAGCGCACCGTGGAGACCTGCCAGCAGGCCTTCGGCGACGGCGTACTCCCGCTGTACCTGCCGATGCACACCGGCGACCCGGACGCCCCCGGTGCCGTCGGCGGCCTGATCGGGCTGCTGTCCCAGCAGGTCGCCGACTACTCCGGACCCGCCCGGGTGCAGCGCGACCCTGACCCCGAGCATCTGCCGCTGATCGAGGACGCCCGCAACAGCTTGATCGAGGGAATCATCGCCGAGAGCGAGGACGAGTCCCTGATGGACCGCTACCTCGGCGGGGAGACGATCGAGGCCAAGGTTCTGGTCGAGGACCTGGAGAAGGCCGTCGCCCGCGGCTCGTTCTACCCGGTGCTGCCGGTCTGCGCCCCGGCCGGTCTGGGCGTGGCCGGTCTGGGCGTGGCCGAGCTGCTCGAGCTGCTCAGCAGCGCCTTCCCCTCGCCGCTGGAGCACGACCTGCCGCCAGTTACCCGCCCGGACGGACGACCGCACAACCCGCTGACCTGCGACCCGCACGGTCCGCTGGTCGCCGAAGTCGTCAAGACCATGACCGACCCGTACGTCGGGCGCATCTCGTTGGTGCGGGTCTTCTCCGGCACCCTGCGGTCGGACATGGCGGTGCACGTCTCCGGGCACGGCCGGGCCGAGCGCGGGCACGCCGACCACGACCTCGACGAGCGGGTCGGCGCCCTGTCGTCGCCCCTGGGCAAGACCCTGCGGCCGGTGCCACAGTGCATCGCCGGCGACATCTGCGCGGTGGCCAAGCTCTCCCGCGCCGAAACCGGCGACACCCTGTCCGCCAAGGAGGACCCGCTGCTGGTCGCCGCCTGGGAGATGCCGGAGCCGCTGCTCCCCGTTGCCATCAAGGCCCGGTCCAAGGCAGATGAGGACAAGCTCTCTCAGGGCCTGGCGCGACTGGTCGCCGAAGACCCGACGCTGCGGCTGGAGCAGAACGTCGAAACTCGCCAGCTGGTGCTCTGGTGCATGGGCGAGGCGCATGCCGACGTACTGCTCGACCGCCTCGGCAGCAAGTACGGCGTGGAGGTCGACACCGTCCCGCTGCGGGTGCCGCTGCAGGAGACGTTCGCGGCCAAGGCCACCGGGCACGGCCGGCACGTCAAGCAGTCCGGCGGGCATGGCCAGTTCGCCATCTGCGACGTCGAGGTGGAGCCGCTGGAGTCCGGCGCCGGCTTCGAGTTTGTCGACAAGGTGGTCGGGGGCGCGGTGCCGCGGCAGTTCATCCCGTCGGTGGAGAAGGGCGTCCGGGCGCAGATGGAGCGCGGGGTGGCCGCCGGCTACCCGGTGGTCGACCTACGGGTGACGCTGTTCGACGGCAAGGCGCATTCGGTCGACTCCTCCGACATGGCCTTCCAGATGGCTGGGGCGTTGGCGCTGAAGGAGGCCGGCCGAGCAACGACTGTGCACCTGCTGGAGCCGGTGCTGGAGCTCACCGTCCTGGTTGCGGACGAGTACGTCGGCGCGGTGATGAGCGACCTGTCGACCCGGCGCGGTCGAGTGGTCGGCACGGAGCCGGTCGGCACCGGCCGCACCCTGGTGCGGGCCGAGGTGCCGGAGACCGAGGTGGTCCGGTACGCCGTCGACCTGCGCTCGCTCTCGCACGGCACCGGCACGTTCGCTCGCCGCTACCTGCGGCACGAGCCGATGCCGAGCCACGTGGCGAGCAAGGTGCTGGCGGAGCAGTCGGCAACCAGCTGAGCAGGCTGCGGCACGGCTGCCCAGCAGGCCCAACCGCCTGGCCGGCAGCCGTCAGACCTGCGCCCAGGCGGCGGCGAGCAGCTCCCGGGTCTGATTCAGCAGCTGCGGCAGCACTTTGGTGTGGCCAACCACCGGCATGAAGTTGGTGTCGCCACCCCAGCGCGGTACGACGTGCTGGTGCAGATGAGCGGCGATCCCGGCCCCGGCAATGCCGCCCTGGTTCATCCCGATGTTGAAGCCCTGGGCGTCACTGGCGTGTCGGAGCGCTCGCATCGCCCGCTTGGTCAGCACCGCCACCTCGGCCGTCTCGGCATCGTCGAGGTCCGGGTAGTCGGCGACATGTCGGTACGGGACCACCAGCAGGTGGCCGCCGTTGTAGGGATAGAGGTTGAGCACGACGTACGCCGTGGTGCCACGAGCGACGATCAGCCCGTCGGTGTCCCCCAGGCTCGGGATGCTGCAAAAAGGACACTCCGTGTCGCCGGCCGGCTTGCCCTCGCCCTTGATGTACGCCATCCGGTGCGGGGTCCACAGCCGCTGGAAGGCGTCCGCGTCACCGACCCCGACCTGCTCGCGCGGCGGCGCGTCGGGCTCCGATGCGTCCCGGCTCACTCGTGCGTCGCCCCGGCGGTGACAGCGAGCGGGACCAGCCGCCGAGACGCGATCTCCTCAGCGACCTCGCTGACCGCCTCGTCGACCGGCACCCCGCGCCGCTCCTCCCCACTGCGGTACCGGAAGGAGATCGCGCCCGCCGTCTCGTCGTCGTCGCCGGCGATCAGCATGAACGGCACCTTCTGCCGTTGCGCATTGCGGATCTTCTTCTGCATCCGTTCGGCCGAGTCGTCGACCTCCACCCGGACCCCGCGCTCGCGCAGCTGCTCGGCGACGCCGCGCAGGTAGGGCACGTGCCGCTCGGCAATCGGGATCATGGTGACCTGCACCGGCGCCAGCCAGGCCGGCAGCGCGCCGGCGTAGTGCTCGAGCAGGATGGCGAAGAACCGCTCCACGGACCCGAACAAGGCGCGGTGGATCATGTATGGCCGACGGCGGGTGTTGTCCGCCGCCTGGTACTCCATGTCGAACCGGCCGGGCTCCTGCAAATCCACCTGCAGCGTAGACAGCTGCCAGCGCCGGCCGATCGCGTCCCGGATGTGTACGTCGATCTTGGGCGCGTAGAAGGCACCCTCCCCCGCGGCGACAACGTACGCCAGCCCGCTGGCCTCCAGCGCAACCCGCAGCGCAGCTTCGCCCTCGGCCCACTGCGCCGGCTCCCCGACGTAGCGCTCGGGGCGGGTGGCCAGCTCCGCCTCGAAGTCGGTGAGGCCGAAGTCGCGCAGCAGCCCGATCACGAAGGCGAGCAGGCTGGTCAGCTCGCCGGCCAGCTGCTCCGGCGTACAGAAGATGTGGCTGTCGTCCTGGGTGAAACCGCGCGCCCGGGTCAGGCCGTGCAGCACTCCAGACTTCTCGTAGCGGTAGACGGTGCCGAACTCGAAGAGCCGCAGCGGCAGGTCGCGGTAGGAGCGGCCGCGCGACTTGTAGATCAAGATGTGGCCGGGGCAGTTCATCGGCTTCGGGTAATACGTCGCCCCTTCCAGTTCCATCGGCGGGTACATGCCGTCGGCGTACCACTGCAGGTGGCCGGAGGTCTCGAACAGCGTGGAGCGGGCGATGTGCGGGGTGACGACGAACTCGTAGCCGGCCCGCTCATGGGCGGCCCGGCTGTAGTCCTCCATCGCCCGGCGGACCGCGCCACCCTTGGGGTGCCAGACCGCCAGCCCGCCGCCGATCTCGGTCGGAAACGAGAACAGGTCCAACTCTGCGCCCAGCCGGCGGTGGTCGCGCCGCTCCGCCTCGGCCAGCATCCGCAAGTGCACGGCCAAGGCCTCCTTGGACTCCCAGGCCGTGCCATAGATCCGCTGCAGCATCCGGTTCTTCTCGTCGCCGCGCCAGTAGGCGCCGGCGGTCCGCATCAGCCTGAACGCCGGGATCTGCCGGGTCGAGGGCAGGTGCGGCCCGCGGCAGAGGTCGGTGAACGCCAACCCCGGCGTCACCCCGGCCGCGGCCCGGCCGCCTTTGGAACCGACGTTGTCGTAGACGGTGATGTCAGGCCCGGCAGCGTCGACGGTTTCCTCGCCCTCGACGGCGCCGGCGGTCGCCCGATCGATGATCTCCAACTTGTACGGCTGGTCCGCGAACAGGCCGCGGGCCTCGTCCGGGTCGACCCGGCGGCGGGCGAAGGACTGGCCGGCCTTGATGATCTCGATCATCCGCCGCTCGATCGCCTCGACGTCGTCGGGGGTGAACGGTCGCTCGACGTCGAAGTCGTAGTAGAAGCCGTTCTCGACCGGCGGCCCGATGGCGAATTTGGCACCGGCGAAGAGGTCGGTCACGGCTTGAGCCAGCACGTGCGCGGTGGAGTGCCGCAGGATCGCCCGGCCCTCGGGGGTGGCCATGGGTACCGACTCCAGCCGGTCGCCGTCCTCGGGCACCCAGCTCAGGTCGTGCAGCTGCTCGGAGTTGGCCCGGACGGCAATGGCGGCAGTGATCCCTGCCCCGGCCAGGACGTCGCCCACCGACGCTCCGGCCGGTACGACGTGCGGCGTCCGGTCGACGGTCAGGCGGACGTCCGGCACAAGATCGCTCCAGGGTCGGCAGGCATCTTCAACACGATGCTACCGAGCCCGCCGCGGCCGACACCGCAGCGATGGTGGGCGATACTGGGATCGAACCAGTGGCCTCCTCGGTGTGAACGAGGCGCTCTCCCGCTGAGCTAATCGCCCTAGACGGTGCCCGACCCTACCCCACGCTGCCGGGCTCGGAGCGCCGGTCGAGGGGGTCGGTGCGACGGCGAGTGACTCGATCGCGCGTTTGCTGGTAGCGGCCCTTGGTCCAGTGCAGCGTCCGGCGCGCCCAGCGGAACTCGGTTGCCAGAATGGCCAGGCCAAGGAAGATCAGGAGCCAGCCGGGGCCGGGGAGCACCAGCAGTGCGATGCCGACGAGGGCAACGACGAATCCGGTGACAAAGACGCCACCGCGGTACGCCGGCCCCAACAAAGCGTGACGATGAATGCGCTCACGGTGATAAGTGAGCCGATTCCTGCGTCCCATCTCCCTATATTTTGGATGGGTCCCCCGAACGAGTGGTTACGTCCGTACCTTGCGCGGGCAGGTCGTGGACCAGCGGCACACAGCCGCTGACGCGAACGCCCGAAGGGGTCCCGGCTATGACGCCCCGTCCAACCTCTGTCAGCACCGAGATGGAGTTGCGTCTGATCGTCCCGGGTGGCAGTCCCCTTCCCGTCGCGGCGGGACTGCAGTACGAGGCATCCGATCCCTATGCCGTCCACGTCGGCTTCCGCACCGGTGGGGGCGCGGACGGCAATGACGTAGTCGAGTGGACCTTCGCTCGGCAGCTGTTGACCGATGGAGTGGTCCGGGCGGTCGGTGAGGGCGATGTCCAGGTCTGGCCAACCGCAGGTTCGGGCAGCGAGGTGGTCTGCCTGGCGCTGTCCTCGCCGTCCGGGCGCGCGCTGTTCGAGGTGCCGCTCGGCGCGCTGGTTGACTTCCTCACCCGCACGTACGCCGCGGTGCCATCGGGAGCGGAGAGCGACTTCGTCGAGATCGACGCCGAACTGGCGCTGCTGATGTGGACGGAACCGGAGATCTGACCGAACGGCAGCGCCGACCGGGCATCGGAGCGGCGCACGTTGAACGGCCGGAGCCGCCTCGGCTACAGTCATCCTGTTGCCGCCGGGACGGCCCGGCGCACGCGGACGTGGCTCAGCTGGTAGAGCATCACCTTGCCAAGGTGAGGGTCGCGGGTTCGAATCCCGTCGTCCGCTCGGAAGTGCCCACTAGTTGGCGAAGGGGCATGTCGACCGCAGTACGGCTGGGCCAAGGGCGACCGCCGGCCCGACGGCGGAGTGGCCGAGTGGCTTAGGCAAGGGCCTGCAAAGCCCTGTACGCGGGTTCGATTCCCGCCTCCGCCTCGATGTTCGCACCCTGATTGCGACTTTGAGTCCCGGGCGATTAGCTCAGCGGGAGAGCGCTACCTTGACACGGTAGAGGCCGCAGGTTCGACACCTGCATCGCCCACTTACGTTTACGTGGGTCTTCGCCCCGGACGGTGAATCCCAGCAGCCGGGCCGCGTCGTCCGGACAGATCTCGAGCCGCTTCGCCGGCACCAGCGCCATATTCGGCGTACGCCGGGTCATCATTCCAGCGTGGTAATACCCAGGTAATGCCCCAGGAGTCGGCCGGTGATCAGGACATACGGGTAGACGGTGTGCTGCTCTGCTCACCTGGCGGCAGACGGTGGCGGCCGGCGAGCTGGGCCGGGCCCCGGTCGTCGGGCCGGAGGCCGGCCCGACGAGTCCGGAGAGCCCGACAATCCGGGCGAACTAGGCAGTCCCGGACGACTCAGCCGCGCACCTGCCCGGTGGCGGCGTCCCAACTGAGCGCGCCGTGCTCGAAGTTCGAGGCCCGGCCGCCCGGGATGGCGTACTCGCCGCTGGTCGGCAAGCCGAGGCGACCGGCCGGACCGCCGGCGGCGTCGGTGTAGTACTGGCGGATCGCACCATAGGTCTCGTGCGCGCCGGTCGGCGCCGACCAGTAGATCACCAGGTTGGTCGCGGAGAAGGCGTTCATGCGCCCTCCCGGTACGCCGGGGATGTCGGTCTCGTCGGTGGTCGGGTACCCGGCCACGCTGCGCTCCCAGCCCATGGCCGCCCACTGCTCCCGGATCGCGCCGTACACCTCGTGCGCGCCGGTGGCCGGGGTCCAGTAGATCGACCCGCCGGTGAAGTGGTTGAACCGGCCGGTGCCGTCCGGGGTGGCGGTCTCGTCGGTGAGCGGGTAGCCGGCCACGCCGAGCTCCCAGCCCAGGGCCGCCCACTTCTCCCGGATCGCGCCGTGCACCTCGTGCGCGCCAGTGGCCGGGGTCCAGTAGATCGACCCGCCGGTGAAGTGGTTGAACCGGCCGGTGCCGTCCGGAGTGGCGGTCTCGTCGGTGAGCGGGAAGCCGAGCAGGCTGGTCGGGCCGCCGAGCTCCGCGTAGTGCGCCGCGATCAGCCCGTGCACCTCGTGTGCGCCGGTGGCCGGGGTCCAGTAAATCGATCCGCCGGTGAAGTGGTTGAACCGGCCGGTGCCGTCCGGAGTGGCGGTCTCGTCGGTGAGCGGGTAGCCGAGCAGCCCGGTCGGGCCGCCGAGCTCCGCGTAGTGCGCCGCGATCGCGCCGTGCACCTCGTGCGCGCCGGTCGCCGGTGTGTAGTCAATTGCACCGTTCTGGTACTGCTGACTGATGCCGTCGCCGGGGTAGTACTGCCGACCGCCTACGTCCGCTCCGAGGAACGCCATCGCCGGCTCAGCCCGCTTGGTGTCGATGGGGTCGGCGACGTTCCGGATGGTGATCGGTACGCCGGCCTGGAGCGTGACGTAACTGATCGGCTGGCCGCCGTACGTCTCAGTGGTGACGGACGGGGTGGGGGTGACCGGCGTCAGCCCGGACACCGGCACGGTGGCGTTCTTCGTCGCGCTCAGCGTGATCGACTGGTTCGGCACGATGCTCGCGGTCACCCCGGAGGCGTCGTAGGCCATCCGCGCCGCCATCTTCTTGCCCACCTCGTCGAGCGCCGGGCTGAGGATCGGCAGCGTCTCGGACCGGTTGTACTTCGCCAAGGTGGCGTCGATAAGGTCGGAAAGCAGGCTGTGCACGCCGTCGTACGCCTTGAGGTTCGGCTGGTGGAACATCAACGGGTCCATGTCACCCCGCAACAGGTAACCGAGCAGGACCTCGCTCTCCCGGTCCAGCAACTGCTCATACGTGCCGACATGACCGTTGGCGCCATCCGGGTAGAGGCAGTTGTCCTCGGCCACCCACTCAGCCGGCGTGGTGACGTTGAAGTACAGGTTCGTCGGGTGCCGCGGTACCTCGAGAATGGACGGCTGGCTCGGGTTGTACCGACCAGCGTTCGGGCTCGGGTTGTCCCCGCTGCGCTTCACCGTTGCCGGCGGACCCTTGATGGAGGTGTCGGAGACCAGGAACCGGACGCCCTGCTCGTTCGCGGCCTGCAGGAACGCAGCGTTGTCCAGACCGGAGACGTCCGGCGTGATGAGGCGGCTGGAGTTGAACTTGATCAGGCCGAGGGTCGTTGCGGCCGTATTGTTGTACGTCAGCTCGAGCACCGCTGGATCATGCGCGATCGCGTCGAGGTCCTCGTGGTCCCAGGTGTGGCTGATCCACTTGAAGTTGCTCTGCAGCGTCCCGACCGCTGGGGTCAGCGTGTCCGTAGGGGTGCCAGTGGTGCCGTCCCCGTTGAACGGCCACTCGAGCGCGACCTGTGCGGACACCGGATTGGCCTGCACCGTCTTCTGCCAGTCGACGGCCTTCTGCAGGTCAGTACCCGTCATCCGGAACGTCGTCGGCGTCGAGTCAACAGGCGTGCCGCAAGCCGTGCCGACCGGCCAGGTGTTGTCCCCCGACGCCAGCAGGATGTCGTCCGGCTGCGGCTGCA
>Ga0209747_1001246_pt1 | contig 13614 bp, 10 predicted proteins | sample BarGraNGADG00311_FD_184498 | JGI IMG/M metagenome (GOLD analysis project Ga0209747, IMG submission 184498) | Arctic peat soil microbial communities from Barrow, Alaska - Barrow Graham LP Ref core NGADG0011-311 (SPAdes) (version 2) | ecosystem: Environmental > Terrestrial > Soil > Wetlands > Peat... | reverse complement strand
TTGAAAGTCGATGCCAGTCGCAGGCGAAACGACCCACGTAAGGCAACTAATGGTTGCTGAGCATGGTGCGGCTTAGGGGTAAGTCCTGCCCCCGAATAAACGGGGAGAAGTGGGCGTGGCCCCGTTGAGAGAAACGGGACTGCAAACTCTCGGCAGGCGAGTGTGGGGCCAAAGACCAGGTCAGCGGGACCCGCCTCTTTCGACCAGCCGCGACGATTCGCCTTCGCGCGGATGGGGCAGTCGGCCCTGGCGCGCGGTACTCGCGTGGGACATGTGGCCGGTTGGCTTGACAAGGGGCTTGACGCCCGCAGGAATGCTGCCGGCGCGGTCTGTGGACACCCTGTCGACTCCTGTGGTAACCTACCGGAAACGGTCGTAGAACTGGGGGACTGCGTTGGAATCAGGTGTTGTTAAGTGGTTCAACCCGGAGAAGGGGTTCGGTTTCATCGAGCGCGAGAGCGGGGATGATGTCTTTGTTCATTTCTCCGACATCAGCGCTGAGGGATACCGGACGCTCAACGAGGGTGAGGCCGTCCAGTTTGAAGTGGTTGATGGCGACAGAGGTCCCAAGGCCACGAATGTCACAAGGCAGAGCTGAAAGCGTAGCTGGCTGGAAAAACTGCAACCCCAATTAGCCATAAGGTCTAAGTTGGGGTTGTAATTTTACGTGGAGAGCCCGTCGCTCACACACCACGGAGGTTGGGTTTGCAAATCGTCGTCAAGGGAAAGAACATCGAGGTCACCGAGGCGCTCAGGGAGCATGCGCTCGAGAAAGCCGCAAAGATCCAGAAGTTCGGGCTCGACGTCCGCGAGATAGAGGTGACGCTCCACGTCGAGAAGAACCCGAGCATCCAGAAGAACCAGATCGCCGAGATCAATGTCTTCGCGAACAGGTCGACGCTGCGTGGGGTGGGCAGGGACCGCGATATGTACGTCGCGATCGACCACGCTGTCTCCAAGGTGGAGCGCCAGATACTGAAGCATCACGGCAAGAAGATCGACCGCACCCAGGCACAGCCGAGCCCCTTGCGCACCCACCCGGCGGAGGAGCAAGCGGCCGAAGACACGGCGCCCTCGATCGTCAAGACAAAAGCAATTTCGCGCAAGCCCATGACTCCGCAGGAAGCCATCCTCCAGATGGAGACGCTCGGGCACGATTTCTTCGTTTTCACGGACTCCGAGACCGACAACACAAACATCGTCTACAGGCGCATCGACGGTAACTTCGGCTTGATCGACTACGGCCTGATTGACTGACTGTCTCCTGGCGAGGGAGGTGACCGGCTCTGACCGGTCTGATCGACTTTTCTAAAAAACTCTTGAGGTTCATCGCTGAGACCTTTCTGGCCGGCGGCGCGGGGATACGATGGTAAAGCGCTCAGGCCTGGAACTCGACGATTCTCTATTTGAGGGCGACAGGAAGCGTTCGCGGTCGCGCGGCGGGCGCGGCTCCGCTGAGCCGCCCGAGCCCGAAGTCCACGTGCGCCACCTCGGCCGCGTCGACAACACCCTCGCGGTCTCGATCGTGCTTGCCGCGGCCATGGTCGCCGTCCTCGGCCTCACCTACCACAAAGAGAACTGGTTCGCCGCAGTCCTGATCGGCCTCATGTTCCTGGCCTCGGAGCTGTTCGCGCTTCCGATGAAGCCTGGCGGAAGGCTGTCGGTCGCCCTGCTTCCACTGGTGATGGCCATGATGGTCTCGGGGCCCCTGGGCGCCGCGGTCGTCGCCGTGTTCGGCCTGCCGATCTTCTACATGGAGAGGCGGCCGATCGGCTGGAAGAGAGTCGTCTTCAACACCGCTCAGCTGGTGTTCGCGGCCGGCGCCGCGGCGTTCGTGTTCAGGCACACAGGCGGCAACCTGCTCGATGCGACGCTGAAGAACGGCGGAAAGCTCGTGCTGCCCTGGATACTGGCGACGCTGGTGTTCTTCGTGGTCAACACGCTGCTCGTGATGCCGGTCATCGCGCCGGAGGGCGAGAAGCTGCTGCGCTTCTGGCAGAGGAAGCTGCTGCCGAAGCTTCCCGGCTACATCCTGTACTCGGGGATAGGCTTCCTGACCGCGATCATGTACGTGAAGCTCGAGTTCCCGGCCGTAGTAGTGATCTTCGCGCCGATCCTGGCAATCAGGGTTGTATACACGCGGTACGGCACGATGCGCGACGTCTGCGACAACACGACTCTTGCGATCATGGAGGGCGTTGAAGCCGGGAGCATGTTTATGGAAGGGCACAGCGTCGGCGTGGCTGACATCGCCGTCGCGATAGCGGACGAGATGGACTTCGAGGAAGAAGACATCCATTTCCTCAGGCAGGCCGCCCTTCTGCACGACATCGGAAAACTCTCGCTCGACCCCGCGGTCGTCGAAAAGGCCGGGCCCCTGTCAGCTGAGGAATATGAAGAGATCAAGCAGCACCCGCTGGTCGCCGCGAGGATAGTCTCCAAGGAACCGTCGTTCGCCGTCGTTGCGCCGACGGTGCGGCACCACCACGAGATGACGGACGGCAGCGGTTATCCCGACGGCCTGGCCGGAGACCTCATCCCGGTCGGGGCGAGGATACTCGCCGTCGCGGACGCGTTCGACGCGATGCAGCGGCCGGTGCCCTACAGGGAGCCGCTGAGCGCGTTCGATGCAGCGTCCGAGGTCGTCCGCGGCAAGGGCATACAGTTCGATCCCGCGGTGGTGGACGCCTTCACGAAGGTCGCCATCAAGCGGGGTGCGTGGTCCGGGGCTTTGAAGGGCAGGGTGCGCATGCCGACCAGGCGGCCGCACGAGGCCCATGCGCAGCCCCAGTTGGAGCAGCCGACCCTCGAGGAGTCGATGACACCTGGCGAGCCGGCGCCGAGCGCGCCGCCGAGCGGCTCGACGCCCGCCGAGGGAATATCTTACGAAGACGTGCGTGGAGAGATCGAAAAAGACATCCGCGAATGGGAGAGGTTCGACGTTGGCACGAGACGAAGGACCCGGGAACAAAAAAGGAGACCGGGCTCCAGGAAAAAGAAAGGCCAGGAGGGCGAGGACCGAGAGACCTCGTAGGACTGTCTTCAACGACGAGGATTTCGCCGAGGGTTTCGACGACATCGAGTTCGGTGAAGAGGAGTTCGACCGGGACTCGAGGGAGATGGTCCGTGGCGAGTCGGTTGCCATACCGCCGCCGCCCGAGGGGCTCGAGCACGGCAGAAAGCCGACCACTCCCGCCGAGGAGGAGCGCCTCCGCGACGAAGAGGAAGAGGAAGAGGAAGAGGAAGAGGTGTACGTCCGCAGGGCGGCCGAGCGCAGGGAGTCGGCGATAGGCCCGACGCTGCCCGAACCGGTCCGGGCGGACGAAGTGTTCGATATCGAAGAGGAAGAAGCCCCGGCGGACGCCGGCAATAAACGTGCCGCCGAGCGCAGGCCCGCCCGCGGCCGCCCGTCCGTGAGAAGGCCGTCTGTGGCGCGTAACGGCAGCAGGCTCATTATGCCGGTCGTCATCGTCGCCGCGGTTGCGACGTTTGTGGTCAGCATCATCTTCACCAAGCTCGGCTCTATCGACTACAGCAACTTTTTCTTCTTCCTGGTGATCTTCACCCTGGCCGCCCACCTCGACATGAAGCTCAAGGGAGGGGGCAAGGTGAACCTCGGGCTGGCCCCGCTGGTCGCGGCGCTTATCGCGCTGCCGGTCCACCTTCCGACCATCACATACTCAAAGATCACTGCCTCAAGCGCCGTGCTGGTGGTGTGGGTGTTCCTCCTGGGGACGATAGTGACCCTCTTCACAAGGTTGCTCGGGGAGCGCACCAAGGAGGATTACCTCGGGCTGGCTCTCAACTACGCGGGAGTCGGGCTGAGCGCACTGGTCTTCTTCCTTCTCGTGAAGATACTGCCGAAGAGGCCCGAGCTGCTCGGGCGCTACACGCCGGCCGTGCTGGGAGCCGCCGCGATCAGCGTGGCCGTGCTCTATGGGGTCTACCTGTTGAGGGAGTCTTACCTGGCATCGGCGGAGGGGCAATTCCCGCCTGGTGTGTACCTCCAGAGCACGCTCCGGAAGTCGTGGCTGCCTTACGCCATCGTCGCTTTCACCGGCGCCGCGATGGGCCTGATCTTCGTCGGGATAGGCATGTGGTCCTTGATAATTGTCCTGCCTCTCCTGTTGATCTTCATGTACGCTTATAACCGGGTCGCGGCCACTGACCAGTACCTGCTCGAGACGATCAAAGTCCTGTCGGCCATCCCCGAAGAGACAGGGATGCTCGAGGTCGGACATGCGGATCGTGTCGCAGAGCTGGCGAGCGGGGTCGCGCGCGAGCTCGGGCTTTCGCCTGAGGACGCGCAGCAGGTCGAGTTCGCAGCTTACCTGCACGACATAGGGGCCGTCACCAGACACGGGGCCCAACCGGAGCAGAGGCAGCTGAGCGAGGTGGAGGGAGTCATCGCCGGAGGCGTTGACATCGTAGGCAAGGTCGATTACCTGGACGTGGCCGCCGAGATCCTCGGCGGGCGCGAGGGGTTGCGAGACCGGGTCACGGACGTGGACAAGCGGAGGGCTGTCAGCCTGGGCGCCGGGATCCTGCGGGCGGTGGACGACTTCGAGTCCCTGGTTCAGGGAAGCGAGTCGCGGGAGCCGCTGTCAGAGAGCGATGCCCTGACCGAGATGAACCTCGAGCGCGGGGTGAAGTATGACAGCAAGGTGCTCAGGGCGATCGCCCGGGTGCTGACAAGATTGCCAAGGGAGTTTTCTTCGAGTGTTGAAGGGAGTCCAGAAAGCTCTCCGTTTTGGGGAGACCAGGAAAGCTAAAGAGCTTGAAGCGGCGGTTGTCCGCGTCAACGAGCTCGAGCCTGACATAAAGATTCTGTCCGACGGGGAACTTGCGGCAAAGACGGGCGAATTCCTGCAGCGGTTCGACAACGGCGAAAGCCTTGACGACCTGCTTCCCGAGGCCTTCACGGTGGTCCGCGAGGCTGCCCTCAGGCAGCTGGGGGAGAGGCACTTCGACGTCCAGATAATGGGCGGGATAGTGCTGCATGAGGGCAAGATCTCCGAGATGAAGACCGGCGAGGGCAAAACCCTCGTGGCGACCCTTCCCGTGTACCTCAACCACTTTGCCCGAAAAGGCATCCACGTGGTCACGGTCAACGACTACCTGGCCCGCCGCGACAGCGAGTGGATGGGCGTCATCTACAATTTCCTCGGCATGGACGTAGGCCTCATCCAGGCGCAGATGGACCCTCCCGAGCGCCGCATGGCCTATGGCACGGACGTGACCTTCGGCACCAACAACGAATTCGGGTTCGACTACCTTCGCGACAACATGGTCGTGGACATGGGGGACAAGGTCCAGCGCGGCCACTACTATGCGATCGTCGACGAAGTCGACAGCATACTCGTCGACGAGGCCCGCACGCCTCTCATCATCAGCGGCGCCGCATCTGAGTCGGTCAAGTGGTACCGGCAGTTCGCGCAGGTCGCCAAGAGGCTGAAGAAGGACGTCGATTACGAGGTCGACGAGAAGTCGCGGACGGTCGCGGTCACCGAGGACGGGATTTCGCGCGTGGAGCAGGCGGTCAACGTCGAGAACCTCTACGAGAACGTCCACGCCGACCTGGTCCACCACCTCGACGTCGCGGTAAAGGCGAAGGAGCTCTTCAAGAACGAGGTCGACTACATCATCAAGGACGGCGAGGTCCTCATAGTCGACGAGTTCACCGGGCGCCTGATGGTAGGGCGGCGGTACTCCGACGGCATCCACCAGGCCATAGAGGCCAAGGAGAATGTGCGGATCAAAGAGGAGAACCAGACTCTCGCGACGATCACGTTCCAGAACTATTTCAGGATGTATGACAAGCTCGCGGGCATGACCGGCACCGCCTCCACCGAGGCGGACGAGTTCCAGCACACATACGAGCTCGAGACCGTCGAGATACCGACGAACATGCCCATGGTACGCGAGGACCTCCCCGACCTCATCTACAAGACCGAGAAGGCGAAGTTCGAAGCGGTCGTCAGCGACATTGTCGAGTGCTACGAGAAAGGCCAGCCGGTGCTTGTGGGCACTGTCTCGATCGAGAAGTCCGAGCGCGTCTCGAAGCTGCTGACGCGCCGTGGCATCGAGCACGAGGTGCTGAACGCGAAGCAGCACGAGCGCGAGGCGGAGATCATCGCCCTGGCGGGCGAGGAGTGCGCGGTCACCATCGCCACGAACATGGCCGGCCGAGGAACGGACATCAAGCTCGGGTCCGGGGTCGTGGATGCCGGCGGCCTCAAGATCATCGGCACGGAGCGGCACGAGTCCCGCCGGATCGACAACCAGCTGCGAGGCCGCTCGGGCAGGCAGGGCGACCCAGGGGCCTCGAGGTTCTACCTGTCGCTCGAGGACGACCTCATGCGGCGGTTCGCATCGAAGGCCATCGGCGGCATGATGGAGCGCTTCCACTTTCCCGAGGACGTGCCTATCGAGCACAAGATGGTCTCCAAGGCGATCGAGTCGGCGCAGAAGCAGGTGGAGGCCCAGAACTTCGAGGTCCGGAAGAACCTGCTCAAGTACGACGACGTCATGAACAAGCAGCGCGAGGTCATCTACGATGAGCGCAGCAAGCTCCTCGAGGGCGCTGACTTCGAGGCGATGGCGCACCAGTGGATCGAGGACACGATCGAGGCATGCCTGCAGACTTTCACGAACCCCCAGGTCTTTCCCGAGGAGTGGGACCTGTCGGGGATGTGGACGTACCTGCTGCAGATATTCCCCTTGAGCATCCCGCTCGAGAACCTGGACCTCGAAGGCCTGACGCAGGAAGAGTTGCGCGAGATCCTTTTCGAGGACGCCCAGCGGGCGTACGCCGAGCACGAGAGCGCCGTGGGCAGCGAGATGATGAGGGCCCTCGAGCGGACGGTCATGCTGGAGGTCCTCGACAACAAGTGGCGCGAGCACCTCTACGAGCTCGACTACCTGCAGGAGGGCATCGGCCTGCGCGGCATGGCGGGCAGGGACCCGCTCATCGAGTACCAGGGTGAAGCCTACGAGATGTTCATGTCGATGCTCGACTCCATCAAGGAGGAGTTCGCCCGCTACATCTACCACGCGGAGATCGTGGAGGTCGAGCGGGAGCGAACGCCGCAGCAGGTGTTTGAGAGCGGCGCCAGCGAGGAGCCGGCCGCGGCGGAACAGCGGCACAGCGACAAGGTGGGCCGCAACGCGCCGTGCCCCTGCGGCAGCGGTAAGAAATACAAGAAGTGCTGCGGCATAGAAGAATAACACAGGGGTCAGGTCGTGCGTTTTGCTGTTCGTATCGAGTAAAACGCGCAATGCACGACTTGACCCCTGCACAACGCACGACCTGACCCCAAAGGTGAAAGGAGCCAGGAGATGGTTACCGACTTCGAGGACCGGATCGAATCGTACCGGCAGGCGCTGCTGAAAACTGGTGATTACCTTTGACGTCGCTAACGCGAGGACCGAGCTAGACAAACTACGCAAGGAAGCCACCGCCACAGCGTTCTGGGACGACCAGGAGAGGGCCAGAAAGACCATGGCCCTTATTTCACGCCTGGACGAGGTGGTCTCCAGGTACGACCGTATAATGTCCCGCATCAACGAGCTCCAGGAGATGAACCGCCTCGGCATCGATGAGCAGGACGAGTCCTTCGAGTCTGAGATACTGCAAGGGCTTGACGACCTCGACCGGGAGATCTCGCGCATCGAATCCACCACGCTGCTGCAGAGAGAGTTCGACCACAACGACGCGATCATCTCCCTGCACCCCGGCGCCGGCGGCCTCGAGTCGCAGGACTGGGCGGAGATGCTGATGCGGATGTACTTGAGGTGGGCGGAGCGCAACGGCTTTTCGGTCGACCTCAACGACGTCCAGCCCGGCGAGGGCGCGGGCATCAAGAGCACAACCTTCACCGTACACGGCGACTACGCGTATGGTTATATGTCCTGCGAGAAGGGCGTGCACAGGCTTGTGCGCATATCGCCGTTCGACTTCTCCAAGCGCAGGCACACGTCGTTCGTCTCGGTCGACGTCATCCCCGAGGTCGGCGAGGAGCTCGAGATCGAGATCGACCCGAAGGACCTGCGCATCGACACCTACCGGTCTTCCGGCGCGGGCGGCCAGCATGTCAACGTCACCGACTCGGCCGTGCGGATCACGCACCTCCCCACCGGGATCACCGTCTCGTGCCAGAACGAGCGCTCTCAGATAAGCAACCGGGCGACGGCGATGAAGATCCTCAAGTCCAGGTTGTACGACCTGGCCCAGCGCGAGAAGGTCAAGGAAATAGAGGCCCTTCGCGGAAAGAGGCTAGACATCGCGTGGGGCAGCCAGATCCGATCGTATGTCTTCGCTCCATACCAGCTCGTGAAAGACCACCGCACGGGAGTCGAGACAGGGAACATACAAGCAGTCATGGACGGAGAGATAGACCAGTACATACAAGAGTGCCTCCGCTGGCGGAAGAAGCAGGAAGGCGACAGCGGAAACGGCAGGGAAGGCGGCAAAGGTGATTGATGGTAGTGACAGCGCCGAGCGGACAGGAGCCGCCCCGAGGATCAAGGCCGACCTGCACGTGCACACGGTCGCGAGCGGCCACGCTTTCTCGACCGTGAGGGAGATCTGCGCGGAGGCCGGAGCGCGGGGCATCGAGATGGTCGGAGTCACGGACCACGGCCCTTCGATGCCTGGCGGGGCGCACATATACCATTTCGCGAACCTCGTCGTCATGCCGCGCATCCTGAGCGGGGTCAAGATCCTGCGCAGCGGGGAGTGCAACATCGTCTATCCGGACGGCGGGCTGGACATCCACGAGAAGATCCTCGAGGTGATGGATATAGTGCACGCGGGCATGCACCCGCTCACGGGTTTTCCCGGCGAAGGCGTTGAGGACAATACGCGCGCGGTCGTGGGCGCCATCGAGAGCGGCCTCATCGACGTGCTCGTCCACCCGGGCAACCCTCTGTTCCCGCTGGACTACGGAACCGTCGTGAGAGCGGCCGCGTCCAAACAGGTGTTGCTGGAGATAAATAATTCGTCCTTCACCACAGTCCGCCGGGGAAGCATCGAGAACTGCCGCGCGATTATCAGAGAAGCGAAAAAGATCGGGGCGCGTGTGTGCATCGGCAGCGACGCGCACGACGCAGCGCTGGTCGGAGTGTTCGACAAAGCGCTCGAGCTGGTGGACGAGGAGGAGCTCCCAGAGGAGCAGATCGTTAACAAAGACGCCGATTCTGTGGTACAGTTTTTGGCAGAAAAAGGCAAGAAGGAGATTCTGTTCCGGTGAGCCAAGTATATTAGGCCCCCAAGAGAGGGCCTCTTTGGTATTGTCCGAGTAACTCGGAGGGATTGAGACATTGATCAAGTTCAGGCGGGTATCGAAAGTCTACCAGGGCAACATCTATGCCCTGGACGACGTGACAGTGGACATCGAGAAGAAGGAGTTCGTGTTCCTCGTGGGACCGAGCGGCTCGGGCAAGTCCACGTTCATCAAGCTGATGCTGAAGGAGGAAGAGCCCACGAGCGGCCAGGTCTACGTGGCCGATACGAGCTTGAGCGAGATCAAGAGGTGGAAGGTACCGTACCTGCGCCGCAAGGTCGGGTGCGTTTTTCAGGATTACAAGCTACTGGAGAACAAGACGGTCTACGAGAACGTCGCGTATGCGCTGGAGGTCACCGGAAGGCCGCGGAGGATCATTGAGTCCTACGTGCCCGAGGTCCTGCGGCTCGTCGGTTTGAGCCACAAGCTCGAGTCGTACCCTGAGGAGATGTCGGGCGGCGAGCAGCAGCGCGTCTCCATCGCCCGCGCTTTCGTGAACAGGCCGCCCATTCTGCTTGCGGACGAGCCGACCGGGAACCTCGACCCTTCGATGTCCATCGGCATCGTCAAGCTTCTCGAGCGTATCAACAACACTGGCACCACGGTCATCATGGCCACGCACGACCAGGACATCGTCAACACGTTCAAGAAGCGTGTCGTCGAGCTCCGCGACGGGCGGGTCATCCGTGACCAGGCCAGGGGGGTCTACGGTTATGGCAGCTAATTTCGGGTACTTCTTCAAAGAATCGGCGTCTTCGATGCGCCGCAACATGGCGCTGACGGCGGCCGCCATAATGGTGACCAGCCTGTCGCTTTTGATACTCGGTGTCGTGGGGATGTCGGTGCACGCCGGCAACGGCCTCGCGACCAGCATGAAGGAGCGCGTCGACGAGATCAGGGTGTTCCTCAAGGAGAACATAACCACTGAGGAGCGCTCGAGCATGGAAGCCTTCGTGCGCAAGATGCCCGAGGTCAAGAGCGTGACATACATCTCCAAGGAGCAGGCGCTCCAGGAGTTCAAGGAGATGTACAAGGACGAGAAGCAGCTCCTTGACGAGATCGAGGGGAACCCGCTCCCGGCCGAGTTCAAGGTCCGCATGACCGACCCCAAGTTCAACACGACGGTGGCCCAGCGGATTGAGCCCAGACCCGAGGTGAGCGTCGATACCACCGGAAAGAAAGAGATCAAGAACCCGCGCGACGTGGTGCAGAAGGTGTTGAAGATCACCGGGGCCGTGCAGAAGTTCGGCCTGGTGATCGTGTTCGCCTTCGGACTTGTCGCCGTCGCCCTCGTCTCCATCACCATCAGGATGGCGATCTACTCGAGGCGCAAAGAGATCGGCATCATGAAGCTGGTCGGCGCGACCAACTGGTTCATACGCTGGCCTTTCATGGTCGAGGGCGTGATAGAAGGGTTCTTCGGCGCGATCGTGGGCATCATCGTCGCGCTTCTCGTGAACGCCTGGTTCATCGGGAAGCTGCAGGCGGCCGCCCAGGGAGCCAACCTGGTGGCGCCGAGCTACATGGTGCTTCTCGGGTTCGTGCTCGTCCTGATCGGCGTTTCCATCGGCGCTGTGGGCAGCGCGCTGGCGCTGAGAAGGCATATCGAAGTCTAGACTTGCCGCTTCGTTGAAACACGGCGGTGACGTGTCACAGAGCGTTGACGCTCCTCTTGAGCGCCGGCGCTCGAGGTCAAGAACATCTGCGCAGTCGCGGGCGTCTCAATGACTGGACGCTCGCAGGAGCTTTCATCCTGGTCTCGGACGGGATATACGTCTATCATTGACTGCGGGCCTGACAGGCCCATAATTCTTATCTGTCACTTGAACGTAGCCGGCTTATGCCGGGCAAGGAGCGGACTTGGACGAACAACAAGGCAACCAGACCGGGAACCAGGGGCAGCCGCCCGCGCAGCCAACATATCAGCCACCCCAGCAGCCACCCGCGCAGCCGCCCGCGCAGCCAACATATCAGCAACAACCGCCGCCACCGCAGCAGCAACCTTCAACACAGCAGTATTACCAGCAGCCTCCCGGTGGGGGAGCGCCACCCGCGCCGCCGAGAAAGGGCATGTCCCGTTCCAGCACGATCATCCTCGGGATCCTGATTGCGGTGCTGGTCATCGGCGCGCTCGTCGTGGTTGGCTTCGTCATCGACCGGACCCTGTTCGCGAACAAGTCACAGAACTTCGTGCTACAGGACCAGACCAACTACAAAGAAGCACTCTTCGACATCAAGAGCTACTACTTCAAGCCATACGACGAGAACAAGATCGTGGCGGCGACCAACGCCGCGGTGGCGAAGGACAAGAAGAAGGGCGTAAAATCCACGCTGGTTCTGACCAACGACGGCGTTACAGCTCTCGTCAAAGCGCTGGGTGACACCCACAGCCAGTTCCTCACCGCCACGCAGAACGCCCGGCTGAACCAGGACCTGAGCGGCAGCTTCTTCGGCGTCGGCTTCACCTTGAAAGAAGTGAACAAGCGCCCGAAGGTCGTGTCGGTCATCAAGAACTCCCCGAGCGAGAAGGCCGGGATCAAGGCCGGCGACATTATTATGTCGGTCGACGGCAAGGACACCCTGGGCGAGCCTCTCGACAGCGTCGTGCTGCGCATCAGGGGCAAGCAGGGCACCAAGGTCAACCTCAAGATCACCCGAAACGGCAAGCCGATGGACTTCACCATCACGAGAGAGAAGATACAGATCCCCGACTTCGAGTCCTCGATGCAGGACGGCAACATAGGCCTGTTGAAGCTGTACGAGTTCAACAAGGGCGTAGGGCAGAAGGTACGCGCCGCCGTGACCGACTTGCAGGCCAAGGGCGCCCAGGGCTTCATCCTGGACCTTCGCGACGACCCCGGCGGTCTTCTTGACGAGGCCGTTCAGGTGTCGAGCGTGTTCGTCCCCAGCGGGACGATAGTGTCCTACCAGACCAAGGGCCAGCCGAAGGTCGACATGAGCGCCCAGGGCGGAGCGGCGACCAGCAAGCCGCTGGTGGTCCTCGTGAATGGCGGCAGCGCGAGCTCATCGGAGATCGTGACCGGCGCGCTCAAGGACCACGCTCGTGCGACGCTGGTCGGGACCAAGACGTACGGCAAGGGCTCGGTGCAGAAGGTGTTCGACCTCTCCAACGGCGCAGCAGTGAAGCTGACGGTTTCGCTCTACTACCTGCCGAACGGGGAATCGATCGACGGCAAGGGCATCGTCCCCGAGTTCATCGTCGAGGACAAAGCGGATCCCGCCAAGCAGGACACGATGCAGATGGACAAGGCGAAGCAGGTCCTGCAGAACCTGATGAACGGCAAGCCGGCGACAGGGATGCTCGAGGAAGAGCTGCTGCCGGCGGCTTGAGTCAGGCGGTTATCCGGCCCCTTGCCGCACGCGCGCCAGCGTTCACAACTTGAACTGGAAGTCCGTGACCATCCACTTGCCGTTCGTGTTGATGAGGAACACATCCGCGATCGGCACGTTGGTCATTGGATACTTGGACCTCATCTCCTGGCTGAAGTACTGCTGTGGCGCGCTCACCACGACCTTTGCCGTCTCTCCCGTGACCGTGGTGTTGTAGTTCAGAACTTCCGTAAAACGGTACCCGAACGGGCCCGCATTGGTGTTTCCTCCCGAAATGAAGTACATCTGGAGCTCGTTGGCCTCTCCTGAGTCCTTCTGCAGCGCGGTGGGGTCGTAGGTGGACAGCATCCCCTTGAGGCCGCGGTCCTGCCCGAATTGGAAAAGCTTCTTGGTGACTTCTGCCGGGCCGCCGGTGCCTTTGAGAAATTTGAATCCCAGGAAGCCAAGGACTACCACGACTATTATGCCCAGGGCGATGAACAAGGCTTTGTTCAGTCCGATCGACCTGTTCTTTGCTCTAGGCTCCCACTGCTGGGTGGGAGGCCGGACAGCCGGCCCTGCGGGAGGTTTGTTGAACTGTTCGGGGACCATGACGGGGATCGGTGGGCCCAGGTCGTCGGCTCTCAGCTGGAAGCTCGTCCCGAGTGCCTCGGAGTAAACGACGAACTGGTACTCCGGGCGCTGAGGGTTTGTTGAGATCTTGACGAGCACGACCGGCTGGCCTGCATGGAACGCCACCTGCCCGCCGACGAGGATATCGCGCTTGATAGAATAATGCTGGCCTGGATAAAACGCGCCTTCCATTTCTGCCTCCAAGCTGCGCGGGCCCGGCTGCATGCGGAATCATCAGGCACCAATCATTTGCGAGAGTTCCCCAACAGCCGTGCCGACGGCATGGTTACAACGCGAGTATTATACACCGGCGGGGGCGGCTCGCGGTCGTCAGCTGACCCCTGATGCAAGTCATTTACGTGTCAGC
>Ga0209747_1001245_pt1 | contig 13626 bp, 14 predicted proteins | sample BarGraNGADG00311_FD_184498 | JGI IMG/M metagenome (GOLD analysis project Ga0209747, IMG submission 184498) | Arctic peat soil microbial communities from Barrow, Alaska - Barrow Graham LP Ref core NGADG0011-311 (SPAdes) (version 2) | ecosystem: Environmental > Terrestrial > Soil > Wetlands > Peat... | reverse complement strand
CTTCGCTCCCATCAAAACGAGGGGCTCGATCACCCTTCTCATCGGGCGCCTGTTGAGGCTTTCGTCACCGGTCAGAACGGCCGCTATCGGACACGTCGCCAGCGCTCCCGCAATGAGCCTCATGGTCGTCCCTGAGTTCCCGCAGCCGAGCGGGCCTGTCGGAGGATCGAACCCGCCTACCCCCCTGCCCGCGATGGTGACATCTCCGGCGGCCGCTTCGATCCTGACGCCCAGGGCGCGGAGGACCTTCAGCGTGCTGGCGCAGTCCGCCGCCTCGCTGTAGCCCCTGACGGTGGTGTCCCCCGCGGCCATCGAGCCGATGATCGCGGCCCTGTGGGATATCGATTTGTCTCCGGGGACGCTGACGGTCCCGGCCAGCCCTCTCGAGGGCGCGAACTTTGTTTCCACCTCTAGACCTTTCCTGCTGAGGCGCGGTAGCCGAGTGTCTTCAGGTGATCCCTGGCCTCGGCGGCGCTTTTTTCTCCCAGTACCTTGAGCGCGAGGATGCCGGTCTCGCCCTCCAGCGGGTGCGTGATGCTTATGTCCTCGATGTTTATCCCTATGGAGCCTATGGCCGTGGTGATGCGGCTTATCACGCCCGGCTCGTCCGTGACCGGCAGCGACACGCTGTAGAGCTCCGCGGACGCGATGCCCGATTTGGCCAGCAGCTCCTCGCGGGCCGCTCTCGCGTCAGCGAACATCGTCCGCAGCGCCTCGTCATCCTCGTCCTGAAGCACGCCCAGCAGCCAGTCGACGCTCTCGCCGTACTCCTTGAGCCTCTCGATGATAAAAGACCTGTTCTCGCGCGCTATGTCCAGCCACATGTCCGGGTCGCTGGCGGCGATCCGCGTCATGTCCCTGAAGCCCCCGGCTGCGATCTTATAGGTGCTCTTCATTCGTTCCTGCTCGGCGGAGGCGAGCTCCATCAGCAGCAGCGACAGCAGGTGAGGGACGTGGCTGACGGTGGCCATGGCGCGGTCGTGGGACTCGGGATCCATGGTGATGACCCGCGCCCCGATAGAGGTCAGCAGCGCGTGTATCCTGGCGAGATCGTCGGGGTCCGTGCGCTCGGTGGGTGTCAGGATGTAGTACCTCATGTCGAACATGTCGGGCGCGGCGAAGCGCACGCCGGACTGCTCCGAGCCCGTCATGGGGTGCCCCCCCACGTAGCCGACGCCGGGCGGCAGCATGCCGGTTATCAGTTCTATGACACCCGCCTTGGTCGAGGCGAGGTCAGAGACGACGGTGCCCCGCGAGAGCGCGCCCGCACAGGCCGCGACAGCCTCGGCGATGGCGCTGATGGGAGTCGAGATGAAGACGACCTCGGCCCCGCGGCACGCTTCCTCCGCATCGTCGAATATCTCGTCGGCGACGCCCATCCTGCTTGCCTCTTCTCTCGTGGCGGGGTCCGAGTCATAGGCGGCGATAACGTGCGCGGCGCGCGCCTGGCGCAGCGCCAGCGACAGCGATCCCCCCATCAGACCAGTGCCGATTATGGTTATCTTTTCTAGCATGGCGGTTTCACCTGGACTATCTCTTAGAAACGAAATGTTGCCCGAACGCCGCGGCGGTCGGCCTCGATCAAATCTTCCTGCCGAGCGCCGGCGCCAGCGACTTGAGCTCGCCCATGAGCAGGGCGTACTCCTCCAGCGGCAATGACTGCGGCCCGTCACAGAGCGCGGTCCTGGGGTCGGGGTGTATCTCTATCATGATCCCGTCCGCCCCCACCGCCAGCGCGCCCTTGGAGAGCGGCGCGATCAGCTCGTGCTTGCCGGTCGCGTGGCTGGGGTCGACTATGATCGGCAGGTGCGAGAGCTCCTTGACCAGCGGTACGCAGGACAGGTCGAGCGTGTTGCGGGTCGCCGTCTCGAACGTCCTTATGCCGCGCTCGCAGAGTATGACCCCGGCGTTGCCGCCCCGGACCACGTACTCCGCGGCCATGAGCAGCTCCTCGATGGTGCTGGAGAGCCCGCGCTTGAGCATCACCGGCTTCTCCTGCATGCCGACCTCGGCCAGCAGCAGGAAGTTCTGCATGTTCCGCGCCCCGATCTGGAGCATGTCCGCGTACGAGGCCACCAGCTCCACGTGCCTCACGTCCACGACCTCGGTCACCACCGGCAGGCCCGTCTCCTCGCGCGCCAGGGCCAGGAGCTTGAGTCCTTCCTCGCCCATGCCCTGGAAGGAGTAGGGACTTGTCCTGGGCTTGAACGCGCCCCCGCGGAGCATCCCGGCGCCGGCCGCGCGCGCGGCCTTGGCGGTGGCGACCATCTGCTCCTCGGACTCGACCGCGCAGGGCCCGGCGATGACGACGAATCTCTCGCCGCCGAACTCCGTCGGTCCCACCTTTACCACCGAAAACTCCTGCCGGAACTCGCGGCTGACGAGCTTGTACGGCTTCATTATGGGGACCACGCTGTCCACCCCGGGCAGCGCCTCGAAGGGGATCAGGGATATCCTCTCCCTGTCGCCGATCGCCCCGATTATCGTCTTGAACTCGCCACGGGAGAGGTGAGCCTCTGCGCCCACCTCATGGAGCTTGTCGATGACGGCCTGTACCTGCGCATCGCTGGAGCCGTCCCTCATCACTATCATCATGGCCGATCACCCTGGTCTTCGCCGCGCCGATGCGACTGGTTTCGCGTCATTCGGGCAGGTCCATCCGCAGCTGCCTCGCTTCTTTCAAGTAGACGTGCCTGAGCGCCTCTCGCGCCTTGTCGGTGTTGAAAAGCATCATCGCCCTCACCGTGCGGGGGAGCGATCCGGCGACGTCCAACTCCCGGGCGCAGATCACCGGAATGTGAGAAAGCCCGATCTTCCTGGCCGCCGCGGCGGGGAACTCGGCGGTGAGGTCCGCGGTGGAAGTGAAGATTATGAACACCACGTCGTCGGTGGCGACGTCGTTGCGGTCGAGCATCTCCTCGAGCAGCTCGGTCGTCGAAGAGATTATCTCATCCTTGGTATCCTCTTCCGCGGTGACCGCGCCGCGCAGCGCCCTGACCCTCATCGGACCTCCTTCATAGGTTCATTCTCCCAGTCCGGTCTGCTTGTAGAGGCTTCGCACCTCGGAAGCTTCCAGTTCCCTGTGCTCTCCCGGCTTCAACGAGCCGAGCCCCAGGTTGCCTATCCTTACGCGGTTGAGGCTTATAACCCTGTAGCCGAAGTGATCGAAAGACCGGCGGATCTGCCTCTTCCTGCCGGCATGGATCACCATGTCGACCAGGGCCCTGCCCCCCAGGCGCCCCGACTCGGACACTCGGGCCGGGCCGGTAAGACCGTCGTCTAGCACCACGCCCTTGCTCAGCCTGGCCAGGTCCGCGCGTGAGGGAGGGGGTTCTACCTCCACGACGTATTCTCGCGGCACACCGAAACGCGGGTGCATCAACCGGTTGGCGAGAAAACCATCGTTGGTTAAGAGTATAAGTCCGGTCGAATCCATGTCCAGCCTGCCGACCGGGAAGAGCCTCACCCCGGAGCGCGCATCTTCCCCCAGCGCGTCCAGAACGGTCGGTCTCCCCTGGGGGTCTGTGACCGTGCTCACCACTCCGGCCGGTTTGTTCAAAGCGAAGTAGGCGAGCTCCGGCTCACGGGAGACCTCGATGCCGTCGACCTCGATGACGTCCCGCCCGGGGACGGCCCTGTCACCGAGGGAGGCCGTCGTCCCGTTCAGGCTCACCCGGCCCGCGGCTATCAGGGTCTCCGCCGCCCTCCGCGACGCTATCCCCGCCCTCGCCAGTATCTTCTGGACCCTCTCCGGCGTGCCAGCTTGCGGCTGTGCCAATGTCCTCCTCGAGCTCCCAGGAAAGGCTTCTCTTTATCTTGTCGATGGTGGCGTCATCCGGGGCGAACTCCTCCAGCCCCGGCAGGTCGTCGAGGCCGCGCAGGCCGAACCTCTCCAGGAACTTGTCGGTGGTGCTGAACAGCGCGGCGTAACCCGGCGGCCCTCCCCTCCCGGTCTGCTTCACCAGGCCGCGGTCCTCCAGCGTCTTCATCACGCCCTCCGACTGCACGCCACGTATCTCCGCCACCACGCCCCTGGACACGGGCTGCAGGTAAGCCACGATCGCCACCGTCTCCAGCGCGGCCCTGGTGAGCCTGGGGTTGACCTGCGAGCGTATGAGCCGCGATATGTAGGGCGCGGCGTCCGGGGTGGAATAGAAGCCGAACCCTCCCGCCACCTCGCGGATCACCAGCCCGCCGTCCCTGTCGTCGTAAGACTCCACCAGGTGGTTGATCATCTCGCGCACGGCCCCGGGGTCGAAACCCGTGATCTCACAGAGCACTCCGGCCGACAGCGGCTCGGGGGACACGAACAGCAGCGCCTCGATGACGCTCAGCTTGTCTGCGTCGGAGGAGGCGGGAACCGGCGTGCTCGTCGGGGCCTCCCTCTGCGCGGTCGCCTCGTTACCGTTATCGTCAAGCGACATTGTCTTCAGCCTCCAGCTTCTGTATCTCGATGTCGCCGAACAGCTTGCGCTGCCTCAGCGTGATCTCCCTCCGCTTGAAAAGCTCCAGTATCGCCAGGAACGTGGCGATCACCTCGAGCTTGGAGGAGCAGTCCGCGATGAGCGCGCTGAACTTCGTCTTGCCTTCGGCCCCCACTCGCCTGCGCACCTCGATCAGCCTCTCGGCCACGGAGATCCTGATCGGCGCGATGTGGGTGGTGTCCACCCGCTCGGTGGCCCTCTCCACCAGCAGGTCCATCAGTGCCGCCGCCAGATCCCGCGCCTCCACACCCTCGAAGGGGTCGGGGTAGAGCGAGGCGTAGTCCTCCTCCATCTCCCGCGCCCTGGGAATGAACCAGCCGTGCTCGGCGTAGGCGTCCGCCAGCCAGTCGGCGGCGTTGGAGTACTGCTTGTACTCGATCAGCCTCTCTATGAGGAATTCGCGCGCGTTCTCGGTCTCCTCGGCCCCCTCGCCCTCCTCCTCGTCCCGGGGCAGGAGCGACCTGGCTTTTATCAGGAGCAGCGTCGCCGCGATCAGCACGAACTCGGTGGCCGTGTCGAGGTCGATCGTCTCGGCCGCCTCGATATGCTCCAGGAACGCCGCCGTTATCTGCGCGACCGGAACCTCGTGGATGTCCAGCTCCTGCTTCATGATGAGCTGCAGCAGCAGGTCGAAGGGGCCCTCGAAGACCTCGATCTTTACCTCGAAGCTCAACTGCCCTCCTGCAGGGTCCCGATGTTCATCGCGCTCCTGGCCCGCGAGAGCGAGCCATCCACGATCGGATTGACCGTCGCGGCGCCGGCGGCGAGTATCTCGCCCACCACCTGCGGCCTGCCGGCCAGCTCCGCGCGCTTCTCCCTGAACCCGGCGAGATCGGCGGCGATCCTCTCGGCCAGCCTGTCCTTGCAGTCGGTGCAGCCGACCAGCGCCTGCGAGCACTCATCGGCCACGCTCTCTAGCTCGTCGGGGAAGTAGACCTTGTAGAGCGTATAGATCGAGCAGACCTCGGGGTGCCCCTTGTCGTCCCTGCGCATGCGCGCGGGGTCCGTTATCATCTTGCGGACCTTCTTCCGTATCTGCTCGGGCTCCTCGTCCAGTCCGATGTAGTTCCCATAAGACTTCGACATCTTGCGGCCGTCGGTCCCCGGTATCTTGGGCGCGGGCGAGAGTATCGGCTGGGGCTCGGGGAAAGTCTGCCCGTAGAGCGAGTTGAAGTCCCTGGCTATCTCGCGGGTCAGCTCCAGGTGGGGCAGTTGGTCCTCGCCCACCGGGACCAGCTCCGCGTCGACCGCCAGGATATCGGTTGCCATCAGCACAGGATAACCCAGAAAGCCGTAGGTGTTGACCACCCGCGAATCCAGCTCGCGCAGCTGCTCCTTGTAAGTGGGGTTCCTCTCCAGCTCGCCCAGCGTGATCACCATGCCAAGGTAGAGCACCAACTCCGGTATTCCGGAGATGTCCGACTGCCGGTAGATGGTGCACCTGTCCGGGTCGAGCCCGGCGGCGAGCCAGTCAAGCACCATCTCGGTGGTCCACTCGCCCAGGTGGGACGTGTCGCGGTAGTCGGTTGTGAGCGCGTGCCAGTCGGCGACGAAGAAGAAGCACTCGTGCGTCTCCTGCAGCCTGACCATGTTACTGAGGTTGCCGTGATAGTGCCCCAGGTGGAGCCTTCCGCTCGGCCTGTATCCGCTTACAACCCTGTCTTTCAAACCAACACCTCCACCTTCGCGTCACCCGATGTCAATTACAGCCCCATTATCCTCAGGGGCAGGTTAAGCACGGGCTGCAGTAACCTGAACAGCGCGGGCCCGACCATCACGAAAACGAGGAACACGATTATGAACCCGAAGGGAGCGATCTTCTCGTAGTAGACTCGACTCTCGTTTGAGAGGAAGTGCTCGAGGATATGCGACCCGTCGAGGGGCGGTATAGGGATGAGGTTGAAGATGCCGAGCCAGATGTTGATGGCCGACGCCAGGTAAAAAAACAGGAAAATCTCGGTGTTCCTGACGCCGGCCAGGTGTACCACCAGCCCGATCAGTGAGATGACGAGTGCGACGGCGAAGTTCGTCAGCGGCCCGGCGAGTGACACCAGGATGATATCGCTGCGCTTTTTCATGAATTGGGGGTTGATGGGCACCGGCTTGGCATAGCCGAACGCCCACTGTCCCCTGGACACCAGCAGCAGTGCCAGCGGAAGGATGATGGTCCCGAACGGGTCGACATGGGGGATCGGGTTCAGCGTCAGGCGGCCCGCGTTGCGCGCCGTGTGGTCGCCACGCCAGTCCGCGATGCGGCCGTGCATGTACTCGTGCAATATGACGCCGATGAATAGACCGACGGCGATGTAGACAGCGTCTCGCCAGCTGCTCAAATGGTACTCCCAGAGGACGTCGTGAGCTCAAGCGTACATTCTATTTCTGCGGTCTTGAGCATACAAGCGCACTCCCGGTGGCGCCATGCTCTCCGGCAACGACCCTCAGGACCTGGGATGGGACCTCGCATAAACGGACCTGAGGTGGTCGCGGGTGACCTCGGTGTATATCTGGGTGGTGGCCACGCTGGCGTGCCCCAGCAGCTCCTGTACCACCAGCAGGCTTGCCCCTCCCTCCAGCATGTGGGTGGCGAACGTGTGCCTCAGCCCGTGGGGGGTCGCCACCTCTCCCAGTCCCGCGGCGACGGCGTTCTTCTTGATCACCTTCCAGCAGCCCTGACGGGTCAGCCTGCCCCCGCGCGCGTTGAGGACCAGCGCGGCGGTCCGGCCGCCGTGTGCCAGCTCTCCCCTGGAGTTGAGCAGGTAGTCGGAGGCCGCGGCCCCGGCAGCCTCGCCGTACGGCAGCACCCTCCACTTGTCGCCCTTGCCGTGAACGGTCACCAGGCGCTCGACCGCTTCGAGGTCCCCCAGGTCGAGCCCGACCAGCTCCGATACCCTCATCCCGGTGGCGTACAGCATCTCCAGCATGAACCGGTCTCGCACCGCCAGCGGGCTCGAGCCCTGGGGCGCGGCAAGCAATTCGTCCACCTGCTTGCGGGTGAGGGCGCGCGGCAGGCGCCTGGGGGTCTTGGGAGAAGCGAGGCCCGATGTCGGGTCGGACTCGGAGTACCCCTCGATGACCATGAACCTGTGAAAGACGCGCAGCGCGCTTGCCGCTTGCGCCTGCGAGCGAGGACCCAGCCCCCGGCCTTCGGCAGAGGCCAGGTATCCCACGAACTCGCGCACGTCCGGCGCGCCCACACCCGCGGGCTCTCGTATGCCTCGGGCGGCCAGGAAGGCCGTGTAATCGCGCAGGACACGCTTGTAAGCAGCCAGGGTGTTGTCGGATGCGCCTTTCTCGATGGCCATGTAGTTGAGGAACTCGCCGGCGCAGGCGGCAAGCGCGCCGGGCCCCTCCTCGGCCGCGCCGGGCGCCGCGGCGGTCACGCGCCCGCCCCGCCGAACGGACCGGTCTCTCCTCGCTTCAAGGCTCGGGCGAGCGTGAGGCCTATGATGCTCTTGGCGTCCCTGATGCGCCCGTCGGCTATCATGGCGAGGCCGTCGTCGAGGGGCACCTCCACGACGTCCAGGAACTCGTCGGTCTCGGGCGCGCCGGGCGTCGCGGAAAGCCCGGTGCAGAGGTAGAGGAAGAACCTCTCGTCCGAGTAGCCCGGGGAGTTGTAGAACTCGGCCAGCGGCACCGTCTCCTCTGCCTTCATCCCGACCTCTTCGGCAAGCTCGCGCCGGGCGCATTCGACCGGTTCCTCGCCCGGGTCCAGCTTGCCCGCCGGGATCTCCAGCAAGACCCCTCGCACCGCGTGCCTGTACTGCTTCACCATCAGGACCCGCCCGTCGTCCCTCAGCGGGACCATCCCCACCGCGCCGGGATGCCTGACGCTCTCCCAGCGAACGGTGCGGCCGTCCGGCAGGCGGACGTCATCGAGGAAGAGCTTGACCACGTGACCGTCGAACACCTGCTCGGAGCTGACCACCTCGTGATCAGAGACCTCATACTCCACTGCTGTCACCGCCCATCTGCGCGGCGAGGATCCCGGCCGCTCCCGCGGCCATGAAGAACTCTGGCTCCTGGTCCGGCGACCTGCCCATCACGGTGGTCTTGAACCCGCATCCGTCCAGCAGGAGCAGGACGCGAGAGGCGTCCAGGACCCTGACGTCGTGGCGCTCGGCCAGGCCGGCCTCGGCGATCTGCCCGCTGACCAGTTCGGTCCTCTCCGCGTCCATCTCCGGCAGCGAGATCACCGAGCGCGCGCAGGCTCCGTATTTCAGCGCGGCGATGGTGTGGTGGCTGAGGCCGGAGTGACGGTCGCGGGCGTCTCCAAAAGTGATCCTGGGGATTGCGATAGCCCTTCCTCCCAGCGAGTCGGCCGCGTTGATCGCAGTCCCCTGCTCCATCCCGGTGAAGCCCACGGTGGACCCTGTGCCCACGATGCCCGGCCCCATCAGGACTATCACCGCGTCGGCCCGGTCCAGCTTTCTCGCCGCCACCAGCGCGCCGTGGAGCGTGACCGCCTCGCGGTCGCCGCCGAAGGCGTGCCCGCAGGTTATCACCGACGCGAGCCCGCCCCCCTCGCGCAGGAACCTTATGGTGTCGCTGAAAGCCGCCGGCAGGGCGCCGCCGTCGGTCATCACGTAGACCAGCCTGCCGCCGGGGCACGCGTCATTGTAGCCGAGCGTCGCGGCCAGAAGCTGGCTATGGAGAGAGCCCGTCACCACCGGTATACCCTCCAGCACCCCCGAGAACCCCTCTGCCTCGATGCCGAGGCTCTCCTCGGCGGCCTCGACGTTGAACTGCAACGGCGTGTAGCGCAACTTCATTATGTGTCCGGAGCCGCGCGTGTCGATCGACCTGCTGGCGAGGTTCCACAGCACGAAGTGGAAGCCCCCCGAGCCCAGGCCGAGGTCCATCGCGGTGGTGTTGGCGACCACCAGGTCCCCGGGGCGGACCTCGCCGATGAGGTCCTCAAGGACGAGGCCCCTGCCCGAGCCGCCGTCCTCGAATTCGAGCAAGGCCTCGCTGATGCCCTTGCCGCGGGCCGTAACCTCGGCGACCGTGGCGCGGTGGAAGGTGCTCATGGCCTCACCGCCCCTTCTTCGCCGGCGAGATAGGCGAGCCCCGTGACCGCGCGCGCGACCCCGGCGAGCTCATCCTTCATGATGTACTCCTCCTTGGTGTGCGCGTTGACCAGGCCGATGTTCATCACGGCGACCTGCAGGCCGCGGGCGTTCAACACGTTGGCGTCGCTGCCCCCGCCGCTTGTGGTGAGAGCCGGCTCGAAGCCGCAGTCCTTCAGCGCGCGGGCGAGATAGTAGACGGGAGTGGCGGTCGCGTCGAGTTTGAAGTGGTCGAAGGCGCGGGTGACCTCCACCTCCAGCTGGCAGCCGTACTCCTCGGCCGCGCGCTCGAAGCTGTCCACCAGCCGGCGGCGCTCAACCTCGAGGCGCTCGTCGGACATGCTGCGGAGCTCGCACTCGACCCGGGCCGCCTCGGGGACGACGTTGACCGCCACCCCGCCGGACATGAGCCCGACGTTGGAGGTGGTCGTCCCGTCCAGACGCCCGGTGGGGACTCCCGCAATGCCGTGTGCCGCGCAGACGATCGCGTTGGCTCCCTTCTCCGGCTCTACCCCCGCGTGCGCCGCTCGCCCCTTGACGGCGAACTTCAGCTTCTCCTGGCTGGGGGCCTCTATGACGATGCCGCCCACGGGACCGCTCCCGTCCAGGACCACTCCCCACCTGCCGTCGAGGAGCGACATGTCCAGGCTCTGGACCCCCACCAGGCCCGGCTCTTCCTGCACCGTGAAGATTAGCTCCAGCGCCCTGTAAGGGCCCCCGACCTCCAGAAGCTTCTCCACCGTGGCCAGGATCGAGGCGATGCCCGCCTTGCAGTCGGCGCCGAGGATAGTGTCGCTCATGCTCACGAAGCGGTCGCCCAGGTCAAAGGGGATGACGTGAGCAGAAGGCTTGACCGTGTCCATGTGGGCGCACAGTATCACCGGCGGAAGCGGGGAGAACGCGCCGGCGGGGACTCGTATCACCAGGTTACCGCACTGGCTCCCGGTGGCGGCGGCGGCCGCGTCCTCGTGGACGGCGAGTCCGAGCCCGGTGCAGAACTCGCGGATGTAGGCGCAGACCTCGCCCTCGTTGCCGGGCTCGCTGCCGAGCCTGACCAGGTCGAAGAATATCTCGAACAGGCGGCCAACGTCCGGACCGTCCGTCTGAAGGCTCATTTCACTGCCTGCGCCTCGTCGCCCTCTATGACCGTCAGATGGGAGTCGGCCAGCCTCTGGCGCTTTACCGCCGCGCCGACAAACTCGCGGAACAGCGGGTGCGGCATGAGCGGGCGCGATTTGAACTCGGGGTGGAACTGCGACGCTACGAAGAACGGGTGGTCGGGGATCTCGATTATCTCCACCAGGCGGTCGTCCGGCGAGAGTCCCGAGAAGACCAGCCCCGCCTCCTCCATCCGGTGCCGCAGCGCGTTATTGACCTCGTAGCGGTGGCGGTGCCTCTCGTAGATGACCTCCTCGCCGTAGGCCTGCGCCGCCCGTGACCCCGGGGTTATCTTGCACGGGTAGAGCCCCAGGCGCATGGTGCCGCCCAGTCCGTCGATGTCCTTCTGGTGGGCCATGAGGTCTATCACCGGATAGGTGGTGTTGGGGTCGAACTCGGCGGAGTTCGCGCCTTTCATCCCCGCGGCGTTGCGCGAGAACTCGATGACCGCGCACTGCAGGCCCAGACAAAGGCCCAGGAAGGGGACGCCGTTCTCGCGCGCGTACTGTATCGCCGCGATCTTGCCCTCGATGCCGCGCACCCCGAAGCCGCCAGGGACCAGCACCCCCTGCACGTCCTTGAGGGGCTCGGCGCACTTCCCTTCCGCCAGGTCGTCGGAGGCCACCCATACCGGCGTCACCTTCACGCCGTGCTTTATACCAGCGGCGTTGAGGCTCTCCACGATGCTTATATAGGCGTCGGGCAGGTCGACGTACTTGCCGACGATCGCCACTTTGACCTCGGTGGTGAGCTCCTTTATCCGGCGCACCAGCGCCTCCCACCCGGAGAGGTCGGGGGGATGGCTGGGTAGGCCGAGGTGCTTGACCACGTACTCGTCGAGGCCCTCCTTGTTCAGCATCAGCGGGACCTCGTAGATGGTCGGCGCGTTCACCGCCGATACCACCGCCTCGCGGTCGGTGTCGCAGAACAGCGCGATCTTGTCCTTTACGTCGCCGGTGATGGGCCTGTCGGAGCGGCACACGATCGCGTCCGGCTGGATACCGATGCTCTTGAGCTCCTTGACGCTGTGCTGGGTCGGCTTGGTCTTCAGCTCCTGGGAAGTCTCCAGGTACGGGACCAGCGTGACGTGGATGTAGCAGACGTTATCGGGCCCCAGGTCCTTCTTGAGCTGCCTCACGGCCTCCAGGAAGGGAAGGCTCTCGATGTCGCCGACCGTCCCGCCGATCTCGCTGATGGCCACGTCGACGTCGCCGTCCTCGACCAGCGCCAGTATCCGGCGCTTGATCTCGTCGGTGATGTGAGGGATTACCTGCACCGTTGCGCCAAGGAACTCGCCCTTGCGCTCCCGGCCGATTATGGTGCCGTAGACGACCCCGGTCGTCACGTTGGACTCGCGCTTCATGTTGATATCGACGAAGCGCTCGTAGTGCCCCAGGTCCAGGTCGGTCTCGGTGCCGTCGTCCGTCACGAACACCTCGCCGTGCTGGAACGGGTTCATGGTGCCCGGGTCCACGTTGATGTAGGGGTCGATCTTCTGCATCGCGACATTGAGGCCGCGGGCCTTGAGGAGCAGTCCGAGGGACGCCGCCGTGATCCCCTTGCCCAGCGACGAGACCACCCCTCCGGTCACAAATATATGCTTTACGGGCATGCGATTACCTCCGGTCGCCTGCGTGCTTTAGTTATTATTTGCCCCCGTCGCTTCCTGTCCCTTTCTCCCGAGAGAGTCTATCCAGTTAAGCGCCCGGTTTGAAGAGATTGCCTTCGAAAACGAGTATTTTTCCGAAAGAATGTTCAGGATCAGCACCAGGATCAGGACCCCCAGGCGCCACCAGAAGCTGGTCCCCAGCACCAATCCGAGCCCTATCACGGCGCCCAGGACGTTGGAACCGACGTCCCCCAGCATGAACTTCTCCCGCAGGTCGCCCGGGAAGAGGACCAGGGCGATGGCGGCGATCGAGAGCGCAGGTGTCACGTAGAAGTACAGTGGAGCATAGGGCAGCATGAAACCGCCGCCGGCCAGCGTCTCGAACCTTAGGGTCAGCCCGGCGCACAGGGCCAGTGCCGGGAAGAACACCTTGAGGGCGCGGCCCGGTCTCAGGTCGAGCAGGTTGAAGAGGTTTGCTGTAAGAGCGACCAACGCTGCATTCATCACCCACGTAGCATAGGCGCTCGCGTTCATTCTGCCAGCGATGTACAGCCATGGTTGCATAGCGACCATCGCCACCACGAAACCCAGGAAAGCCTTGACCAGCCCGGTGGTAAAACTGCCGTGCAACCCCTCGGAGAAATGGCCCTTGAAGCCGCGAGCGCCGGAGTCCCCCGCCACGTCGTCGATCAGGCCCAGGAGGCAGAAACCGAGTACAAGGATGAGCATGGAATCGATGCCCGTCCTGAGGCCGCGAAAATTCGTCATCATGGACTGAGAATCATTGAGAAGGTTTCTGACGGCGTAGTCCATCACCGGTATCCAGACCAGCAGGAAGGCCGGTGCGAATACCACCCCAGCCGCTGTCGGCAGTTTGACTCCCCTGAAGTTTGTCCGGGAAAGCCTCTCGCTGGCAAGCGTCCCGCGAAAAAGGAAGAGCATGAGGAGGCCCGAGACAAGCGAGCCCAGGAACACCCAGAGCGCTATCATCGTCCTCCATCCCTGCCACTACCCGGTCTGCGTATTATTATTTACGCTTCAGCGCCCTCGAAGCCAGCGCCCGCGTGATGTCGGCGAACTGGCGGCCCCTGTGCACGAAGCCGGCAAAGTCGCGCCCCGTCTCACCATGGGACATCCCAGTGGGCACCTCCACGATCCTGAAGCCCGCCCGGTGGGCGTCCAGCGTCATCGCCACCTCCACACCGAAGCCTTCCCTGAACGGCGCCACCGCGTCGAACACGGCCCTGGTCATGGCCCTCTGGCCAGATATGGGCGAGCGCATCTCGAGGGCGGAGAGCGCCTTGATCCC
>Ga0209747_1001244_pt1 | contig 13628 bp, 17 predicted proteins | sample BarGraNGADG00311_FD_184498 | JGI IMG/M metagenome (GOLD analysis project Ga0209747, IMG submission 184498) | Arctic peat soil microbial communities from Barrow, Alaska - Barrow Graham LP Ref core NGADG0011-311 (SPAdes) (version 2) | ecosystem: Environmental > Terrestrial > Soil > Wetlands > Peat... | reverse complement strand
TCACGTCGTCGCCTCGATCGAGTTCGGCCCGGCGCAATCACTCGAATGGCCGGTGGCCAGCCGTCACTGACCCGACGCCTGGGCAGCTGAGGCAACTTGGGCAGCTGAGGCAACTGGGGCAACTGGGGCGGCGCGAACGCCGGCCGCCACGCACCCCGCTGCCCCCTCTTTCGCGCCGATGTTGAGCCCACGTGCGCATCAGGTCACCGGATACGCACGTGGGCTCAACATCGGCGTCACGGAACTCAAGATGGGCGTTTCCCAGCGGTCCGGACCGGGCCGAGGAGGGACAGGAAACCTCGCTATTCGCACGACCGGTGGACCGGTGCAGGCCAGCATTTGCTGGTCGTACTGACCGAGGCGATGGATGGGCGCGACTACGAGGTCACCGTGAGAGACCGATGCCTAGCGCCAGACCTTCGGACGCAAGGCAAGGTGAAGCAGATGAGCAAGCAGGACGAAAAGGATAATCGCGATAGTTACCCAGAGTAACGGGTGCCGTGAACCCGAACTGATTGCTTGTTCCACGCATCGCCGGCGGCCCGACTGACCGCTGAGCAGGGCCGGTCTGATGCAGGACGCGATCACGGGGTGGTACGGATGGCAAACCTCGTTAGCCCCATTCACGTCGTGCGAGACCGTCGCCCCCCATCCCGAGGGATGAGCGAGCCGGTCCAAAACTCCCTATCATGGACGAGGAGACCCGGATCGCGCTGCTGGAAATCAAGGGCAGCTTGGCCGAGTTGCGGCTGAACGTCACTGAGCGGTTCACCACTGTCAATGATCGGTTCGCCGACGTGAACACCAAGTTGGACACGATCATCGACGTACTCACCGAGTTTCGCCGGGAGTACACCGAGCACACCCACTAGATGATCGACTCCGTGACGCTGGTGTTGGTCTGCTACTCGACCTGAACAACTCGAAGCGGCTTCCCTTGCAGCGCAGCGATTGTGACGGTCGCGACGTCGGGATCGCGGGCCTGCGTGACGCGATCATTGAATGGGGCCGGTCGGTCGAGGTATGGGAGTCGGGTGCCGCGGACAGGGGCGGAGCAGGTGAGCTTGCAGGAGGCGGTGCTGCCGCCGGCGACGAGCGTGTTGCTGTCAGCCGTACCGTCAACCGCCCCGCGACCCCCTCTGGCGGCTAAGCTCGCACGCCGCTGACCTGCGCTTTCCCCTGTCGGGACGACAGGATTTGAACCTGCGACCCCTTGACCCCCAGTCAAGTGCGCTACCAAGCTGCGCCACGTCCCGGCACCCGGCGTACGCCGACCAGGCGGCGACCGAGCCCGCCGACTCTATCGCACCGGCGGCCGCCATCAGCCGCGTCGCTTCTCCCGCACCTTGACGCTGATCTCAATCGGGGTCCCAACGAAACCGAAGTCGGACCGCAGCCGTCGTTCGATGTAGCGGCGGTAGCCGGCCTCCAGGAAACCGCTGGCGAACAGCACGAACCGCGGCGGCCGGGTGCCGGCCTGAGTGGCGAACAAGACCTTGGGCTGCTTGCCGCCGCGCACCGGCGGCGGGGTAGCCGCGATCAGCTCACCGAGCCAGGAGTTCAGCCGCCCGGTCGAGATCCGCTGCTCCCAGCCCGCCAACGCCGTCTGCAGCGCCGGGGTAAGCCGCTCAACCGACCGCCCGGTCAGCGCGGAGATGTTGACCCGCGGCGCCCACGCCACCCGGGCCAGATCACGCTCCACCTCCCGGTCCAGCGTCAACCGGCGGTCCTCGTCGAGCAGGTCCCACTTGTTCATCGCCAGCACCAACGCCCGGCCGGTCTCGATCACGGTGGCGATGACGCGCTGGTCCTGCTCGGACAACGGTTCGCTGACGTCGAGCAGCACGATGGCCACCTCGGCCGCATCCAGCGCCGACTGGGTGCGCAGGCTGGCGTAGAACTCCGCGCCGGAGGCCTCCCGGACCCGGCGGCGCAGGCCGGCGGTGTCGACAAAGCGCCAGGTCACCTCCCCCAAGGTCACGATCGAGTCGACCGGGTCTCGGGTGGTACCAGCGACGCTGTCCACCAGCGCCCGCTCCTGCCCGGTGAGCCGGTTGAGCAGGCTCGACTTGCCGACGTTGGGCCGACCGAGCAGCGCCACCCGGCGCGGACCGGCCGCATCGTCGAAGCGATCCGCCGGCGCCTCCGGCAGCGCGTCCAGGATCGCGTCGAGCAGGTCACCGCTCCCGCGGCCGTGCAGCGCGCTCACCGGCCGCGGTTCCCCAAGTCCCAGCGACCACAGCGCCGCGGCGTCGGCCTCCCCGCGCTCGTCGTCGACCTTGTTGACCGCCAGCACCACCGGCTTGCCGGCGCGCCGAAGAACGCGCACGACAGCCTCATCGGCATCGGTGGCACCGACCGGACCATCCACCACGAGCAGTACGGCGTCCGCCGCCGCCGCCGCGACCTCGGCCTGAGCCGACACCCGGGCCGCCATCCCGGCGGCGTCGGGGTCCCAGCCACCGGTGTCCACCACGGTGAACCGGCGGCCGCGCCACAGCGCATCGTAGGTGACCCGGTCCCGGGTGACGCCGGGCACGTCTTCGACCACGGCCTCGCGGCGGCCCAGGATCCGGTTGACCAGCGTCGACTTGCCGACGTTGGGACGTCCCACGACGGCGAGGACCGGCTGTGCGCCGATCTCGGCCGGCTCTGCATCGTCAAGCGGGCCCACGGCCGGGTCACTGACCGCAAAGCCGGCCGGGTCACTGGCTGCAAAGCCGGCCGGTGGGCTGGTCATGCTCGCCCGTCTGACAAGCCCGAGGCGTCTACGACGCGGCGCGGCGCCTGAGCACACAACGCCAGCACCGCCTCGACCACCTCGTCGACGCCGAGGTCGGTCGAGTCGAGCTCGACGGCGTCGGCGGCCCGGACCAGTGGGCTGACCGCGCGGCCGCTGTCGAGCCGGTCGCGGTGGGTGAGCTCGGCGCGGGCCAAGGTGAACCGATCGGCCGGCGCAGTGTCGGCTCCCGCGGCGTACTCGGGGTCCATGGCGCGCCGATGCGCCCGCGCGTCGCCGGCCGCGGTCAAGAAGATCTTGACCGGCGCGTCCGGCACCACGACGGTGCCGATGTCGCGGCCCTCGACCACGATGCCGCCGGACCCGACGATCTCCCGTTGGCGAGTGACGATCCGACTGCGCACCTCAGGCACCGCCGAGACCGGGCTCACCGCCGCGGACACCTCTCGGCTGCGAATCAGGTCCCCGAGCCGAGTGCCGTTCGCAGCGACCCAGGGATCGTCGGGGTCGGTGCCGACAGCCAGGTCCAGGCCGGCCGTCAGCGCGACCACCACCGCGGCGTCCGACGGGTCGGCGTCGGCAGCCAGGACCGCCCAGGCCACCGCCCGGTACATGGCACCAGTGTCGAGGTAGCGCAGACCAAGCCGGCGGGCCACTTCGCGGGAGACGGTGGACTTGCCGGCCCCGGACGGGCCGTCCACCGCGACCACCAGCGTCGCCGCAGCCGAATCGGGCAAGCCGGCGGAGGGGGTGTTCACGAGGCTCCTTGTTGGGGCGGTCGGGCCGCCCGGGTCGAGCCGAGCAGTGACCCGGGCAAGTGGACCACCTGGTGCCCAGCGTAGCCGGGGCGGCTCAGCGCAGCCCGCGTCGCACTACCTAGCGAAGATCGACCTGCGCGACCTGGCAGGCTCAGGCGACCAGCGAAACTTGCAGCGGTAAGCGCCCATAGGCGATCACCCGCTCGGTTGCCGACCCATCCGACCGGTTCACGGCCATCTGGACGTCGCCGGGAACACGGCGTTGTACAAGGTTGTGGCGAGCAGCGCGCCCTGCGAGCGGGTGGCGGGAGTGGCGAGCGGCGCGCCGTCACCTGCTCGAGCGCCCCGCTGGGTACCCGTCACGCCAGTGCGTCGAGGACCGGAACGGCGTAGCCGGTGAACGCGCCGTCGGCGGTGACCACGGTGAGCCTACCTGCGGGCGCCACCTCTTCGTCCCGAGCCAAGCCGTCATTTCCGCACGACGCCACCCGATGCATGAGCTGTCTGCTCAACGCATCCGCTCGACCGCTGGGGCGGGTACGTGCACCGCCCACCCTCGAGCCCGCAGCACGGCCAGCAGCCGGTCCACCCCGTCGGGCTGGACCGCCAGCTCCGCCACCCCGACCGGCCGGCCGGGGGCGTGCTCGATGCCGACGTCTTCGATGTTGACCCCGGCGGCATCGGCGTCGGCGAACAACCGGGCCAGCCGGCCCGGGGCGTCCTCCACGACCACCGGCACGGTGGCGAACTCCCCGCTCGGTACGCCGTGTTTGCCCGGCAGCCGGGCCCGGCCGGCGTTCCCCCGCCGAACCACGTCGGCGACGGCCTCGGGTGTCAACCCGCCCACCGGCCCGGCCCCGCGCCCCTCACCGGCGCCCGACCGGAGCGCGGCCAGCAGGTCGTCGAGGTCGGCGGCGTACGCCTCGAGCACCTCGAGCACCGGGCCGGCGTTGGCGTCCACCACCTCCGCCCACAGTCGCGGGTCCGAGGCGGCGATCCGGGTGGTGTCGCGCAGCCCCTGCCCGGCCAGGCTTACCGCCAGCTCCGGGGCGTCGGCCAGCCGGGCGGCCAACAGGCTGGCCACCAGCTGGGGCACGTGGCTGACCAGTCCGAGCGCCCGGTCGTGCTCGACCGGCGACATCTCCACCACTGTCGCGCCGCACGCCCGGGCGACCTCGGCCGCGGCGGCCCGCGCCGGCCCGCCGGTCGACGACCCCGGAGTCAGCACCCACGGCCGGCCGACGAACAGGTCGTGGCGCGCGGCCGCCGGTCCACCCCGCTCCCGGCCGGCCACCGGATGCCCGCCGCAGAACGTTGTCAGGTCAGCCCCGGCTGCCTCGGCTGCCCACTGCGGCGCCACCTTCACCGACGCCACATCGCTGTACGTCGCGGACAGCTCGCGATCCTGCAGCCGCCGCAGCTCGCCGGCCACCGCGGCCGGCGGGACAGCGAGCACCGTGTGCCACACCGGCTCGGCGCCGTCCCAGCACTCCCCCGCGCCGAGGTCAACCGCCAGCGCCACCCGGCCGGCGTCGCGGTCGACCAGCAGCACCCGGCGGCCGGTGTCGCGCAGGGCGAGCGCGACCGACGTACCGATCAGCCCAGTGCCGACGACCGCCACAGTGCCGGCGGACTGCTCGACCGAGGTGCCCGCCGTCACTGCGGCGCATCCAGGTCCGCCCGTAGCGCCGCGGCGCCGCGCAGGTAGACGTGGCGCAGCTCGTGCCGGGAACGGTCGGACTCCACGTGCGCCATCAGCCGGAGCACCCGGGGCATGGCGCCCACCACGTCGATCTCCACGGTGCACAGCAGCGGTACGTCGGTGATACCCAGCTGGCGAGCCGCGACGGCAGGGAACTCACAGCGCAGGTCCGGGGTGGCGGTGAACAGCACGCTGATCATGTCCTCGACGGACAGGTCATTGCGCCGCATCACCTCGGTGAGCAGCTCCGACACCGCGGCCAGTACCTGGTCCCGGTCGTCGGCATCAACCTGCACCGCCCCGCGGAGCGCCCGCACGGCCACCCAGCCACCTCCTGCAACTCCTCCGGCTCGGCCTCGGGCTGCGGGGTCGAGCCGGTTTCGGTGAGTTAGAGACCGACAGCCTGGTACAGCGCCCCGACCTCGTGCCGGGTGAGGTGTCGGGACCGCCCATTCTTCAGACTGCCGAGCACGACCGGACCCACCGCGGTCCGCACCAGGCGCTGCACCGGGTGACCCACCTCGGCCAGCAGCCGGCGCACGACGTGCTTGCGACCCTCGTGCAGCACCAGCTCGATGTGCACCCGGTTGGCCGCCGAACCGACCAGGCGGAAGGCGTCCACCGCCACCACGCCGTCGTCCAGCTCGACGCCGGCCCGCAGCCGGCGGCCGACGTCGCGCGCCACCGGGCCGTAGACCTCGACCAGGTAGGTCTTCGCCACGACGTACGACGGGTGCATCAGCCGGTGCGCCAGCTCGCCGTCGTTGGTCAGCAGCAGCAGGCCTTCGCTATCGGCATCCAGCCGGCCGACGTGGAACAGCCGCTCGGCCCGGTCCCCGACCAGGTCGCCGACCGTGCGCCGGCCGCGGTCGTCCGACATCGCGCTCAGCACCCCGCGCGGCTTGTTCAGCGCCAGGTGGACCGCCCCCGGCGCGGTGGCGACCCGCAGCCCGTCCACGGATACGGCCGCGCGAGCCGGGTCGACCCGGACGCCCTGGGCGGTGATCCGCCGACCGTCCACGGTCACCCGGCCGGCGGCGATGATCTCCTCGCAGGCGCGGCGCGAGCCGTACCCGGCCTGGGCCAGCACCCGCTGCAGCCGGACGCCGGCAGCCGGTTCGGCCGCATCGGCGTCATCCGGTTCGGCAGCGGCCGCATCGGCGTCCCGCGGCTCGGCGGCGTCGAGCTCAGCCATGCGCGGCGTCTTCGTCCAATTCGGCGATGTCGGGCAGCAGCGGCGCCAGCGGGGGCAGCTGGTCCACGCTGTCCAGTCCGAGCCGTTCCAGGAAGTAGCCGGTCGTCCGGTAGCAGGTGGCGCCGGAGGACGCCTCCTGCCCGCACTCCTCGATCAGCCCCCGAGCGAGCAGGGTCCGGACTACCCCGTCGACGCTGACCCCCCGCACGGCCGCGATCCGACCGCGGGTCACCGGCTGCCGGTAGGCGATCACGGCCAGCGTCTCCAGCGCAGGTTGGCTCAGCCGGGCCTGCTGACCGTCGAGGACGAAGCGCTCGACGTACGGCGCGAGATCGGGCCGGGTGTAGAGCCGCCAGCCGCCGGCCACTGCGCGCAGCTCGAAGCCGCGGTCGGACTCGGCGTACTCGGTCGCCAGGGCGGCCAGCGCCGCGGCCACTTCGGTGCGGGGCCGCTCCAGCACCTGCGCCAGCGTCACCTCGGCGACCGGCTCGTCAACGACCAGCAGCAAGGCCTCCAGCGCGGCCCGCAGCGAGGGGGCGGGTGCACCGCCCGCGCTGAACTTCCCGATCCCTTCTTCGGGGTACGGCTGGCTCACTGGTGCACCGCCGCCGCGGTCCAGCGCACCCGCAGCTCTCCCAGCGGCGTCACCTGCTCAAAGGACACCTCGCCGTCGCGGTAAAGGTCGAGCAGCGCCAAGAACCGGGCCACGATCTCCATGGTGGTGCCGCAGTCGCTGGTCAGCTCCGGGAAAGAGCCGCCGCCGGCTGTTCGCAGCCGGTCCCGCAGCAGGGCGGCGTGCGCCGCGATGTCGACCGGGGAGACGTGCACGTGCCGGGTTTCGATGGCCGGCGGCGTCCGCGGTGTGAGCGCGCGGGCGGCCAGCGCGGCGAACTCCGCCGGCGACAGCCCCAGCCGCACCTCCGGCAGCGCCGCGGCGAACTGCGGCTCCAGATTGACCGACCGTGGGTAGCGCTGGGCCTCGGTCTGCAGCAGACGCGCGAACAGGGCGGCAATCTGCTTGTACGCCCGGTACTGCAGCAACCGGGCGAAGAGCAGGTCGCGCGCCTCCAGCAGCGCCAGGTCAGCCTCGTCCTCCACCTCGGCAGCGGGCAGCAGTCGGGCGGCCTTGAGGTCGAGCAGGGTGGCGGCCACCACCAGGAACTCGGTGGTCTGGCCGAGGTCCCAGGCCGCGCCGGCGGCCCGGGTATAGGCCAGGAACTCGTCGGTCACCTGGGAGAGCGCCACCTCGGTGACGTCGAGCTGATGCTTGGCAATCAGGGCGAGCAGCAGGTCGAACGGCCCCTCGAAGACCTCCAGGTGGACCTGGAACCCCTGCGGCGCAGGAGCGGGCGACGAAGCCACCGCGCTCGCTGACGTCACCCGGCGACCGTAACAGCCGGTGTGCCGCCCACTCGCGAGGTCGGCACCGGTCGTGCCGCTCGTGCCGCTCGTGCCTACCCGGGCGGCCACTGGGGCCGTCCTCCTGACGGCGGCCCGCTCAAGCCAACGCGCCGACCGCGCCGACCAACGGGTCCACCACCAGGCCGATGAGCACAACCAGCAGCGGCAGTCGGCCGGCCAGCGGCAGCACGAGCAGCACGAGCAAGACGCCCACGCCCCAGTTCCGCTCCACGAGGTGGTACTCGGCCCGCCGCCAGCCGGCCGTCTGCGGCCCCAGCCGGAACAACAGCATCCCCCCGTCCAGCGGCGGCAGCGGCACCAGCTCCAGCACGCCGGCGGTGACCAGAGCCACCCCGGCCGCGAGCAGCAGCGTGTCGAGCACCGGTGGTCCGGAGAAGCCGTGCAGGACGCCGCCGAGGCTGATCCCCGGTAGGACGCTCGCGGTGCCGGCGGAGACGGCGTACCCGACCAACGCCGCCGTCCCGAGCGCGATGTCGGCCACCGGACCGGCCAGGACGGCGAGCACCCACCGACGGCGGGAGCCGAACCGGCGCGGTTGCAGCTCCACCGGGCGGCTCCAGCCGACGCCGGCCAGGGCGGCCGCCACCGCGCCGAACGGGTCGAGGTGCCGGCGCGGGTCGAAGCGGCTGCGACCGGCCAACCGCGGCGAGCGGTCACCGAGCCGGCCGGCGACGACCGACTGCGCCCAGCCGTGCAGGGTCACGGCGAGCAGGAAGCCGCCGAGCAGGCCGAGGAAGGCCACCGGAGTGGCGAGCGCGTAGAGCACTTGCTCAGTCGACCCAGCGGCCAAGGCGGCCGGCGCTGCGGTGCGTCGGGGTCACGGCGCCAGCAGCTCGCGGGCAAGCTGGCGATAGGCGAGCGCGCCGGTCGACGTCGGCGCGTACGTAGTGATCGGCTCGCCGGCGACAGTGGTCTCGGGAAAGCGCACCGTGCGGTTGACCACCGTATGGAACACCCTGTCCCCGAAGGCCTCGACCACGCGGGAGAGCACCTCGCGCCCGTGCAGCGTTCGGGCGTCGTACTTCGTGGCCAGGATGCCGGTCAGATGCAGCTTGGGGTTGAGCCGTACGCGCACTTTGTCGATGGTCTGGATGAGCAGGGCCACCCCGCGGAGCGCGAAGAACTCGCACTCAAGCGGCACGATCACGCCGTCGGCCGCAGTCAGGGCGTTGACGGTGAGCAGACCCAGGGACGGCTGGCAGTCGATGAGTACGACGTCGTAGTCCGCCGTCACCGGCGCCAGCGCCCGGGCCAGCACCTGCTCGCGGGCCACCTCGCCTACCAGCTGAACCTCGGCGCCGGACAGGTCGATGTTGGACGGCAGCAGGTCCATGCCCGGCACGTTCGTCTTGAGCATGATGTCGTCGACGGTGACGTCGGGCTCCATCAGCAGGTTGTAGACAGTGCGGTCCAGAGTGTGCGGGTTGACGCCCAAGCCGACCGAAAGCGCGCCTTGCGGGTCGCAGTCGACCAACAGCACGCGACGGCCGTAGTCGGCGAGCGCCGCCCCGAGGTTGATCGTCGTCGTGGTCTTGCCGACGCCACCCTTCTGGTTGCACATCGCGTAGACAGCTGCCGGGCCATGCCGCTCCAGCGGCGGCGGGTCCGGGTAGTCGCGGCTGGGCCGGCCGGTGGGCCCGAAGGTCGGCGGGGTGGGCGGCGGAGTCGGGGGCTCCGGAGTTGGCGGTTCTGGAATCGGAGTTGGCGGTTCTGGAATCGGAGTTGGCGGTTCCGGGAGCGAGGTCGGCGGCGTCGGCTCGGTGGCGTCGGCTCCAAACGGCTCCGGAGCGGTCGACATGTCCACGAACTCAAACGCCTCTCTGGCCGACCAGGTAGCGGCTCGACTCTAGGGCGGTCGGAAATCTGCTGGCAACCGCTACCGCGCTCCACGGCTTCCGCCGCCGCCTACCCGGCGTACGGCGCTGGCTGTCACAGTGGTGCCTAGCTTTCAATGGGCGCCCGGACAGCGCTGAGCATAGGACGGCAGTGGTGGGCGACCCAGCGGTCATCGGTCTGGTCGGAGCAGTAACCGTCGCTACCCGGGGGACGAGCGGCGCCGGCGAGGTGGCGCTGAAGGTGCGCGGCGGCATCGAGACCTACCTGGCCTGGTCCGATGACCCGCTGCCCAAGGGCGGTTGGGTCCTGGTGATCGGTACGCGAGGGCCGCGTACCGTCGACGTGATGCCCTGGACAGATCCGACCGTGGCATTTGACGTTATGGCCTGAAGGAGCACCATGCTGGGCTACCGAGTGCCTGCCCCGGACGAGGCGATGCTGATCTCGGGCGGCAAGATCCGCGGTGGGACGCCGTTTCGGGTCGTAACCGGGCACGGCGCCGTTGTGATGCCGTTCTTCCGCAAGGTGCGGTTCCTCACCCTGGCCATGTGCGAGGCCGAGGTCGAGGAAACCTGCGTCACCCATCAGGGCATCTCCCTCAACGTGCGCGCGGTCATCGCCTTCAAGGTCGGCAACGACCCGGAAAGCATCATCAACGCCGGCCAGCGCTTCCTCTCCGACCAGAACCAGATGTCGGTGCTGACCGGACGGATCTTCGCCGGCCACCTGCGGTCGATCATCGGTTCCCTGACCGTCGAGCAGATCATCCAGGAGCGGCAGAAGCTCGCTATCGAGGTGCTGGACGGCTCCAAGGAGGAGATGGCCCGGATCGGACTGACCGTCGACGCGCTGCAGATCCAGTCGATCGACGACGGCAAGCTCGGCTACATCTTGGCGATCGCCGCGCCGCACAACGCCGCCATCCAGCGGCAGGCGCAGATCGCGCAGGCGCAGGCAAACCAGGCCGCGGCCGAGGCCGAGCAGATCTCCCAGCGCAACCAGGCCGAGTACGCCCGGCAGACGGCCGTCGTGCAGGCCCAGTACCGCGCCGAGGTTGACACCGCGCAGGCCGAGGCCGCGCAGGCCGGACCACTGGCGAAGGCGCAGGCCCAGCGCAGTGTCATCGCTGCCCAAACCGAGCTGGCCCAGCGTGAGGCCGAACTGCGCCAGCAGCAGCTCGTCGCCGAAGTGGTCAAGCCGGCGGAGGCCGAGGCGGAGAGAGTCCGCATCCTGGCCGTGGCCGACGCCGAGAAGATGAAGATTCAGGCCGAGGCCGCGGCGTCGCACAACCGGGTGGCGCTGGACCGGATGCTGATCGACCAACTGCCCGAGATCGTCAAGCAGGCGGCGTCCGGTCTCGCGGGAGCGAACGTCACGGTGCTGAACGGCGCGGACGGCATCGGCGAGATCGCCAGCGGACTCGTCGGGCAAGGCATGGCCATCTTCGAGTCGCTGCGGGGGGGGATCCGGCAGACCGACCACGACGACGGACAGCCCAACGGCACCGACCGGGCGCGCGGCCAACTCGCTCCCCCGGCGGACGGGGCCACGCCGGCTACCACCCGCTAGTACCCGGGCCGCCCTTGAACGGACCGGCGACGCGGGAGGTGATCCAGCCGCCGTAGAAGTCGCCGGGCTGCGGCTGCACCTGCTCGTCGTCGACGAAGCACGCATCCACCCGCTCCGGGTACAGCGCCACATGGTCGGCGAGCAGCTCATAGCCCGCTGCCGGTTGCGGGTAGTACCAGCCCGCGTCTTCGGATCGTCGGTTGCCCGACTCCAGCGTGACGTACGACGCGGAGCCCTTGAACTCGCCCAACGAGGTGTGCGGCGAGCCGGTCAGCACACCCGGGGCGAAGTCGGCAAGCGGGAGGTAATACGCCGGCGGGTGGCTGGTTTCCAGTACCCGAAGCGCGCGGCGAGTGTCGACCAGCACCCGGTCGGCGAACATCACCACGACGTGGGCGTCGGTGCGCTCCAACCGCCGTGGACGTGGATAGTCCCAGACCGACTCGACTTCCGGGATGGATGTCACGGGGTCATCTCCTGGGTCATTGCGGCGGCAAGTCGACTCACCATCGCTCACTGGGGGCGGGGCCACTGTTCGGGCCGATGATCTTCCCCGGTGGTCGGCACCAGCACCTTCCGCCGCACTCGCCTGGGGGTCGAGTCGGTGACCGCCTGCCGCCCCGGTGTCGCCCCCTCGGCTCGCTGCTGGCCTTGGCCCGCGGCGGAACCGACCCTCGCGTCGACCCGTCGGCGGACGGCCCCGCATCCGCACCCTCCAACTGCTACCGCCGGTCTCGGTGCGGCGCAAGCCGCCACGACATGGGTAGTGCGCAAGGCGATCCGCCTGCGGGCTGTGAGTCAGGCCCAGGCGAGTCAGCAGCGGACGAGATTGATGCCTTGATCTAGACGGCGCAGGTCGTCGACATCGCTGGTAACAGTCACCCCGTTGACAACGCGGGCCACGAGCACGACCGATGCGTCGACCACGTCCGCAGTGGCGGTCGCGGCGCACAGCTGTCCCGCCGCGCGGGCGCTGGCAGCGTCGAGCGGGTGGATCACGACACCATCCGATGACACGACCCGCACGAGCCGGACCTGGCGCGCTGGGTTTCGCCACGCTTGCGCGAGCGCGCCGGCCGGCACATGGATGCCCGGTGCCAATTCCAGCAGCCGAATCACACGCCGATCGGCCCGATCAACCGCGATGAGCGCGCCCGCGTCGAGGACTATTGGCCGAGGACGCTTCGCGCCCATGCGGTCTCCTCGTCGGTCGCCGGCCCCATCTCAGCGCGGATGTCGGCGAGGACGTCCGCCAGACTCTCACGGTGTGCGCGTTCCGTCATCGCCGAGGCCACCCAAGCGCTCACCGACGGCGCGCGGCCCGCGGCAACCGCGGCTTCGGCCGCATGGACCGCAGCCTCATCGACGGTGACCGTAATCCGTGTTCGCATACTTTGAGCATATCATTACAACAATTCGTATGCACGGGATTTGGTCCATCCCGCAGGCGGATCACTCAACGGTCACACCGTCCGCCTGCAGCTCCCAGTTGTTTACCTTCTCCGCGTGGAGGCGTGGGACGAATCGGCACCGGGCGTGCTCCGCCTGCCGTCCGGCCGGCTGGTACGCGGACGAGGCCTGAGGCAGCCGCTCACGGCCGGACCGCTGCCGCAGTTCTCACTGCTCCTGCAGAGCAGACCACGCCCGGCCCCGGCCTGGCCGTCACGGTGGCTGCGGTGGCCCGACTGGAGGCTGCCCGCGGACCCCGCTGAGGCGCGACAGGCCCTGGCCGACCTGTGGCAGCGAGCCGCCGAGGAGCGGGTCGAGGTGGCCTGCCACGGGGGACGGGGGCGGACCGGTACGGCGCTGGCGTGCCTGGCAATCCTCGACGGCGTGCCGGTCGCCGATGCAGTGGGGTACGTGCGCGCGCACTACAACCCGCGGGCAGTGGAGACGCCCTGGCAGCGTCGGTTCGTGGCTCGCTTTGAGCGATGAGGTCTTGGCCAGCAAGAGGCAGACTTCAGTGGCACCGTGATGAGAGTCCGCCGATCACCGCAGCGGGATCATCGACGGGAACTGCGGTGGTGCCCTCGTCCTCCTGGGAAGGAGCGGGGACGTCAGCCATCGGACGGACGACGTCCGCCGATGTGGCGGGTGCGCTCTTCCCGGAGAGCGCGCAGGTGCACGGCGGCCCAGGTGCGAAACGGGCGCCAGGCCCCGGAGACGGCGGGCAGCGTGCAGTCGGGCCCGTAGCGATGGGTGATCTCGGCATCCAACCGGCTCTCGTGATGGGGTAGCGCGTCGGGGGCGTTGGCGCCGCGGATGACGACGAGTTCAGCGGCGAACGGCCCGAGACCCTTGACCTGTTGCACGATTCGGACGGCTTCGTCGGGGTCGAGGGACCTCAGCCTTTCGCCGTCCAGTCGTCCTTCCAGCGCGGCGTCGGCGACGGCGTGCAGGTACTCC
>Ga0209747_1001241_pt1 | contig 13642 bp, 12 predicted proteins | sample BarGraNGADG00311_FD_184498 | JGI IMG/M metagenome (GOLD analysis project Ga0209747, IMG submission 184498) | Arctic peat soil microbial communities from Barrow, Alaska - Barrow Graham LP Ref core NGADG0011-311 (SPAdes) (version 2) | ecosystem: Environmental > Terrestrial > Soil > Wetlands > Peat... | reverse complement strand
TATGACAACCCGACGGCGGTCCGCCCGCCGTCCACTATGGCCGATGACTGGGTGCACTGGCGCGAGGAAGGCATCGAGATAAACGACGCCAGAGACTTGAGGACCGGCACGCCATTCGACTACTTGCTGGATTACAAGAAAACGAAGAAGAGCTGATGTCTTGTACGACGAGGGATACTACCGCAGCCGGGAAGCGACCCGGGACTTTGTGATCGAGGCAAGATTACTATATAAGATGCTGAGCCCTTCCCCTGATTCTCGTATTCTGGAAGTGGGCTGCGGCGGCGGCGGCTTCCTGGCCTTCTTAGAGGAGAGAGGGCACCGGCCGACCGGCGTCGATCTCCTGCCCGAGGCAGTGGGGGCCGCGAGAGGATTGGCCGTGGGCAGCGAGATCCTCTCGGCTGACGCTTATGATCTCCCCTTCCCGGAAGAGTCCTTCGATTGCCTCCTCTCTCAGCACCTTGTGGAACACCTGGAAGGATTGCCACAGGCGCTGCGGGAATGGAGGCGGGTGCTAAAGGAGGCGGGGACGTTGGCCATCTGCACTCCCAACAGCCTTTATCCCTGCCCCAGCCTGTTTTACGATTCAAGCCATGTACACATCTATAGTCCAAAGGAACTGGAGCAAGTCGTTGTCGATGCCGGTTTTGTCCTAACCAGTTCCAGGACCATCTTTCCCCATCTCTGGAAGGGAAAGATAAGCGTCAAGCTGGGAGTCCCGCTCTACCGAATATTCGAACCGTTGCCTCTGTTTCGCGAAAGCGGGCGGACCCTGCTGCTTGCCGCCAGCAAACCCCGGGAGAAGCCTTGAGGCCTTATAAATTATTGATCGTTAATCACGCGGTCGAAATCGGGGGTGCGGAAAAAGTCCTCCTGAGATTCCTGGATTTCATCGATCCAAACCTTTTCGAATCCACCCTGGCTTGCCCGAAAGATGGGCCGCTGGTGCGAGAGATGCGGCAGCGCAAGATTCCCGTGCAGTTGGGATATCCCTCCGAAAGACTGCTGGATATAAAGAGGCAGTCGCTGGGAAGCAACCGCCTGCGCATTTTGGCTTATCCCTATGACATGGCCTCGACCGTAATCCGGCTTGCCCGGCTGATAGCCCGTGGCCGCTACGATCTGGTTCTCACCAACAGCGCCAAAGCGGACATCTACGGAAGTATCGCCGCCCGGCTGGCGCGGCGGCCGGTAGTCTGGAGGCTTCACGACATTGTGAGCGATGAAGCCTTTAACCGCCTCAATATGATGCTCTTCCGCCTGTGCGCGTCGATTTTTGCCGCGAAAGTACTCGCGGTTTCGGCCGCGGCTCGCGACGCCCTCATCGATTTGGGAGTGGCAGGGGACAAGGTGACCGTTGTTTACAATGGGATAGATATGGAAACAATTCCCAACTACAACAAAGAACACACCCGGGCGGAATGGGGGATAACGGCCGATACTCCCCTGGCGGGATTAGTCGGAAGGCTGGTCGGTTGGAAGGGCCCGGACCGATTTCTGGAGGCGGCGGCCATAGTCTCGAAGGACATGAAGCAAGCCAGGTTTATGCTGGTGGGGGACGCCATCTTCGGAGAAAAATCATATGCCGATGATTTAAGAGCCCTTTCATCTCGCCTTGGCCTGGATGAAAGTGTGGTTTTCACCGGTTTCAGGGAGGACGTAATTGATATAATGGGCTGCCTGGATGTCCTCGTACACGCGTCAATACTCCCCGACCCGCTGCCGACGGTCCTCGTAGAGGCCATGTCGCTGGGTTTGCCCGTTATCGCCTCTGACGCCGGCGGTGTGCGGGAGATAGTCGAACATGAGGTGACCGGACTGGTTGTGCGACCTGGAGATTCTGGCGCCCTTGCCGATGCAATATTGAGGTTGCTTTCCGACCGGGAGGAGGCGAGCCGTATGGGCCGCATGGGCCACGAGCGGGCCGCGGACCGTTTTGATATCCGCAAGACGACGGAGGAAATGCAGGAGCAATTGCTGGCTTGCGTGAGAGGAATCGCGAAATGCTGATTGGTGTGGAAGGTCGGACCTTGCAGGGGCCCAGATACGGCGTGGGCAGGTATCTTAGCAGTCTTCTGAGGGAACTGGTCGAGCTGGGGGACCACGACTACCTCATATACCTCTCAGAACCCATAGAGCCCCTCGATTTCTCCTCACGAAACCTGGCATTCGAGATTCTCGAGCATGCGCCTTCGCTCCTTTGGCGGCATGGCCGGCTGCCAATGGCAATGAAACTCGATAAAGTCGACCTCCATTTCTCCCCGTCCTATTTTCTTCCCCTGGTAAAGGTGTGCCCATCCGTGGTCGTCGTGCACGACTTGATCATAAAAGTTCATCCCGAGTGGTTTGTGAAGGACAGCAGGTTCCGCTTCGACGACCTCTTCTGGCGAGAGGTGAAGAAAGCCGAGGCAGTCATAACGGTAAGCGAATATTCGAAGAAGGACATCGTTGACGTATTGGGAGTGGACCCGCAAAGGGTTACGGTAGTTCCCGAGGCGGCTGACAAAATATTCCATCCGCTGAGGACCAAAACCAGGCTGCGCGAGGTAAGGGAGAAATACGGACTGCGCGAAGGTTTCCTCTTTACGGCGGGCGCCCTCCACACCCGAAGGAATTTCGTCCGGCTCATCCAGGCGGCGGGACAGGCGGATCGGCTGCTGGATGGCGATCTGCAGCTCCTGATCCTCGGTTCGCCGGCGGACTTCAGCCTCCCCATCGATATTCAGGGCGAGGCGGCGCGCTGCGGGCTTGAGGGAAGAGTAATCCAAGTGGAATTTGTATCCGACCAAGAGCTGTTATCCCTTTACAATGCCTGCGGGCTCTTTGTCTATCCGTCGCTATATGAGGGCTTCGGCCTCCCGGTTATCGAGGCTATGGCCTGCGGCGCCCCGGTCGCATGCTCTAATACGACTTCGCTTCCCGAAGTCGCCGGGGATGCCGCCGTATACTTCGATCCCTTGCAGATCGAGGATATAGCGGGGGCCATTGTCTCCATAATCAGCGACGACGAGAGGAGACGGGAAATGGCGCGGGCCGGCAAGAAGAGGGCAAAGTCCTTTTCCTGGGAAAAAGCGGCAGAGCAGACGCTGAGGGTATTCGAACAAGCGGTGGAATATGGTAAATAGAGTAAAAGAGAGCAAATACAATCCGCGGGTAAGCGCCATTATTCCGAATTGGAACAGGGCTAACGACCTGCGCGAAGCATTGCTGGCTATAAAGGCCCAGACATATCCGGTGACCGAGATGGTAGTGGTCGACAACAATTCCAGCGATGACTCAGTCGCGATGCTGAGGAAAGAATTCCCGGATGTAATAACCATTTGTTCGCCCCACAATATGTTCATCAATTCGCTCAACATTGCGGCCAAGACCGCCACCGGCGATCTGATTCTTCATCAAGATAACGACGGAGTCCTGGTGCCCGACGCTCTCGAGAGATTGGTCGACGTCCTCGCCGGAGATCCTCGGGTGGCCGTGGCGTACAGCCGCAACCTCTATTACGACAGCGGCGAGATATATGACCCAATGCGCTGGTTTTCGGAAGAAGAACACGCCTCCGACGGAATCTTCGATGCCCCATCCTTCCATGGCAACGGCTCCCTGATTCGAAAGGAAGTACTGGATGAGGTCGATTACTTCGAATCGGATATACACCTCTTCGAACGCAGCTTAAGCGCCAAAGCCTTTGATAAGGGCTACCGGGTGGTCTATCACCCGGCGGCGGTCATACGTCATAAGATATCCAAGGAGGTTCGCAACCCGGGATATCGGCTCTATGTAAACATGACCGGCGGCTGGTGGTTTCTAGCAAGGTTTTATCCTGCCGGAAAGGCATTCAAGAACGCCTTTCTCTACCTGATATATTTCTCGCTCTATTCGATCAAGCACAAGACCTTCAGGGATTTCTCCCGCGGGGTCTTCGATACCCTGCTCGGCCTGCCTCAGGTACTCAGGAGGCGGGCGGTTGTGAGCAAGGCCGCAATTAAATGCCTCGAATGCAAGCCCTACGAAATGTCGATGATAAAATATGGCTCCTGGGACACGCTAAAAAAGTCATTCTTCAGGAAAGCGGGATAAGAGAGGAAGGGACAATGGCCGGCGAGGAAACAACATCCAACTTCATTACCGATCTGAGAATAGCACTGAAGCGGAAGGGCCTGGGCGGGCTGGTCAGGGACATACTCCTCCACCCCGGTAACCAGGCAATAGCTCTATATCGCATTTACCGCATGCTCTTTCTCAGGGGGCACATCTACCTGGCCTTTTTTGGCTATCGTCTCAACTACTTCCTCTGCGGCGTTGAGATGCACCCCGATGCCGAGATCGGTCCGGATTTCCACCTCGATCATCCGGTCGCAACCCTCATCGGGCGAAGGACTCGTATAGGGAAGGGAGTTCGCATATACTCTCATGTCGCGGTGGGGGCTATAGGATTGCCCGAGGATAATCCCTTCATGGATGTGCGCGATTATGTTCAGATCTATCACGGCGCCATGGTAGGCGGCAACTGCATCATCGGGGAGTATGCCCAGATCGGCTTGAACGCCGTCGTTCTCGATCAGGACGTTCCTCCCTATGCCATCGTTGTGGGCAATCCGGCCCAGGTGATCAAGATAAGGGACAAGAAAGTCAACCCCAAGGATTATAAGGGCTACAAATACGACCCGGCGGATTATACCGGGCCGATCGAAGAGGATGAAAGCGTCGAGTTATCCAAGAAGATAAGTTGGACCGACTCCTCCGGCTACGGCAAATAAGGGGTCACACGGGTCTGACCCCATTAGTTATGTGCTCTTATGTTCTTCCACGTACTGCCGGACGTCGTTATTATCCATTTCTGAATCCGGTCCTTTGAAGCCGTAGCATTTGAATATGAAATATCTGCGCATGTCTTTAAACCATTTCTTGTACGAATAGATCTCGGGCGGGTCGATGTGATCGAAATAGGGGACCAGCTTGTCCTCCCAATAAGAAATCGGTGTATAGTATCCGTCCGGATTCAATTCGACATCGATAAAGATAAAATTCTTGCCGATCAGGTTCTCCAGCCTGATCCAGGGAGCATATTCACTGCTCCCCGAACCCCATACCGGATGATCGTAGACCACGAAGGCCTGGGTATACCCGGCTATAAGTTGCTTGTGAAGGTCGTACCAGGCGATCTGGGGCGGGATAAACATGTAGGGAGCGGCCACGTAGACATCTCCGGGCATGGTCGCCGCCACCTCTTCTGTTTTCTGCGTGAGGGCTTTCCAGTCGTTTTGCAGAAGGTCGCCCTGGGTGAGAAGAATAGTGGGCAGCGTAACCAGCAGAACGGTTCCCAGGCATATAAAAACAAAACCTGTCTTCCAGTATTTGTGCACGCACTCTCTTTTAGTGCGAGACAAAAGGACGGGGAAAGCGCCGCCGGCGGCTATCAAGGCCATGAGATGGCCGCACCAGGCCCAGTACGGAGTGCCCCCGGTTATCATGAAGAAGATGATCATGGGAGCGCCCAGGCAGACCAGGTACTGGAAGCGGCGATCTTTGCCCCGCTTGTCGAAGTAGCCGAGATAGGCTCCGTATACAATGCCGAATATGCTCAGGATATAAACGAAGAGAGCGAAGACAAAGGCCTCATTCATGAGGTGCCAGGTGACGAAGGCGATATAGCCGGAAAGCGTGTGGTGGAGAAATCCCGGGTGGTTGGACAGCTGATCGGTAATCGGCTTGAAGTGCTGAGAGGCGTACCATAAAAAAGAGGGGATGAACATGATTAATGGGATCAGCAGGGCCAGCCACGGTTCTTTCCTGCGCAGCCATACCCTGCTCTCTTTGGAGGTAATCAGAAAGAGCAGCAGGCTGGGGAAGAAGAAAAAGGCGGATCGCATGTTATTAAAAAGACCGATTCCGGCCACCAGCCCGCCCAGGTACCAGAAGCCCCTGCGCTCCTCGCTCACGGCTTTCCAGACCAGATAGGCGGTAAGCAACCAGAAAAAGGAAAGCACAGATTCCTGGTGGCCGAGGGGCAGCCAGTAATTGGTGAGGGGAAGCAGGGCTACGAGCAAGGCAGTATAGAAAGCCCAGCGCTTATCCTTGAAGAGGGCCTTAGAGAGAACGAAAACCATGAGTATTGCCGCGGTGCTGAAGATGTTCGAGCCGAGCCTGATGGCGAAAGTGTTGTCACCGAAGATATGGGTCGTAGTGTATATCTCGAAGACCTTAAAGCCGGGGTGAAAGTAGTATGCGGCCTGCAGGGGCCTCTTGGTGAGGAGCCACCAATAGGCTTCGTCGACGTGGATGGGTACGAAGGCCCCTTTAAGGGTATGGAAAAGAAAGAAGACGGCCAGCACGATCGCCAGGCAAAAGACATATCGATCAGTGTGAAAGCGATCGGCGCCGCGATCCAGCCATTCGCCGGCTTTCGCTTTTCGAGCTTCCCCACCCACTACTGTTTCCTGGGTCATCGCAAAAGGCGCTTCCTGTTGCATCCGAATTTCATCGGCACTTTGTTTTCACCATTGAGCCGTCGCATACCTTCATCCTGCATGGTGTTCCCTTTTCATATAGTATATTCTCGTAAAAAATGGGGGCGAGCTAAATGGCCTCAAGGGAGGAAATACGATGATAAAGCACGCGGCGGGCGAAAGCCAAAGGAATAATGAGACCAGCCGCGGTTACCCCAGCGATATGAGGCTCAAGAAGCTGGTCAAGTCAAAGCCGATCGACCGGCAGGCCTTCATACTTGCGTACTGCTCGGGAAAAAACGTTCTGGATATCGGGTGTGCGGATTACCCCATGACGGAAGAGAAAGCGCGCAATGGTGATCTGCTCTACACAAATCTCTACGAGGTGGCGGCGAAGGTGACTGGAGTTGATTACAGCTGTGAAGGCGTTGAGGTGCTGCGGTCTCTCGGTTATGAAAACCTCATCGTGGGGGACGCCGAGAACCTTGCTGCCCTTGAACTTGACGAATCTTTCGATGTTATCGTTGCCGGCGAGCTGATCGAGCACTTGATGAACGTGGGCAAATTTTTCGAAGGTGTCCGCAGCCTGATGACCGCCGATACTTCATTGATATTGAGCGTACCCAATGCCCATGCCGCGAAGCGTTTCCTGAGGATCTTGTTCGGAAGCGAGCTGGTGAACAAGGATCACGCCTATTACTTTTCGCAGGCGAATATAGAGTTGCTCTGTGAGAGACACAGCTTGCGAATAGACGAGTGCTATTATTATCTCGCGGGTGCCAGCGGCCTTATCAAGAAAGCCCTGTTCATGCCCTTGAAGATGGCGATCGCCTATTTGAGCCCTTACGTCTCCGACCACCTGCTATTCGTTTGCCGCGTTGCCCCTTAGGCTGTAACCATCGCCGGCTTGTGTTGCGCTAACAGGGCCCCTTCATGTTGAAGACATGGCGCCTATTCTCGGTCAGCCTCTCGCCTCTTAGGCCATAACCACTGCCGGCCTGTATGCGCTAACAGGACCCCTTCATGCTGAAGACCGCCGTGGTAGTCCTCATGACTATTTTACAGTCCTGCCAGAGCGACCAGCGCTCTATGTAATACAGGTCCAGCTTGATCATTTCGTCGAAAGGCAGTGCGCTGCGGCCGCTCACCTGCCACAATCCGGTAATTCCCGGCTTGACGTTCAGCCTCTGCTTGTGCCACTCCTTGTACTGAGCAACTTCCTCTTTGACATGAGGCCGCGGGCCGACAATGCTCATCGTGCCGGAAAGAACGTTGAACACCTGCGGCAGCTCGTCTATCGAGAGCTTACGAATCCATTTGCCCACTCGGGTAACGCGAGGATCGTCCTCTTTCTTCCAACACAACCAGCCATGCTCGCCCATGTCCTCTTCTACCAGTTCAGCCTGCATGGCTTCGGCATTTTCATACATGGAGCGGAATTTGATGCAACTGAAGCACTTGCCGTTCTTGCCGACCCTCTTGTGCTTGAAGAAAACCGGCCCCCGGGAATCGAGCTTGATGATTATGGAAGTAACCAGGATGACGGGCCAGAGGAACAGCAATGCCAGTACCGCCAGGGAATAATCTTCCACCGTCTTCAGAACATTCGCGATCCGCGACAGCTTCTTCTCCTGTATACGAAGGAGAGGAATTCCGCCTATCTCATTCACCTCGATCTCGTTGGTTATGACCTCGAAGAGGCGGGGCACTATGGAGCATTCGACCCCTCGCTTGTTGCACTTGGATGCCAGATCCAGGAGCTGCTCGGCGTTGGCGCCGGTAAAAGCTATTATCACGTTCTCGATCCTGAAGCCCTTAATTATACGGCAGAGGTCGTTGAGCCCTCCCAGCACCTTCAAGTCTTGCAACTCCGGTTCGTTGAATTCACTGTAGAGCGGATCATCATCGATGAACCCGACCGGGGTCAGACCGAATTTTTGATGGAAAAGGAGCTTGCGAGCCAGCTCTTTACCGACCTTTCCCGCCCCGACGATAAGCGTCTTGCGCATCATCGAATCCGGAATGCTGGCTAAGGACATTCCCGTCTGCAAGATTGTCCGTCCCAAAAGAATGAAGATAATGCACGATATCCAGAAAAATACCAGGAAGCCGCGCACCATCGCCGGTGTATCGAGCAGGAAGGAGAGCAGCAGGAAGGATACGATATAAGCGTTTACCGCCCCGAAAATCCTGGGGATCTTGTCCAACGCATGTACGCGCTGCTTGACCTCATACATGCCGCTGAACCTGAGAGATAGCAGCAGGAAGGGGAACCAGGCCAATAGTGGGATGGCGATATGATGCAATGGTATTAGAGTTTCGCTTGGCAGATGGCTTGTGACGAAGACGGTTTCGTAGCGCAGCCAGTAGGAGAACCAGATAGCGGTCATCACGGATAAGAAGTCCACGGCGACCAGCGCGAAGATTCGCGTGGCCGCTTCCACCTTACGCGGCAGAGGCCTCCTTAGCAGCCCAAGATCGGCCTCGGAGAGTAAGGCCCGCAGCTCTGCATCGCTTATCTCGACCGTACCCGGAAAGCTCATTTGTGCTGTCTGCGGCACAATATCCGGTTCAGACAACCCTCTTCTTGTTAATTGACTTTCCATCTTCCCCCTCCGTTTTTGTATCCTTTGGGACACTTGTCAGGCGTCCCGCTTTTGTTGTTGATGCAGCTTTTGGTCCCTTTTCCCGAAAATCCCGCCAAGCTTGATTCACGAATGCTTCGAACTTGCCCTTGAAAACCTCCACATCGAATTTAAGCGCCTGCTCGCGGCACTTTTCCGGCTTAAAACGAACCGCATCGAATTCGCTTACAGCTTGTAACAACGATTCAACATTCTGATGATCGAAAAAGACTCCCGTTTCGCCCTCTACTATCGTCTCCAGCGCTCCCCCCGCTCGGTAAGCGATGACCGGTTTGCCCGCCGCCATTGCTTCGAGCGGGACGATTCCGAAATCCTCTTCTTGCGGGAAAATAAGGGCTTTGCACCCCTCGTAAAGTTCCCGCAATTCCGAATCAGAAACGCGGCCGAGGAATTCGATATTCGGGGCTGATGCTTTGCGAAGGGATTCCAGATCAGGGCCTGCCCCGGCGATTTTCAACGACAACCCCAGTTGGTTAAATGCCTCAACCACTATATCTGCCCTTTTATAGGGAATTATTCTACCCACGAGGAGAAAGTAATCACCCGAAATGTCAGACTTTTTCAACCAGCTCGTAGTGACGGGAGGAAATATGACGTCCGCTTCCCGCCGGTAGTACTTTCTTATGCGTTGAGCTACGTGGTCGCTTATTGCTACAAAGCGATCGACCCTGTCGGCAGCGCAACGGTCCCAAAGCCTGAGGTAGTTGGTCATATAAGGCATAACCAGCTTGACTATTGGGTTGAACATGCCGAAGCGTGGATTTTCAAGGTAATGATGGTAGCCGCTCCAGTAATACCTGACTGGGGTGTAGCAGTAGCAAATGTGCAGTGTCTCCGGCCTGGTAATAATCCCTTTGGCCTCAGCATGGCAGCTGGAAATAACCACGTCGTACTCGGAAAGGTCAAAACGCTCGAAGGCGACCGTGCGAAACAGCGAAAAGGCCTGATGTTTTGTTTTCGCTCCGGGCACTTTTTGTAGAAAAGAAGTTCTCACGTCGGCATCAGCCAGCTCGGGGAATTCCTCCGGAACATAGACGGAGGTGAAAATAGGAGCGTCGGGATACAGGTCGTGCAGAGCCAGGATCACTCTCTCAGACCCTGCCATGTTGGTGAGCCATTCATGTACCAGGGCTATCCTCATCGCCATTTTCCCCTCTTCGCACCCGGGACGGCCGCTTCAGCCACCGGCTGCCTTGTCCGTCAGCCTTCATGAAAGTGGCAGTTTAGAGTCGCGATTCGAGGATAACAATGGGTAAAGGGTTAATTTGGAATTATTGATAGCACAAATCGCCCTTTTAATGCGCCCCGATTGTGCCAGCCTTGTGTACCCACGTTTTTGTTCTCCTCACACCCCCCAAACGACGCCCGTACCGGCTACTACTGCCTTTAGATATATGTCTAACTTGCCGCTTCGCCTTGGCAAATCAGCCCTCTACATATAACAATAATAGACTCTACTTGCTGCTTCCTCAACCTCAGCCGACGCATATGTAACAGAATTACCATGCGAATGTAACACTTTCGTTGCAGTCAGGCAAGACGGGCGCTGTTTATTTGCACCTTACTTCTCGGGGAGCTTAGCCTTGGCTAAGAGCGTATTGCAGAAAACGTATCCCAGGGGCCGGGCGAAGAGCATTCTCATCGCTGCTCTTTTCCATAACGGCCGGCCCTCGGTTCCGAAAAAGCATGGGGTTACCGAGGCATCGAAGTATCTTTTAAGATCCTTAGCCAAGGAGACAGGGTTCTGCTCGTTCACGTGCATCACCGAATCATAAGGTCCGCGTAAGGTCTCCGGCAGTTGGCGGCGCAATACGTACTTGAATATGGTGCGCACAATCGGATAGCCGAAGTTATAGAACCAGGTATTGGGTCCGGTATGAATAATCAAGACTCCTCCATCTCGCAGGAAGCCTTTGATCTTGGTCAGGACCTCCTCGATCTCGTAGTCATGGAGATGTTCATAGACATCGATCATGAATATCACGTCAAAGGAGTCGTCCGGGAATGAAATATCTTTGGCATCCATCTGGAAGAATTCCACCCGTTCCCTGAGGTTCTCATCGAGCACCAGCAGGCGCTGTCGTGAAAGCTCTATGGCGGCCGCCGAATAATCTACGCCGACGGCATGAGCGCCGCAAGAGGCGGCCGCACAGGTAAGTTCGCCGCGCCCGCAACCGATATCCAGAACCCGCTTTCCCGAAAGGTCGCCCACAGCCTGCAAGACGCCCTTGATCCTTTCGGAGACTTCCGGACTACCTTCGACGAAAAGGTCGTACCCCTCGCAATCGGTAGTAAAGTATTCGTGCGTATAGAGTTCCGATGAGAGCGGTTTCTCCCTTTCGCTATCTCCTTGTTGCGACACACCATCACCTCGATTGCTAATCAAAGGATTTAGAATAGCATCACTATAATAGACAATCGGCCAGGCCGGCAAAATAAATTCCGAGGGCTTCTCAACTAGCGACCGCGTTCCAATGCCAGGGATAGCGGGATACCAGCGGAGTCCTTGCCAGTAATTCATCAAAGGGGATGGCCAGCCTTTCGAGCGGGAACATGCGAAGATTGCGCCCGGCCATAAAGGATAATTCGACAGAAAGAAAAAAAATAACGGCCGAAAGATAACCGGCGGGCTTCAATTGAACCTGACCGAAGCCGGCCTTATGGAACAGTTGCATCAGCTCCTTTCCCGAAAAGCCCTCCATGAGCTTATCCGCCTCCGATACCGATTCCGCCGAAACACTTTCCTTTACGCCCAGGCGATGCATGATTTTCAGCAGTAATTTACCGGCGGGGTAAACGGTGTGATTCTGCCAGCTGTTCGGTTCGGTGCCCAGAACGAAGACACCTCCGGCGCGCAGTACCCGTCGCATCTCCCTTAGAGCCTTTAAGGGGTCCTGCAAATGATGAAGCGAAGCAACCATGAAAGCTCCGTCAAACGAACCGGATGCAAAAGGCAGGTTCTCGGCGTCGGCCAGCAGGTACAAGCTCTGCCCGGCAAAATCGTTCTCGGCATGGAGACGTGATGCTTGCTTCAATTCGCCAAGGGCGATGTCGGTTTCAACTAAGCGCAGGCCTGACCTGAGTAACTCCAGGCCGTCGTGGCCGAGGCCGCACCCTGTTTCCAGAACCAGGGAACCTTGGGGCAGGGAGCGCAGATCATCGAGAAAAGAATTGTGGTAGTGGCGGTAAAAAGGGCTTGCGCTCCAGGACTCGTGCAGATTGAGGTAGCAGTTCGCCCTTTCGCTGTAATGGCTTCCCTCGGAGGCTTTGAGGCTTGAGGAGGTCTCGGGAAGGAGATCCCAGAACCCCTCCAGTTTATGGTAGTCGATAGCGCATACCCTGCACCTTAGTTGGTGTGCGTCCCTCTCCAGACGGCTATGACAGCTCGGGCAGCACAGGATATCCTCTGATATAGGCATCAGGCTCCGCTCTTCATCATTTTCTCGGCTTTTCTGCGCCATCCCCGCATTCCCAGCCAGCCAAGCCATTGATCTGGAGCGCTTCTGATGAGCCGCTCGCCTTCTTTGATTACGGCCTCCAGTATCCTCTTCACATCTGCTTCCCTGTCCCCGGTCAATTCATATTCAAGGGGGTCAAAGAGTGTAAGGGAATAATCCAGGGGCTTCTTGCCGCGTAGAAGATATCCTGGAAGTATAGGCGCTCCACTGTCACAGGCGAAATGGGCGATGCCGCTGGCAATGGCGGTAGGATGGCCGAAGAAATCGACGATGGAACCTCCCTGTAGATCATAAGTTATTCCTATTGCTTTGCCCCGCCTTAAATGTTCCTGCACCTTGGGTATGACGTCCATTCCTACCCAGAAGACCGGATTTTCGGGATCGGAACCGAGGTGCTCGGCCGCTCTCATCATCTCCCCCAGATAACGGGGGACGGGGGTGAAGCTCGGATGCAGGACCACTGGCGTATAAGCTCTTCCGAAACGTGCTGCCATGCAATGCACGATCGCGATGCCCCCTATGTGAGGCGAGAACTGGATGAGACCCTTGCCCTTAGCTACCTGCTCATCCACTTTGGCGATAATGGCGGCAACGTCACAATTGGCCTCGAGGGAAGCATCGATCTTTTCGCCGTGGCGCTCGAGTAATATGACATCCAGCATCATTATGATCGGGCCGGCGAAGATCTTCTTCGCCAGGCGCTTCAATTCGTTCTCATCGCTTATATCGGGGAGAGCTTCACGCAATGTTGTCAGGAGGTAAGCGCGGGCTCCGGGGCGGACATAGAAAAGCATTATTCCGATGCCGTTCGCGATAGCGGTGAGCACCGACGGCGGTACGAAACGCGCCAAAAAACGTACCAGGTTGAATACACCCAGCAAGCTACTGTCGATTATCCGTAAGATCAAAGGTGCTCGCTTTTCGCCGGCCATATAATTGCCTCCCCTTTCCCCCTAAAGTTAGTACAATCTAATCATTCTATGCCTAATAGCGATGGAATTTAAAACGGGTAGGGCGCAGCAATCATTGTAAAGGCACTGAGTATCGTGATATCAGTTTTTGCCAATCCTCCGCCGCTTTCTGTGCCAGGTTC
>Ga0209747_1001240_pt1 | contig 13642 bp, 10 predicted proteins | sample BarGraNGADG00311_FD_184498 | JGI IMG/M metagenome (GOLD analysis project Ga0209747, IMG submission 184498) | Arctic peat soil microbial communities from Barrow, Alaska - Barrow Graham LP Ref core NGADG0011-311 (SPAdes) (version 2) | ecosystem: Environmental > Terrestrial > Soil > Wetlands > Peat... | reverse complement strand
GATCGGGAACATCTGATGGCACCCCAGGCAGACCATGTAGTGCCGATGAGCGTGTCCCACCAGCTCAAAGAACGCGTGGCCGTCATTGCTGAGTAGCGTGCGTTGCATGCTGCCGCGACTGACGAGTTCATCCAGGGTCCGATAGACCGTGGACAGCGCTATGTCCGGCATGGTCGCATTCACGCGCTCGAGAACGTCTTCAGCTGTCAAAGGAATGCCCGACTCACGAAGGACCTGAAGGATGATCCGACGGTCCCTCGTCATCCTGAACCCCTTCAGCTGCCCGGAGGCTTGGTCTCCAACCGTCTGGTGCCTGTGCTCCGAATCCATGAGGTCACTTCCCCGACAGAGACTGTATGAGGATGCCGGCAGTAATGCTGATACCGAGCAGCCAGGCAACGACCTTCAGCGTATTCTTCGTGTCGTGGTTCTCGCGAAAGAGCACGATGAGTCCCAGTCCCCCCGCAGCCCCGAGACCTGCCACCGTAGAGCCAAAGCTGATGGTGCCCGCGATGTACAGCTGCGTGACTGCCACACTGGCGGCACAGTTCGGTATCAGCCCGATAACGGCAGTCAGAACAGGTTGAAAAATGGTGTGACTCAGGAGAAGCCGGGACAGATTTGCCTGGCCTATCCAACTCATGAGAAGACCAAGAACGACAGATGTCGCTAGAAGAAACGAGAATATCTGAACGGTACGCTTCGTCGCCGACCACAAGATTTCCTTCCAGTCAATGACGCCAGTCTGCTCGCATACGCAGGAAGCACGGGTCCCGTTGCACGTGCAGTTCTGCTCGCCGATTCTTGTTGCTTCCCGTTCTGCTTCCTGTCGATCACGCCCCGCCTGGGCACGCCTTCGGTTTTCGGAACGCATCAACGCATCCACAAGATACCCTCCAACTACAGCCAGCACAACCTTTATCCCGATGAGTGGCAGCACAATGTGTGCCTGATCAGGCTTTGAAAGAAGAATAGGAAGCGCTTCGTCAGATGTAGCGAGGTAAACAGCAACAACTGTCCCCATTGTGAGAAGCCGTTGTGTGTACAAGGCGCTTGCCATGACTGAGAAACCACACTGAGGGATGGCGCCACCCGCGGCGGCCACAAGAGGCCCAACTTTCCCCGCCCGTTCCATGGCGTCCACCATCCGCTGCTGCCATCTTGCCTCAACATACTCCAATGCCAGGTAGACTGCGAACAGAATCGGCACCATGTTGAGCGTATCCCTGAGAGCATCCAGAATAACTTTCACCACAGGCCAACCTCCTCTCTACATGCGAATGACTTGCAACAAGACAACCCTCAGTATACTCGCGCGAGGACGACATCAACCCATGAACAGTGATTTCGGCCCTGCCTCCGTCATTCCCGCACGCCAATTCGTCATTCCCCCCCGAGTATTTCTTTTCAATACAAGGGGTGCTTTCGGCGAAGGCGGGAATCTAGCACTACTGACTTAGCCTCTCCCGGTTGCGCCTGACGAGACGCCTCTGCTATTCTGTCTATCGAGTAGATGTGGTATCATGTGATTGCTGCAAATTCCTGAAGGGGGTGCAAGCATGTTGTCGACGCTTCTGAAACAGTACTGGTGGATCATCCTCCTAATTGCCGTGGGTCTCCTCGTGCTTCAGTCCACTAAAGGCTCTCGAAACAAAGGAACACCTTCGGAGAAATCCGAGGACTTACCCTACGTCCTCAAACGGTACCTGATGTCCAGGGCGGAACGCTCGTTCTTCGGCGTGCTGGAGCAGGTGACTGACAGTTCGAAGTACTACATTTTCCCACAAGTGTCACTGGGCAACCTTGTGACCGTTGAGAAGGGCACAGGATCCTACCAAGCATTTCACAACAAGGTGGATCGCAAATCCGTCGATTTCGTACTCTTTGAGAAGAGTACGATCTCACCCGTTCTCGCCATAGAGCTGGATGACTCTTCGCACGACCGCGAAGACCGGCAAGAACGTGACGTGTTCGTGGACGGAGTCCTGGCAAAAGCTGGATTGCCTCTCCTGCACGTCAGGGCACAGGCCGCCTATGACCCGAAGCAGCTTGCTGCTTCGATCAGCGAAGCGGTCCGAAGGTAGACAGGGGGTAGCATGGTACGCAGAAAGGCACAAGTTGGCACAATGGCAACAGTAGGAAACACTTCAGCACATAATGTTTTCATTTGGTGGAAACATTTCGGTTTTGCATCGGAACCAATGCTATCCATCAACGGTGCACACCTGAAAGACGAGGAAAAGATCTTCGTTGGTAGAAGCGAAGAGATCGATCACCTGCGTGAATGGGCGGAATCCCAAGATAGTAACGTCGTCTTGTTGACTGGACCTGCCGGATCGGGAAAGACCAGCCTTGTGCATCGTGCGTTTAGCGAGTATCCAGAATTTGTTCGCATCGATTTTGCCAGAGGAATGAAGCCGGAGTCATTTCCGTACCTGCTTGCGATGGAACTTCTCGATGCTTGTTCCCAACTATCGAACTTGTCTACAGATGACGTAAGCCGTATCAGGGATATCCAGACAAACCTCGTGAACGATACAGGTATCACAACAACTATTGCGACTGGTGCCAGCGCAAAGTTTCTCGGAGTAGGCGTGGAAGCTAAGGGATCCCAGGCAACTGAGACCAAGCCCATCAAGATTCCCGACAGCGATGTGGCTGCATGCCGGCATTTGGCCGACATCCTTTACCGATCATACCATAAACGTTTGATCCTGTCCCTTGACGAAGCGGATTCGGAACTCGTACCGGGAATAACCCCAGCATACGTCATGGGGTTGATACGTGCCCTGGAAATGCCTGACCACTCTATGACAATCTGGCCTACTCGTGATCGTCAGACACGAGACAACTTCTCAAGTATGAAATCGGTTGAGAAACAAGTCTTCAGCGAGAGACTCACACTATGCGGCTTGGGAGATGATGGCGGGCCTGGAGCAGTAGAGATACTTCAGAGTCGTTTTGCCCAGGCCGGTATTTCGTGGTCAGATTCTCCCATTTCTTCAGAAGTGGCCGAATTCATTGGACGTTTGTCGCGAGGCAATATCCGCGAGTTCATTCGCTACACAAAAACTGCACTGGAAGAGTCTGCAAGATCTGGGAAGAAGGCTCCAATAGAGACGAGCTTTGCAGGAGAGATCCTTGTCCGGTTCTACGAGGAATTGCGGCTCTCTCCTGAAGAAAGAATCATACTCGAGTACCTGCGGGATCGACCGTCGTCCAGCTCAGACCAGGATTTCTGTGATCTTCTCGGCGTGAGCCGCACGAACGTGCTTGAGAGAGTAAAACCTCTTGTTGACCAAGAAAAAGTACGGTCGGTTGTTGGGAAACAAAGAAAAATAACGTATGAGGTGACGCCTCTTACTCTTAATCTACTAACTCTGCCGATTTACAGAGAGAGATCCGGACATCTCCAGACACCTTTAGACACCTTGAACATCTCCAGACACCTTTAGACACCTCCGGACACGACTTCGCATTCTGCTTTTCCAGACATTGATTAATCTATTCTTAGGCGAATAACATCCATTCATGTCATGAATAACTTAAGGGACAAGTCCTGCCAGTTGCTCTGTGACTGGTGGCATTAGGTGTCTCAGCCACAATGGAGGTCACAATGAGGTCCAACTACCACATTGAAACAAGTACCTCCTCCGTCACTGCATGGAGCACTGCGCGCATACCGTTTGAACCGAAGGACTGGCTTCTTGAGTCTAGAAATCAACTGAAGTTGGCCATAGCGGGACTTCCGTCAGCAAACGGAAAGATCCTCTGTGCAGCATACAGATCCCCGATTGGCGGGTATGTAGGCGTCGAGAATCTATTGATCTACAACGTTGGTCCCGCCTGTCTAGCAAGCGCTACGACGAATGGGTTAGTCTTCAAACGCTTCTACCAGGCTTCTCGGAACTGCCCAATCGAATTGTCCTCCCCTGCTCTGCATCAATATGAATACGTGCTGGCAGACGACAGGTTGCTGTCAATTGAAGAACAAGAAAGCAGGCCTCTGGCATCCTTGTCATTTGAGCATAGCTGTGCGGGTGTCTGGGATGCTACCCATGTATCCCCAGGTCATTCCCATGGGGCAGTGGTAGACCTCATGGACAAGCGAAGTCGTCCTGTGATCTGAGCCGACGAGAATATCCAACGATCCTTTCGGGTTGAAATCGGTACGTGGTATCAGTCCTCCTTCTCGTCGTTCTCGTCGAAGGCTATGTTGTCGTTCTCGTCGAGTTCGGCTATGATGTCCTCCGCTTCCTGTTCTGCCTGGTAACGGAGGATCGAGATCTCGGAGATGAACTCATTTTCTGCGATCTCGGGATGCGCGTCGATATAGTCCTGCCGCATCTGTGTCATTGCGATATCTTCTCCCACTTCCCAACGGCGGGTGATATCTCCCCCGTCAATGCCGCTTGAAAAGACTACTAACACATGATGGAATCCATCTCTTGAACTAATACCGGTAAGCCAGTACAAGTCAGTCCTCCTCGATCAGTCGTTGTTTGAATTGATGTACCACAATGCCAGTGCACAGAAGAAGGCAATGATAATGATACCTGCAATCTCCTGTCCCATTTCCTTCGTGACCTCCGCAGTCGTCTAGGGCAAGCGTGCGACAATGGCCATGACGAGAGCGGCCACGGAAATGACAAGTGCTGAGATTGTGAGCCAGAGAAGTGTCCGGACGTTCTTGCCGGCGACACCCAGATCTTGGCTGAGAGCTGCCGCTTGATCCGTGACATCGTGAAGCCCTTGATCTACAGTGTGAACGGCTTCGTCCAGGACTCCCAGTTGAACTGATAGGGAGTGCACGCCTTGGTCCACCATGCGCACAGCTTCATCTAGCTGTGTAATGCCACCCCCCATACCCGGAAGTGGCTCCAATTGCCGGTTCATGTCAGACTGCACGTGGCCGATATCCTGCCTGGCAGCGTCGATACGTGTTAGTAGTTCGGGCCCACCTGCACTGCGAATCGCGTCCAGACCCTGTTGGGCGCTTTGAGCTACGTTCACGACCTGGTCAGAAAGCCCAGACACTGCTGCCACTGCCCCGTCGAGTCGACCAGCCGCTTCGCGGTAGGACCCCATCTCTTCCTTGAGACGTGTCAGTGACTCGGCGAGCCGTGTCGCGGCCTCTTCTGCTTTCAAGAATCTCTCTTCATCTGTCATGTCGCCACTCCCCCTATGACGTAGTCTTGTCAGCCAGACCGCTTGCTTGTTCAACCAGGAACCATGCGGGCACGTGTCGTATGGACGGTGCCGCCTTGACGAGATGACGCGCGAAATCGCGATCGGGACTCAGGCGTAGCAATTCTTCGACTATTTCGGACCCCAACTGGCTGTTCCGTTCCCCGATCGTAGAAACACCCCATGTGGCAAATTCGTACAGCACCTGCGTGCGATCGAGTCCAAATCCGGTGAGAGCAGATTCGATGGCACTCGTGAACTCACGATGGACAATGTCTGCACTGGCGTCGCGGCACATTGCTTCCGCGACGGCCCGCAACATCAGAAGTCCGGGATGTGTTGCATAGCTGCTGAGATACCGCGATACCTGACCTCGGAGTTCGGCGGCCTCGTTCGGCGACGCGACCAGCCCTGCGACGTCCTGGACGAGACGGATTCCCGCTTGCGCGTCCGCAACAACGGCGTCCAGCTGGTCTGAAAACTGGGTTCGCTCCAGGTACCGCAGAATACTCTGGCGCAAGGCGTCCTCGCCAGAATGCTGACAAGCACGGAGCATCTCCGCAAGATTACGGCGGCGAGACTGTTCTATCTCGTGATAGACGAAGTCCAGCAGCAGACGCACCAGGTCAAGAATAAACGGCTTGCCATCAGGCGACGCAAGAGCCTCCGCCTTTGCCTGCTCCGGAGCACGCATGCTGGCCAAGTAACTCTCAACGTACTTGGCATAGGAGGCGATCATGTCTGTTCTTGTGGCACCTGTGATGTCGACTTCGAACGGTGCCCTGCCGTAATCGGTCGTATAGTCGCTGATCACGCCGATAGTGAGCAGGCGGTGCAGAGCCTTTTCTGTCAGTGTTCGTCGTACGTTGTCCTTGTCCCCAGGCACTCCAGCGGCATCAAGCGGCACGACAACTGCGTCATGCCTCTTGCCGAGGTCTCCCATATGCTCCAGCACGCGCCCAACTTCTCCCAGGTCATTCAACAGCCCACGAAATGCTAGCCCATGGAAGTGCAGCATGCGGAGAGTATCGTCAGAATCGCCGTACTTCGTGTCTCTGACGACCTGTGCCACTTCTTCGACCGAAGTCCTCATCGAGAGCAGCCTTTCCGCTCGGCCTGCATCGTCGTTGGAAACAATAATGCAGCAATATGCCGCTTCCAGTGGCTCAGTCCTCGCTCGACCAGCACGGCCTGCCTCTTGATAGAACGACTCAATCGAACCCGGAATGCCATAGTGGACTGTATACCGGATATTTGGCTTGTCGATGCCCATGCCAAACGCACTCGTGCAGGCGAGCACCGGGATTCTGTTCCGTTTGAACTTCTTCGCCACCTCAGCCTTCTCCTTGCCGTAGTCCTTGGAGCCGTAATCCCTGGGGGCTGTTCCGCCGTAGAAGCCAACGGGAATCCTGAGATCTTGATTCAGCTTTGTTGCGATTTCAAATACGCCATAGAGTCCGTTGACGTGCGGGCAGAACACCAGGCCCGCATACGTGTTCTCGCCATTTGCCCCAAAGAACTGACCCGTTGTGACGCCAAACAGCGAAGGAAGGCGCTGGCCGAGAAGCCCCTCCAGGCTGCCCCACTTCTCGGATGATTTCGCCGACAAGACCATAAAATGAAGATTTGCCCGGTCGAACGTCTTGGGTGTAATGACCGAGTCGAAATCCATTAGTTGCAGCTCGCGCTGGACATCGCGCAGGACGGCTCGGGACGCAGTGCCGGTAAGCCCCAATATCGGAGGAACATGTCCGTCTCCTGTTGCACAGTACTTGCGGGCAGTGCGGCCCAGATTGAGATACGCCGGACGGAAGTCGTGTCCCCATTCAGACACGCAGTGCACTTCATCGATGACGATGACGGAGACACACGTGTGGCTGGTCAGGGCCTTCAGCGCTGACCGGAACCCCTTGATCTGGAAACGTTCAGCCGACACGAAGGCAAAGAGATACTCTCCCTGCCCCAGGAGCTGGATCAGTTGGGCGCGCACTGTTATCTTTGTGTTGCTGTTGATCGCGGTGATACGGTCAATACCCTTCGCTCTCAGGCCTTCGATCTGATCATCCATCAGGGAGAGAATCGGGTCGACAACAATTGTTCTTCCGGGGAGCAGCAGTGACGCGAATTGGTAGATCAGAGACTTGCCTGCTCCGGTGGGAAGAAGGGCCAATGTGTCCTTGCCGGCCAAAACACGCTTAACCGCATCCCGCTGTTCATCGCCGAACTTCTCAAAGCGAAAGAGGTATTGGAGGAGAAACTGCAGGGTTTCGTCGTTGGGAGTAAGCTCCGGAGACACCTGCTCAATGGGCGAGTAGAAGGCCATGGTGGCATGGAAGGGCAATGAAGAGGGTAGAACTTGAAAGCACGCCTCTCCAGATTCTGACCGAGAATCAAATTGAAGCACCATCTGCCTTCCCGAGAAACCGTCCTTGCCAGAGCTCTCAAACGTGCAAGTCGGCAGGCCTGATCCGACAGGGCAGTCGTGTACCTGGGCAATCGCCCGCAGAAGTTCAACGAGATCTTCGATGGCAGCAGTGACAAGCAGGTGCGCGGTCTCCGAATCAAACCAATCCAAGCGATCCAGGTCTGTCGCGATCGACCACGACCCTGGTTCCGTCAGCGAGAGACGTCCATATCGCATGCCTTGGACGACCAGCACCTGGATCTGGTGCGCTACCATGACCGCCTTAAGGTATCCAGTCTCCACGGACCGCTGCCTCTCGACCGGGGGGCTCGATATCTGCGACAACAGGTCTCGCACCGTCTCCAGCTCAGATCCTGCACCTGCCATGGCCTGGCTGGCTGGAACACGAAACACCTCATACCCTGCTTCTTTCAAGACCCGATCACGATCTGCATCGGCAACCAGCTGGTCAGCATGCTGAGCTCCATCAATCTCGATGACCAGTCTACGCTTGCTGCCAAGACGCCACACCATGAAGTCGACGCGTCTCCTGGTATTGTCCGGTGTCGGTCCGGCAGACTCCATGAGGCTCGCGATCTCGATCTGAGGCACGATGGTAAGCCACGGATCACGTTGTGACGCTTCTCGGAGAACAGAATCATAGAAGATTGTCTCGGCAGGACTGTCCAGCGTGACGCGTGGCAGTTCGACACGCCATTGTTCGCCCAATCCAGCGATATCTTCCATCGAGAATGCAGTCGGCGGTTTGATACCGAACAGCATGGCTATCCTCTTCTCAAGTGATTCAGAGAGTAGCGTCAGACGACCGCGAAACAGCAGCTTCTCCAGTACCGCGAGCACCCGTTGGCCAGCCCCATCTAGTAAAGGCACAACGTTGTTCGCGGGGAAGTCAAGGCGCCACTGTGCGAGGTTCTGCCACAACTCAGGTGACACCGGAAGGTCCTCGTCACAGATCATCTTGAGCAACGACGCAGGGACAGCCATTGACTCGAACACACTGACCTGTTGGGACGCGGTCCTTGCTTTGACGGTGACAGACCTTGGCAGATCGCTTGGCCCTACGTCCTGACGGATCGACCCGGCCACGGTTGTCGGGGAATCGCTGTTGTCGTCATCGTACGGCAGGGTCCCTTTGCAGCCCTGCGAAAAACGTGTGCATCCCCAGAACCGTTGCCCGGCGTGCGGGCCGCTCTTCGCCGTACGCACCACCATCTCTGCGCCACAAGTCGGACAGACTTTTCCCATTGCGCCCTCCGCAACTGCAACCAGCCCCGTTTCTGATACTACTGACGACGCTGCGTTAGCTATGAGAATAGTGTAGGAACTCGGTTCCCACTGTCAATGGAGCGTATAGAACCGTCCAGACGTTTATCGGAAAGAGTGTTCTGGGGTCACTCGATCAGCAACACTGCTATTCTGGAAGATCATGACATATAGTCAAACGTGGAAGCCTTTCTAGGAGCAGTCTACCCATGCCAAACACAACATATGCCCCAGTTCATCTGCTCTCCTGCGGAAAGAACGATGCTGAATCCACCCGCAGAAGGTCGATACACCGAGCAAGATCGGGAATGGTGTCGCGGGCCTGAGGCATCCATTTCCTTACGGTGTCCCGAGATTGCACAAGAGCTACCTCTGAGCATACGATAACCGACGATATGAACATGCTGGGAATCACCCATGGGACGAGGACTTCAGCAGCCTTTGCCGCCCTGGTGATATCATCTGGCCAACCTGACGCGTTGACCGCAGACCAGTCTATGTGCGCTGGAAGTTCCTTGACCTTATAGAAGTTCACGGGCCGATGGCACACGTCCTTGTTGCTATAGATCGTTCCTGGAAGCAAGAACACTCTGGTAGTGAAGCATAGAATTGCAATCCCCTCATCGGGCGTACCCACCTTGCGTGTCACTTCATGCAGAAACGGCGAACGAGCGCAGAACGACAGGGGAACGTATGCGGCGACTAGCTTGCCAGTCAGAGGAATTGGGTCTGCTCGCCTCCGCACGACTCCGTTGGGAAACGGTGTGCAACCGCGAAGGCTATTGGCACCGTTCCAGCACTGGAGTCCAGAGGCAAAGATGCTTGGCAGGTTGCTGACGCGCGTGACATGGTACAGTTCTGTGCACACTGTGCCTGCCATCGGCACGAGCGATCCAGCAACTGGTTTCGCACTGAGTGTCCATGTTTGCTCGGGACTCTGGATGAAGGCTTGCCACCAGGGCTTGCCGGATTTATCCAGGGTTCCGTTTCGGGCCGGGACTGCCATGACCCTGACAGCATTGCCACCGATATCGGCTGCACTGGGGTCACCAGATGCACCTGCCAGGACGTCGTCCAAACACTCTCTGAGCTGAGGTATATTGAGCTGAGAAACGTAGTTGTCTCGCACGTACTTGCGGACCCTCTCGTTGGTGACAAGTCCTACAAAGGTGTGCACAAACGAATGGCACACGATATCATTCACGTCTCTCGCCTTCGATCGAAGAACGTCCCAGAATGCCTTAACTGCGATCCGTGTCATTTCCAGTTGCATCTCGGCCAAAAACGGTGATACAGATCCACCGACCTCGCGCCTCTCAGTACCTATGTAGAGCTGCTTGCGCGCTCTAGTCACAGCGACGTAGAACAAGCGTCGTTCACTCTCCATGTGATCTAAGGCAACGCCAACGCTCTGACCGTCACGGGAGCCCAAGACGTCCTCCAAATGTCCTGCGAGGTGAACGGGCATGGCTCCATCGTTACAGCCGGGTAGAAACACGTAGTCAGCCTCCAATCCCTTGGTACGGTGAATCGAGGTGAACACCACGCACTGGTCTTTGGGCATGCCGCAGGTCGTGTCTAGGGTACCCAAGTGGCCAACGAATTCGGTGGGGCCGAGTCCTGTCTGCTCGGCATAGTCCAGAAAGTTTCTCACAGATGCCTCAAGATCATCCGGATTGTCCTCGTCGCTGGCAGGTGTGTTGAGTGGACCTTGTGTATACTTGCTGGCGTCCAGTATCCATGACATCAACGTGCCTGCCGAGACAGTCGGCTCGTGTGCGATACGAGCTGCAATGCTTTCCAGGAGTCTCAGATACTCACCTATCTGAACGCGCGTCTGAATACGCTCGATGGGACTCTCAGGACTGGACAGCTGGCCAAAGGTATCACGAACTGTCCAGCCCAGTTTGGCACTTTTCAGCATGGCCCGTTCGACGTCGTCACGCGCCACGTATCGCCGTGGAACGTTGATAGTCGACAGCACCATCTGTACAGCCTCACCCTGATAGCCGCCACTTGTGTGGTCGCCTCGTCCAGACCGACCGTAGCAGGCGGCCACGTCTCTTACTCTGACGTCCAACAGAAGAGCAAGACGCATGTAGTCGACGAGCACAAGGTTCTCCGCACGGGTGAAGAATGGCCCCTTCTTGGGTACGAGGAATGGAACATGCGCCTTCAGACACTCAGCCTCGAGCGGCTCCATCTGTGCGTACGTACGCCCCAGCGCCATGATGTCTTTGGCCGCAACCTGCTCGACGTGAAGAAGTGATGACATGCTCTGAGCGAGTTCAGGGTCCGCAGTTGTCGGCCGTGATGTATCTGCTTCGATGATGCTGATCTCCGTCACAGCCTCTGAGTTGTGGGCGATGAGCTCCTTGGCTGCTCTATCCCGATTTTCCGTGATAACGTTGTAGGCGGATTGCGCCAGCAAGGGCCCGAAACGGAACGAGTGCGAGAGAGGGTAGACGACGACCGGCTTGCCTGCAAAATCACGATCGAACCCACGGAGGATATACTCTGGTTGTGCACCTCGCCACTCGTAGATCGTTTGGTCGTCGTCGCCAACCACCATCACGTCCGACCGATTACCTGCAAGCAGCCTCATGAAGCGCTGCTGTCCTTCATTGATGTCCTGGTATTCATCAATGATCATGAACGCCCGGCGCGCAATCTCGTCTGCAAGCAGCTCCGGATCCTTCTTCAGGATGTTCACCGCCACGGGAACAAAGTCATCGAACGTGAGTGCTGGAACCTTCCTGCGCTCACATTCGAATTCCTCGTAGACCTGCACGTACTGCGGCGTCGACTCACATGTGGCGTCTTCGGGGGTGATCATGTTCGACTTCCAGAGACCAATCATCCGCAGCGCATCATCCGCTGTCAGTTCACCCTCGTCTGCATCCCCTTTGTGAACCATGCGCTTGATGATCGAGCGCAGATGCCGCTTCTCAATGCTGGCGCCGACCTCATCCAGCCATTTCTCACGATATGGCACAATGATGTTGCGTCTGACGCCCTTGTTGATGATGCTAAGCGCGGCGGCGTGGAACGTATGGACGTTGTCTCCCCACTGCTGACCGGGTACTTCCAAGCTGAGCCTGCTCCTGAATTGGTCCGCCGCATTGGCGTTGAACATATAGACATCGATCAATCGCGGATCGGTGCCCCTGTCCTCGACGAGATACTTGATACGCGCAACCATTGTGGTCGTCTTGCCAGAACCTGCGACCGCAAGCACACGAGCATGCTTGCCCATCGGATGGTGGATGATAGCCAGCTGTTCGTCAGTCGGGTTACTGATGCCCACTTCGCACTCCTCATTTTCGTCTTCAAGGTTTCGATTTTTCCTACTGCTAACACTTTGATATTCTATGTGTTTGTACCCAAAGACTCAATAGCGGTGAGAATAGCGCAGGACTGCGCCTAGCACACAGCCTACTGCAGCCTTGTCCCTAACGGAACAGCAAGCCCTTGTCCCCTGCTTGCATGATCCTCGGCGGTCCTCGCGAGAGAAGCAGATCGCAGAATGGCTTCTCCAAGACTACTATGCGTCACGAATCTGAGTTGATATACCATAAAGCCAATGCACAGACTGCGAAAACTACGATGATGCCAGCTATCATCTTCCCATCCATGATCTCATGCCCCCAATTGATCAGTGCTTGTCACCCTCGCCAGCATTCGGTGAAACTTCTTGCCACAACCGATACTCGACCTCCAGCGGACACTCGTTCCGGAAACGATCCCGCACCCAGCGCTGGCACTCCATGTATCGGGTGTAGTCGTCGAGCCGACTCCAGGCACAGGTCAGGGAGGGCATCCCGCCCTCCGCAAGATGTCCCAGGACAACGTTGTCCAGAGCCACATGGGCCACGTCGTACACACCGCAGAACCCCGGCACTCGATGCTCACCCAGGGCGATCGAGTACTTGATGCTCATGTTGATCCACTTCTGAGTCTGGCCGACCGACAACGGGAAGCCATGTTCTGAAGAGACCCGTTTCAACGCGTCCACCGATTCGTGGTGCCATGCGTCAAACGACGTCTGAGTCCAAGCGTGCACGCCAGGGAGTATCGTCAGGCGATCCTTCAGGACGCGGAGCATCGCCGTCCTCCAATCCGAATGAAGCTCTCCAAGTTTGCTCATGCCGTGGAGTGTACGGTTCATGTCCAGGTAGGCACGTTGCATGCACCGGTCAAGCCAATCACCGTCGCGCCCGAAGTAGCACACAGCCACGAAGTCGTCCCAATCGCTCGCAGAAACAACGTGCTCTACTGATGATTCAGCGCTCATTGCTCCCCCTCTATCTTAGATATCAGACCTGCACCCAGGAAAGCCATGTTTGCAGCATCGCCAAAGACCGATCATTTTGTTGGCGTCAACAAAATGATCGAACACCGCTCAGTGAGCTGAGTTGCTCCGATGTGGCCAACCATGATGGAGGATAACGTCACACCCCCTTCTTGCCACGCTTTGGTTTCGCCGTCGGTTCCAGCTGGCGAGCAACGCTCTCCAATGCCTCTACGGTCTCCCGCTGGCCCTCAGCTTCAAGCCATTCACGCCTGCGGGCTGCAAACAGCTCGTACTCCGCCTCGGCTTTCTCCATTGCCTGGTCGTGACTCACCGTGCCAGCGTTGGTCAGCACCTGGTGCTCGGTGAACCGAAGAAATTTGTCCAGCTTCGTTTCCCAGTCCTTGAGGAATATCTCCTTGCGCTGAAGCGTCTGGTCCTCAGCGAAGTCCAGCCACATAACGACAATGCGGTTC
>Ga0209747_1001239_pt1 | contig 13642 bp, 11 predicted proteins | sample BarGraNGADG00311_FD_184498 | JGI IMG/M metagenome (GOLD analysis project Ga0209747, IMG submission 184498) | Arctic peat soil microbial communities from Barrow, Alaska - Barrow Graham LP Ref core NGADG0011-311 (SPAdes) (version 2) | ecosystem: Environmental > Terrestrial > Soil > Wetlands > Peat... | reverse complement strand
GAATGCCTTCTATTTTGGAAAGTGTAACTCCTTCAAGTGTTACACCGTTTATATTCAGGTTCGGGCCATTACTGCACAGGCCCATACAACGGGCTCCTTTGAAAATAACTTTGTCGTCAAGATGGTTCTTCCTGAGATATTCTCTAATGAACATAACTACATCCTTATTACCTCTCGAAAAACATGAACTGCCTAGACAGATTTGCATCTCAATTCTCTGAGCCATATTCTTACTGTTCAAAAATAAACACAACTTCAAAAGTACTAAATATTTCTGAGGTGCTATAAACCTCTTTGAATCTTAAATTCCTGGTTTTAACTGGAATAATTGGTCTGGCTTGAACTTTAAAGGAAGAATTACTCATTGGTATTGTATTTAAGAATTTTTGTAAATAAATAAATGCCAGGGTGTTATAAAATAATTATCTAACCATTATATTTATCATTTTATTGTTAATAAAATAACAATGTTTATTTATTAACAATAAAATCAATTATATTTGTGTCAGAATTCTATACTTTATATTATTAGAATGAGTGCTGATCTTGATATAATTCTGAAAAAATACAAACAGGGTAAAAGAGAAGATCTTATACCGTTGCTTCAGGAAATACAGGATGGTCTGGGGTATCTTTCCGAAGAAGCCATTGTAAAGACGGGTAGTTTTCTTGGGCTTAGCACAACGAAAATATATGGTCTGGCAACATTTTATGACAGGTTCAGGTTTATTCCTTCAGGAAAAATTCAGATAAGGATCTGCCATGGCACATCATGTTTCCTCAACGGGTCTCAATCAATCATAAATAAAATAAAAGAAGAGACCGGAGTATTGCCCGGACAGACAACCAGAGATGGCAACTTCAGTTATGAAATTGTTTCATGTATGGGGGGGTGCTGCAATGGCCCGGTTATTAACGTGAACGGACAATACCATACTCATATAAAAGCTGAACAGCTTCCGGAACTGATTAAAAGACTAAAGTACGTTATTGAAAACGACTAATTCTATTCAATATTCCAAATGGAAGATTTAAAAACATTCCTGATTGAGAAGGTTCTTACTTTTGAATCCGATACATTATCGCCGGAAACAGAGAAGGTTTTGCAGCAGGTGAGACGGGAAAAAATCGATAAACCTGTGATTTTTGTCTCTTCCGGCACCAGTAGTGTAATTGCTGGCTCGGAAAAAACCTGTTCAGCAATCGATTCTTACATCAGGGAAAATGAACCATCAACAGGATTAGTTCGAGTCGGGTGTACCGGACCAGCCACATTCGAGCCACTGGTATGTATTCAGATTCCCGGAAAAAATAAACTTTTCTTCAGAAACATAACTGAAGAAAAGGTGGAACCTCTTCTGAATGGCGTTTTTCATAATGATATTAATGAAGATGACCTGGCCGGGCAGACCGGTACAAAAGGATTTGAATTATGGTCGGGAATCCCATTTATGGATGACCTGCCATTTTTTGCAAAACAGAAAAGAATCATACTCGGCAACTGCGGATGTTACGATCCTGAAAGCATAGAGGAATATATCGCCCGCGGAGGCTACCGTGCATATATTAAAGCTATAAGGCATTATACCTTTGAGGAAGTATGTGATATAATTGAAAGAAGCGGTCTGAGAGGTAGAAGCGGAGGAGGTTATCTTACAGGGTTAAAGTGGAAGCATGCACTTAATACAAGTTCAAACGCAAGATATCTTATCTGTAATGCAAAAGAGAGCGACCCGGGAGCTTTCACCGACAGAACTATTCTTGAAAGTGATCCGCACCGTCTGATCGAAGGTATCGCAATTGCTGCCTATGCGATAGGGGCTTCGAACTCCATTATTTTCATGCGGTCTGGATCGGATCATGCAAAGAACAGACTGCAGAAAGCTATAGACAGAGCAAGGGAATATGGGCTTTTCGGACATAACATTTTCTCAAGTGGTTATAACCTTGATATCATTATCCGAATTGAACCTGGCGCCTTCGTTTGTGGTGAGGAGACAGCTTTGATTAACACGCTCGAAGGTAAACGCGGTATGCCTCAACTAAAACCCCCTTATCCAACATCTGCAGGATTATTTGGAAAACCAACTGTAATTAATAACGTTGAGACTCTTATGAATGTTCCACTGATAATGCAGAACGGACCGGAATGGTTCCGGACTCTGGGAACAGAAAATAGTCCGGGTACCAAAGTATTTGCAGTCGCTGGAAAAGGCCGTATGTCGGGTGTTGTTGAAATAGAGATGGGTACTACTATACGGACAATTCTTGAAGATATTGCTGACGGAATAAAAGAGGGAAAAGAGTTTAAAGCTATACAGTTAGGAGGGGTGTCAGGATCTTTCATTACAGCCGAAAACCTCGATACAGCAATTGATTACGACGATCTTAAGGAAAAAGGGATTGGAATGGGGGCAGGAGGATTTGTGATAATTGATGAGAACACATGTATGGTTGACCTCGTAAGATATTATATGGAATTCATCCGTAATGAAAGTTGCGGTAAATGTATTCCATGCCGCGAAGGTACCGGAAGGATGCTTGAGATTCTTGAAAGCGTAATAAGGAAGCCATTAAATGAGGAATCGGGGACTACCCTTGAGAGGTTTAAAGGAGTAATGCAGCTCGAAACAATTGCATCGGTAATGAAAGACACTTCTCTTTGCGGACTGGGACAAACTGCTCCAAATCCTTTCATAAGTGCTCTTAAAAATTTCAGAGATGAGTTTGAAGAACATATTTTCGACAGGAAGTGCCGGGCAAATATATGCCGGGGTCTCAGAACTTTTTCAATTGATGTGGACAAATGTACAGGCTGCACTGCATGCGCTGCCAAATGTCCTGTAAATGCAATCTATGGAACACGGCTTCAGCCTTTTTTTATAGTAGAGGAGAAATGTATCGGATGTGGTATATGTTTCGATATTTGTAAATTCAGTGCAATAAACGTTAAATAGCTTTTATGCTTTTTACATTACAGGTAAATAATAAAAAGATCAAAGCCGAAAAGGGAGAAACAATACTCTCTGCCCTTAATCGCAATGGTATTATTATACCTACGCTTTGCAGGATGAAGGAATTCACGCCGACAGGCGCCTGCAGGATGTGTGTTGTTGAAGTGGAGGGTCGCGACCGGCTGGTAACAGCCTGCTCTCAGCCTGTTGAGGAATGGATGAAAATTAAAACTCATTCACCCAGGGTTATCACTGCCCGGAAAACAATAGTAGAGCTGCTTTTATCAAACCATCCCGACGACTGCCTTTACTGTGACAGGAATCTGAATTGCGAGCTTCAGCGGCTTTCGGAGGAACTGAATATAAGAGAACGGCGTATACGTGGCAGAAAAATAAAACCCCGTCTCGACCAGTCCAGCCCTGCTATAATACGGGAACTTTCAAAATGCATTCTATGTGGACGATGCGTAAGAGTTTGTGAGGAAGTAATAACGGCTACATCGCTGGATTTCATAAATAAAGGAAAAGAGACCCATGTTGGTGCTGCAATGGACAGGGATTTTAACTTTTCGAGTTGTATTCATTGCGGACAGTGTGTCCTGGTTTGTCCTACCGGTGCTCTTCATGAAAAACATAATATTACAGAAGTACAGGAATACCTGAATAAACCTGAAATTGTTAAGGTCATTCAGTATTCTTCAATGGTGGTTTACGGAATAGCAGAGGAACTAGGGATGAGATACAACCGGGAATTTGATAAGATTCTGAATTCTATCCTCCGTAAAATTGGTTTTGATAAAGTTTATAAGACTGGATTAGGTACTGATGTTTGTATAACCGAAATCACAGGTCAGCTCTCCGACAGAATTGATAATAAATCAGATAACCCATTATATATCTCTGCCTGTCCTGCATGGGTCAAATATGCCGAGCAATTTATTCCTTCTCTTATCCCTCAACTCTCAACTGTAAAATCCCCTCAACAGATTACCGGTGTCCTGATCAAGACTCTGGTAGCTGATCAGCTGGGAGCTAAGCCGGAGGAGATATTTTCAGTATCTGCGACTCCCTGCATGGCCATGAAATTTGAAGCCCGTCGCGACGGGATGATGAGGAAAGGAATCAGTGATGTGGATTCAGTATTGACGGTGAGGGAACTTGCCAGACTTATCAGGTTATATGGCATTGACACCTCAAACATAGAACATGAGCCGGCTGATGATCCTATGTCAGGAAGAAGCTCAGCCGCTATTCTGGCTGAAGTATCAGGAGGGATCGCAGAAGGTGTTATCCGGACATACCATTATCAAAAAATGAAGAAAGAACCTGATAAACAGATTTTTAAAAAGCTCAGATCAGGTGGGGCATTCAGGGAAATATCAGTAATGGTTGGTGACAGAGAGGTTAAAATAGCAGTTGTGGATGGGCTTACAGCTTTGGAAAAGTTAAAGACTTCCCTTGCAGCCGGAAAAAAGTATGATCTTGTTGAAGTGATGACTTGTCCGGGAGGATGCGTACACGGGGCAGGCTTGCCATTCAGCCAGTCAAAAGATGAAATTAAGAACAGGTCAAAACTGGTTTACCAGGCTGATGATACTGAAGCAATCAGTTTACCATGCAAATCGCCTTCTCTGATTAATTTATATGAGAAACTGTTAAAAGAGAATGTTGATATTACTGATAAAAAGATATTCTTTACTCATTTTGAGAAAAGAAATGTATTATTATAATTATTAACATGTTTTAATATGTTGGTTTACACCATAAAGGAGCTTTGCAGGACTTGCTATACCTGCGTAAGGGAATGTCCTGCCAAAGCTATCCGTATCGTGGGTGGTCAGGCTGAGGTAATCGATGAAAGGTGTATTGCCTGCGGTAATTGCACTATGGTATGCAGCCAGGGAGCAAAGGTTTTTCTTAATACTACCGACAGGGTGGTAAAACTTCTTGAAAACGATTCGAAAGTTGCAGCTATAATTGCTCCTAGTTTTCCGGCAGAATTTTCTGATATTCCTGATCATCATGTTCTTACTGGAATGATTAAAGCACTTGGATTTGAATTTGTTGCTGAAGTCTCATTTGGTGCTGACCTTGTTGCTGACAGGTATAAAAAGCTTGTTTCGGAATCGAAATTTTTTTACATATCATCAGATTGCCCTTCAATTGTAAACTACGTCAAGTTTTATCATCCGGCCCTTGTAGATAACCTGGCTCCGATTGTCTCCCCGATGGTTGCAATGAGCAGAGTGATACGAGAGAAATATGGCAAGGATACAAAAATTGTATTTATCGGACCGTGTGTGGCTAAAAAAGCTGAAAGTGGTGAAATTGATGAGGCCATCACTTTTACTGAGCTAAGAGATATGCTGACCGATAGAGGTATTACTCCGGAAACAGGTATCCCGGTGGATTTTGATCAGCCTCTGGGTGGGAGAGGAGCTATATTCCCGGTAGCACGGGGATTGCTGCAGACGGCTAAAATCAGCGACAATGCAATAACAGGAAATATTATAGCTGCTGAAGGAAGAATTGACTTTCAGGGAGCATTAAAGGAATTTGAAGCCGGCCTTATTAAAAATCAGCATATGGAACTTCTTTGTTGCGAGGGATGTATTATGGGACCAGGTCTATCAAAAAACGGAAAGCAATACAACAGAAGATCACTTGTAAGTTCCTATGCAAATAGTAAAATGCAGAATATTGATTCTGAGAGCTGGCAAAGGTCATTTGACGAGTTCGCGGATTTAGACCTGTCTATCAGGCATAAATCAGAAGATCACAGGATTGAGCCACTTAATGAGAATGACGTAAACGATATTCTCATAAAGATGGGTAAGAAGACAAAGAAAGATCAGCTCGACTGCGGGGCCTGTGGTTATGAAAGTTGTGTTGAGCATGCGATTGCTATAAAGAAAGGACTCGCAGAAGTAGAGATGTGTCTGCCTTATACAATCGAAAAGCTACACAAATCGGTGAAGGACCTGGCATTATCGAACGAGAAGTTATCCTCAATGAAACAGGCTCTTAAGCAATCTGAAAAACTGGCTCATATGGGTCAGCTTTCAGCTGGTATTGCACATGAGCTAAATAATCCTCTTGGAGTGGTTATAATGTACAGCAATATTCTGCTTGAAGAAGCCCATGAGGGAGATCCTGTAAGAGAGGATCTTAAACTGATTGTAGATCAGGCCGGCAGATGCAAGAAAATTGTAGCAGGTTTATTGAATTTTGCACGCAAGAACCAGGTAAACCATCAGATGGTTAGTATAAAGGACCTGGTCAATCATAGCCTTGAAAGCCTGATTGTGCCTGGCAAGGTTAAAATCAATATTGTTGACAAAACGACAAATCCGGACGCTATGCTCGATCAGGAACAGATGATGCAGGTACTTACAAACCTGATCAAGAATGCTTTTGACTCAATGCCTGCAGGAGGAACAATCAGCATTAAAATGGAAGACACTCTCAGCGATGTAATAATTGTAATAAGTGATACCGGTACAGGTATAAAAGAAGAAGACCGTGCAAAGATATTCGAACCATTTTTTACTACCAAGAGTATAGGACAGGGCACAGGTCTGGGACTTGCAACAGCATATGGTATAGTTAAAATGCATAAAGGTCAGATAACAGCTGATTCGAATAATAACCCTTCACATGGGGCAACAGGCACGAGCTTTAAGATTGTTTTACCAAGAAGGAAAGAGTAGGTTATACGGTAAGCGGTATGCGGTATGCGGTTAAACGAAAGTACCGCACACCTCGAAATGCGCACCCAAAATTTATGTTAATAGACTAACAATGCTTATATTTATCATATTAACTGTTTGATTTAAAGAAATTTTCGAAATTTGTGGAACAATGAAGAAGAGTGATATAACAATATTGGTTGCAGATGATGATCCCGATTACCTTTTTCAGACAGTATTCAATCTTGAAAAAGCGGGTTACAAGACTGTGGCTGTTGAGAGTCAGGCGGAGGCAGAATCCGTCTTTGCCAGATTCAAACCCAGTCTGGCAATATTTGATCTGATGATGGAAAGTGATGACAGCGGCTTCATTTTATGTTACAAAATAAAAAGAAAATACCCGGATGTTCCGGTAATCCTGGCTACTGCAGTATCTCATGAAACAGGATTGTCATTTAGTATCGATTCTGACCAGGAAAAAGCATGGATAAGAGCTGATAAATACCTTGAAAAAGGGATCAGACCTGAGCAGCTCGACCAGGAAATTATGAAATTATTAAAACTCTGAAATGGCTGTTCTGAAAGTACTCGTCATTGATGATGAACCGGGAATACGATCGGGTGTATCAAGGATACTCAACAATTTTCATGTTACATATCCATTTATGGATGAGGATTATACATTTGAGGTTACAGAAGCTGCAACCGGTGAGGACGGAATAACAATACTTGAGCGGGATATGCCTGATATTCTTTTGCTTGACAACAAGTTACCCGGTATACAGGGAGTTGATGTTCTGGAATATATCAGAAAAAGGAATTATGATATTGTTGTAGCAATGATCACCTCCTATGCCTCCCTTGATGTTGCATTAAGAGCTACCCGTGATGGTGCTATCGATTTCATTCCTAAACCGTTTACTCCACAGGAGTTGAAATCGAGTATTGAAAACATTACCAAACAACAGTATCTTAAGAGGATAACGCATAAAATGAAACAGGAAGGGAAAAAGATCAGATACCAGTTTCTTTCTGTTTTGTCACATGAATTGAAAGCACCCCTGAATGCACTGGAAGGCTACCTTAGAATGATGCAGGGTAAACAGGCTGGTGAACTGGTTGATGATTATGCAACTCCTATAGAAAGATCTCTTCAACGGATACAGGGAATGAGAAATCTTATTATGGACCTGCTTGATTTTACAAAAATACGCCTCGAGCGAAAAGAGGAAAAAATCCAGGAGGTAAATCTTGCGGAAGTTGCTTCAGCAGCAATCATTACCGTTCAGCCATTTGCAATACAGATGGATGTAAACATTAATCTAGAGGTAAGGTCCGATGTTATTATAATGGCTGACCCCGATGATATGGAGATTGTTTTTAATAATCTCATTTCGAATGCTGTTAAATACAATAAAATTGGCGGGAAAGCTGAAATTACAATAGATAGTTCTGACAGTGAAGCAATTCTGATCATTTCTGATACAGGTATTGGCATAACCAAAAATGATACGGAAAATCTTTTCGCTGAGTTTGTAAGGATCAAGAATGAAAAGACAAGGAATATTTCAGGAAGCGGACTGGGATTATCAATAGTTAAAAAAGTTGTAGAATTATATCACGGAACAATTAAAGTTGATAGCACTCCTGACATAGGAACTGTATTTACAATCAGATTACCCAAAAAAACAATTACAATTACCTGAAAATCATGATGAACAGGGTCGCAACATTTCGGCCGATTTCATTAAAATCAATAACGTATGATGAAACTACCAGGAAAAACAGTAGAGAGGCTTAGTGAATACAGAAGGACACTTCTGGAATGCCTGAATGAAAAAAGAAACTTCATCTTTTCTCACGATCTGGCCGCCCGTCTTCACATAACTGCCGTACAGGTAAGACGCGACCTTATGCTGATTGGATATTCGAGTGTTCTCAGAAAAGGATACGATGTCAGGGAACTTATTGATACTATCGGTAAGATTATTGATTCTGAAGTTAGTATGAATGTCGCGGTAATCGGTATTGGGAATCTTGGAAGAGCCGTTGCCGGTTATTTTAAAGGGAAACGGTCAAAACTTAATCTTGTAGCATCATTTGATAACGATCCCCAGAAAATAAATAAAGTTATTTCAGGGGTAAAATGCTATCCCTATAATGATATCGAAAAACTGGTAAAAGAGCTTGACATAAGGATAGCAATTCTTACGGTTCCACCCGATTTTGCAAGAGAGATAAGTGAAGAAGCGGTACGTTATGGAATAAAAGGTATTCTGAATTTTACTACTATTCCTTTAAACGTTCCCTCTGAGGTCTACCTGGAGGAATACGATATGATAACTTCAATAGAAAAAGTTGCCTATTTTGTAAAAGAAATTAAAATTTAGGGAACGGGTTTGAAATGAAGATATTCAGGAGCTTTGAAGAGGCGAAAAATATAATCAACCCCGTTGTCACAACCGGATCCTTCGATGGGGTCCATATCGGACATAAGACCATCCTTTCGCGATTGAAGATGCTGGCGGAGAAGCATAACGGCGAATCAGTTTTAATAACATTTGATCCTCATCCCAGAAAGGTTCTTTACCCCGATACTGCCGGAAAAGATCTTAAACTGATTAATTCACAGGAAGAGAAACTTGATTTACTCGAGAAAGCCGGTCTGGACAACGTAATTATAATAAAATTCACAAAAGAGTTCTCAAAGGTTACAAGTGAACAATTTGTCAGGGATTTCCTCCATGGTATTCTTCATGCAAAAGTTGTCGTTGCCGGGTTTAATCATCATTTTGGATTTAATAAGGAAGGTGACTATAAACAATTGTGGGACTGGCGGGGAAAATACCATTTTGAAGCTGAAGAAATCCCCGAACAGGAGGTATACCATGAAACTGTAAGTTCGACAAAAATCCGGCAAGCCATAAGTGAAGGATATATTCAAAGGGCAAATGCCTATCTTGATCACTATTATATTATAAAAGGCAAACCTGTGAACTATCTGATTGAGGATAATCTTAACTTGCCTTCCCTTCTGAAAATACCGCTTACAGAAGAATGTAAAATCCTGCCCTACTTTGGGATTTATGCTGTGTCGGTTGATTCGGGGTCGGTTAATTCAAAAGCGATGGCAATAATTCACAGGAGAAATGATAACACCTCAGAAGTTCTTCTGAATATATTTGATGAAGTGAAGTTTCCTGCTGATAATAATATCACAATTTCTTTTCATAAAAAGATACTCGGAGCTATCAACTTTAGCGATAGCAGGGCTATTTCAAAAATCAACCTCGCAATAGAGGAGATATCTGAGCTTATTTATTGACAGAAATCATTTCCAACAGGCCTTTTATTGATTACCTTTGCAACTGAAATTACCAGATATTTATTGTAAGACCTGGAGAATTGAACTCATCTCTTCTGTTTTACCTCTCCCCAACCCCTCCCCCAAGAGGGAGGGGCAGGAAAATCAAAAGCAACGAGGTACTCTCCCCCTTCTCTCCTGGGAGAAGGGGATGGGGGGATGAGGTAAATGAATCAGGAAAGAGCCTGCCAGAATGAGTCTGGATAAGATATCGGAACTTGTATTTTGTAAATAAATTTAATTTAGTAATTAATGAAGTTTTCACCTGAAAAATTAAGTATTCCCGATCAACGAATGAAACCATTCATTGATCCTGTAGAGATATGGGATCTTATTAATAATACCAAACCCGATAAGCAGCGAGTCAGAGATGTAATTGCTAAATCGCTTGATAAGCAAAGATTAACATTGGAAGAGACCGCCGTTCTTATAAATTCTGTCGGAACCGGTCTTGCCGATGAGATCAAACAAGGTGCCCGGGAATTAAAAGAAAAGGTTTATGGAAACAGGATTGTGCTTTTTGCGCCTCTTTACGTTGGGAACAGATGTGTTAATAATTGCCAGTATTGTGGATTCAGAGTTACGAACGCTGAGGCTATCCGTAAGACCCTCAGCGATAACGATATTGTTAAAGAAGTTGAAGCGCTCGAGGATAATGGGCAGAAAAGATTAATACTGGTTTATGGAGAACATCCTGATTATTCCCCTGAATATATTGCACATACAGTTAAGATTGTTTATGGTGTCAAAAAAGGACACGGAGAAATCAGGAGAGTAAACATAAATGCAGCACCGCTGGAAATTGAAGGATTCAGAACTGTGGGTGAATCCGGTATCGGCACTTACCAGGTATTCCAGGAAACATATCATCCTGAAGCATATAAATGGTATCATCTCGGAGGCAAAAAGAGAGATTTTGAATATCGCCTTACAGCACTCGACAGGGCTCAGGAAGCAGGTATCGACGATGTGGGGATAGGAGCGCTTTTCGGCCTTTACGACTGGAGATTTGAAGTAATGGGACTTGTCCGGCATACTAATCACCTTGAAGCTTGTTATAATGTAGGCCCGCATACTATTTCTTTCCCCCGCATTAAAGATGCTCTCAGTCTTAATATTGATGGCAAATATGAGACAAATGATGAAGATTTTAAAAAGCTTATTGCGATTCTACGACTTGCGGTACCATATACAGGATTGATTTTAACAGCCAGAGAATCTCCTGGTGTCAGAAAGGAAGCTATGCAATTTGGTGTATCACAGATAGATGGTGGTACAAAACTTGAGCTTGGTTCATATTCTGACACAAAAAATGAAAACCAGAACCTTAATCGTGAACAATTTAAAATAAATGATGCCCGCTCCCTGGCTGAAGTTATCGATGAACTTCTGGAAAACGATTACTTGCCTTCATTCTGTACATCGTGTTACAGAATGGGACGTACCGGGGAACATTTCATGGAATTTTCAGTACCAGGATTCATAAAAAGATTCTGCAGTCCAAATGCAATTTTGACTCTCTCGGAATATATTTGTGACTATGCTCAGGGTGATACTGTTGAAAAAGGATGGAAAGCCATCGATAAAAATCTCAAAAAACTTGAGGCCGGTGTGGCTGTAAGTACAAAGGAAAAAATTGAAAGGATTAAGCTTGGGGAGAGAGATCTTTATTTTTAAAACCGAAGGGGAGAGAGGAATAAAAGGAGAGTGGGAGACGAAGAATATAAAGACAAAAGACAAAAGGAAAAAGATAAAAGTTTCAAGTTTAGGATCCCCCGACTTGTCGGAGGCAAGGGATGGATTTTAGATTTGAAAAATAAGAACTGTCACTTAAACATAATTTAGGTCATCATGATAAAGGTTCTCGGAATAAAAATCATCGACAGAATAAAAGAAGCAGGTCTGACCCAGGGTATTCTATCTCAGCATGCAACAGTCATTACAACCCGACTGGGATTCCATGAGGTGACTGATGAAGTCTGCAGCCGTGAGGCATATATCATTCTGCATCTTAATGGCGATCCGGCTGATACAGATAAGCTTGCATCTGAATTGAAAAAACTTGAGGGTATTGAGATCAGGGAATTGACTTTCACTTCTGAAAAAGAAACCTTGAATGCTAAATCAACTAATAACGGCGTGGAGATCCTTGGTATTCTTGTAGAAAGAAGCCAGTCTGTTATTTTATCTGTTCAGAAAATTCTTACTTCGTATGGCTGCAATATCCGAACCCGTCTGGGAGTAAATGAAGTTTTCTTCGGAGAACCTGCAGGTCTCATTATTCTCGAATTAAAAGGAGATGAAAATCAACGGCTCCTTCTTGAAAAAGACCTGAAAGCCTTGAATCAGGTTCATGTCAGGACAATGGTGTTTTGAGAACAATAATGCTTCCTGGTACTTGGTGCTGGGTACTGGTTCATTTCCTGAATCCAATACCCAGTACCTAATACCCGGAATCCCATACCAAGCTACAAGCTGTCTCCAAAGTCAGCTTTGAATTTTGCAACAAGCTTCTCAGGCCAGTTGCCAATAGGAGCCAGCCGTCCTGTAAAGAAACGCAATACAGGTGGCTCTTCAATAAACCTGATGCCTCCTACAAGCTCCCTGTTGTGATACAACCAGTTCAACCTGTCAATCAGATATTCAACGTGTGAAAGAGTAAATACCCTTCTTGGAAAAGCAAGCCTCATAAGTTCCAGGTCAGCCAGAATATCATTTCCTTGTTCATCACGGATACTGCTCATTGTTCCGCGTTCCATTCCACCTTGTCGAGTTCGATTGCTGCATAGTTTATAAACGAAGGTGATTGTCCAACAACTTCCTCATCAAGAGTTTCATATAATCCGACGGTCATTGCTTCAATTTCCCTGATTGAAATTCCTCCATAGGTAAGAAATCCTTCATAAAGAGGAACAAGATCTTTCATCTTATTGTACAAATCTTTACTGTTAGTGCATATTGCACCGCCCCGGGAAGAGCTTACTTTTCGTCCTGAAAAATATACTATATCTGAAAGCTCACACATCTGTTTAAGGATGAACCCTATTGATTTGTCTTCAAAACCGTGTTCTCTTTTTTGAATAAAATAAGCATTTTCACCAATTAGACTCGCATCCAGGATGATAATTAATTTATACTTATCGGCTATTTTTCTGACATTCTTAAAGTTTTCCATTGAGAAGGGCTGTCCTCCAATAAGGTTTGTTGAAGCTTCCATACGGATAAATGGAATATTTGCCGTGCCTGTCTTATTGATGAGCTCTTCAAGACGGACAATATCAATATTACCTTTGAAGGGATGAGTGCTTTTTATCTTCATTGCCTCATTGGTAAAAAGTTCTACAACTTTTCCTCCGTTTAGCTGAATGTGTGCAAGGGTAGTTGTAAAATGGTAGTTCATCGGGATCACCGACCCCTGTCTTACGAAAGTTTGGGAAATAATATTTTCGGCAGCACGACCCTGATGAACCGGCAGTAACAGGTTCTTCCCGAAAACGTCAGATACACTCTTTTGAAATTTGACAAAGCTCTGTGAACCTGCATATTCATCATCTGCAACGAACATTTTTGAGAGCTGTTCATCGCTCATGGCGTTTGTACCACTGTCAGTAAGCATATCAAGAAATATGTCTTTT
>Ga0209747_1001238_pt1 | contig 13642 bp, 12 predicted proteins | sample BarGraNGADG00311_FD_184498 | JGI IMG/M metagenome (GOLD analysis project Ga0209747, IMG submission 184498) | Arctic peat soil microbial communities from Barrow, Alaska - Barrow Graham LP Ref core NGADG0011-311 (SPAdes) (version 2) | ecosystem: Environmental > Terrestrial > Soil > Wetlands > Peat... | reverse complement strand
CCATTTAAAACAGTACCGTCCAAACCAACATCGGTCATTTTTGTTGTTTCCCAGCTAATTTCAGAGTTTGGGTAAACAGACATTCTACTCCCGGATTGTAAGGTTCCTCCGAAAGGATAGTTATATCCCAAATTGATAAGCGATTGATACGCATAATTATTCACTGTCCCATCTGCCAGGTTAATAACTTCCTGATTACCTAATTCACCCCAAGATCCGCGGAGCTTCAATTCTTTTAAAAAAGATAAATCTTTCATAAATGCTTCTTTCGAAATACGCCAACCAGCAGAAAATGAAGGGAAGGTTCCAAAGCGGTTACTTTTTGAAAATCGGGAAGAACCATCCCTGCGAATATTGGCTTCTAACAAATATTTCTCGTTATAAGCATAGTTTAAACGTCCAAAGTAAGAAAGCAAATCATATTCACCGAGGGAGCCAGTATTGGTTTGAGTGGAAGGATCCCCTGCATTTAACTGGGGTAAATCAGCCAATGATCCACCGGTACGATATCCTCTCAAAAAATTTGTGCTATTATTGATTTTAGACACACCTACTAAAATGGTGAAAGAATGAACAGCAATGGTCTTGGTATAATTCAATAAACCCTGGTAATTCATTGCCCAGTTTTTATCGGCTTCGTTCGAAATCGAGTTTTGCTCTTTCGTAATTGTACCACCAGCTGGTAAATTATAAGTAAGCGCTTGTGTATAAGCAGAATTAAAATCGGTGGTGTAATTACCATTTATGGACCCAGTCAGGGTAAGGCCTTCAATAATATTATAGTTAACTTTAAAGTTTCCGGTTAAAACATTGTCTTCATACCTACTGTTTCCACCCTCGTTTTGTAAACGAACAATGTTTCCATCACCACGACCGACACTCCAATCTCCATTTGTATATTTAACTGGAATCATAGGATTTGAAACGATGGCCTGTCCAAATTGCATCCACATTCCGTCCTGAGGCTCATTTCTGGTGGAGAATTTACCAAACATGTCGGCACTTACACTTAAATGTTTGTTAACTTCAATATCAGTGTTCAACCTAATTGTCAATCTATTGAAATCTGTCTTTTTTGTCAAACCTTCCTGTTTAAAATAGTTTGTAGAAAAGCGATATATGCCTTTTCCAAAACCACCGGCAACAGAAAGGCTATGCTCCTGTTGAGTGCCACTTCCTTTTAGGATTTCTTTCATCCAGTTTACATCAGGATATTTGTCCAAATTTCTATTTGGATCATTGTATGCTGCAATGTCTGTATCTGAAAACATAGCTCCAGCACCAGAATTAGTACGGGTGAGATTTACAAGTTTCATATATCCCTGGGCGCCCTCAAATTTAGGCAGGAAGGTTGGATCCTGCACCCCATAATAACCAGAATATGAAACCACTGTTTTTCCTTTATTACCTCTTTTGGTAGTAATTAAAATGACTCCATTGGCTGCACGAACACCATATATGGATGAAGCGGCTGCATCTTTAAGAACAGAGATAGACTCAATATCATTTGCATCAACATTATTGATGTCATATTCAACGCCGTCAACCAAAACAAGAGGATTTGTATTATTTAAGGTTCCAATACCCCTGATATTGATTGCTCCTCCGTCAAGACCAGGCTGTCCGGTAGTTTGAGTAATAGTTACTCCTGGCATCGAACCTTCTAAAGCAGATGAAAGCTGTGTAACTGTTTTTTGTTCAAGATTATCGATCCCAACAGTAGCAATAGCGCCTGTAAGGTTAACTTTTTTCTGCGTGCCATAACCTACCACAACGACTTCCTCCAGACCAATTGCAGACTGAGACATAGTTACATTGATTTGAGTTAATGTCCCGATAATGATTTCCTGGGGTTCCATCCCGATAAATGAGAATGTCAGGCTTTTTGATTCCTGAGGAACTTCAATACTGTATTTACCCGCAATATCGGTCACTGTTCCCAGAGTTGTTCCGGTAACAATAACGTTTACACCAGGAATAGGTGTACCATTCTTTTCAGTAACAGCACCCGTTATTTGTTTTTTTTGTGGTTGTGGCACTTCTGTCAAATAATCCGGTGCAAGAATGATTTTGCGATTGATGATCGTATACTTCACATTGGTACCGGCAAATAGATTATCCAGTATCACATTAATTAATTGATCTTTAGCAATGATGTTGACTTTACGATCGGTGTCGAGTAATTTTTCATTGTAGAGGAAGAAAAATTCACTTTCGTCTTCAATTTTATCAAGTACCTTGACAAGGTTGGTTTCCGAAAAATTGAGTGAAAGTCTTGTTTTCTGCGAATAGGCGTCGTTAGCACGTGCTTGCAGAATTCCGAGAATCATAAGAATAACAGCAATACGCATAGTTAGTAGAGTTTTTTTCAGAGAACGATAAAACAATTCCCCGAAAGGTTTATTTTTTTTCATAGATTTGTAAAGTTTTTAAGTTAAAAAATATCGAAATGATGTTTTTTTGGGAAATCGTTGACGCGGTTTCCTTTTTTTGTTTTTCCCCTTTAAGGTCCGTTAGCAGTTTTCATAGCTTTTGGTTTTTAGGTTAGATTATCATTTTTTCATAAAGATGGTCACTTCTTGTTTTTTGAAAGTATCATCCGGCATCAGTTCACGCGGAGTAATTTTATATCTGATAGGAGACGTCAAACTTAAGCACCGGAGTACCTCTTCTAGAGTGTCATCCAGGAAAGTTGCACGGAAAGAATATTTTTCAAGTTCTTTGTCGGCCAATTGAATCTTTACATTATACCATCGTTCAATACGGCGGGCTACTTCGGCCATAGGGTCACCCCTGAAAACGAGTTTGCCTTCGGTCCATGCGTTATACTTTGACGCATCGGTTACCGTCTTGATGATATTACCGTTCTGATAAACCAACCTTTCCGATGGGAGCATCGTAACTTTTTCATTACCTTTTTTATCCAGAAACTCCACTTTCCCTTGCTGAAGTACTACTTCGATATAATTTTCTGCCGGATAAGCGCTCATGTTGAAGCTAGTACCGAGTACCTTCACTGTTGAATTACCATTACTGATTTCAAAAGGGTGATCCTGATCGTGTTTCACTTCAAGCCATGCTTCACCTTCAAGTTTAACCTGTCGGTTGTTGGTAAATGGAAGTGAATAGCTGAGGTGTGAACCGCTATTAAGCATCCCGGTAGTACCATCGGGAAGAATGAAGGAGACCCGTGCGCCCAGAGGTGCAAAAATTGTGGAACTGACTCGCTGGTCGGCTGTTATCTTCCCGTGATTGCCCAGATAACTGTAAACCATTCCCCCTGCAATAAGTAATGGTAAAAGTAAAATGGCGGCAGCTCTCATGTAAATCCGAATAATTTTTTGGAAAGGTTTCTGTCTTTTCAAAGTTTCATTTTTTCGGATTATATGATGAACCCGGTCGAGGAGGTGATTGAGATTAACTTCAGATGGTGAAGTATCCCTTACCATAATGTCCCAGTCTTTTTCGAGAGAGCGCTGCAGATATAGATTAGTTTCCCCATTTAAAAAAAGGGATTCCACCCATGCTTTTTCAGCATCGTCCGACAGCCCTTTAATATATCGTTCTATCTTTTCTAATTCTTCTTGTTTCTCCATTGTCATTTTTAGTTATTACCAGGAAAAGTGATTTTCTCGTTATTATATATAATACTCCTAAGTAAGGTGAATCTCTTGTGTAAAATGCATTTTTTTCCAGGTTAACATTATTTTTATCGGAATTATCTCAAGTGGCATATATCGCGTTTTATAAAAACATTTTACAGAAAAGATATCCATCATTAATTATTTGCGAAAAAGTGTGTCGGTTTGATTAAAAAAACTGACAGGTATTGCAAGAATCATTTATAAGACCTGCATTTACCTGTCAGCACACCCTTATTAACCTAACCTGACTTTGATCTTGTTTCGTCTGACACTAATTAATTTTCCCTTTAAAATGGTTATTTCAATCATTACATTTCTCACGTTCTTATATTATACCCGTAAGTAAGAAGAGTCTCATGTGTAAAATGCATTTTTTTTAATCCGATAATCGTTTTTTGCATAGGAAGTATCTAAATACGCTCATAACGCACTGTTTAAAAGCATATTATTAAAAATATTTCAGACCTTAACTTTTCTGAGAGTGAAATAGAAGTATGGAAGTTACATAACCACTCCACGATACAAAATATTATTATGTCTTTTTTGATTTGAACACAAGTGATGTTCCATGAATCATAGAAATAAAATCTTTATTTTATGATTACCTTAGTATAAAATAAATAGTTGAATGATTTTTTGATCAAAGGAAAAAAAGTGAAAAAATCAGAAAAACCGGTAAGTTTTCCTTATGCAACCTGACACGGATAAATTTAAGGGATTCAGATATATAATTATCAACCGTTCCTGGAGAGAGGCCAACTTCTTCCGCAATCTCTTTGGTCGATTTACCTTCCTGCCGACTTTTAAAAAAAATAGTTTTTTGTCTTTCAGGAAGTTTATTAACGATTTGTTCCACTTGTGCCAGAACAGACTGGTAGTCGATAGCTTCTTCTGTTTCAGACGAAGACTGAGAATTTTCATATAAGGTGTCGTCGATGAATTTATGACAATAATTCCTTTTTCGAAAAAGTTTGCAAATATCGTTGTACGCTATGGTAAAAAGATATGATTTGAAGGATGATTCTTTTTTCAGAATTTTATAGTTTTCCCATAACTTCAGAAATACTGACTGAACTAGTTCCTCAGTCTCGTCCGTAGATTTGAGGTACCTCAAACCGAATGCATAGAGTTTCCCTGAATACTTTTCGTATATAAGGTCGAATGCTTCCACATCACCTTTTTGCAATCTTTCTACCAATTCAATATCTCCAGGAAACAATTTCAATGATATTATTATTTGGTTAGTGTTATGTAAAGATATCTTTTAATACAACAATTTTCAGGATCGCGAGATCACTAATTCATATATCTATATTCGGTCTGCTAACCTTGTCAACCAGGTAAACAATTGATTTATACGATATACCGGTATGCAGACTCAGACCTATCTCACAGGTCCGGCTTGTTGAATATCCGTTTTTCACTATCTCTGGCAATTGACTTTTTAAATTGGCCAAACCATGCCTATTCAGTTCAGGATAAGTGAAACCGCGGTCCCCGGCAAAACCGCAGCAATTTGTCTCAGGTATTATTACCTTTTTAGCACAGGTCCTTGCAAGGTCAGAAAGTTTAGTGTCCAGTTCCATTTTTTTCATACTGCATACAGGGAATACAGTAATGACCTCATCCACAGGGGTTATAGTCAAATAGGGCAGGAGCCATTCTATTATAAACTCTACTGGTTCGTAAAGTTTAAGGCCTGACTTCATATTTTCTTTCATGGTATACAGACAAGGACTCATATCGCAAAGGACAGGATATTCTCCATTTCTGCTTGCTTTAAGAAGTGCAGCTTCCAGTTCGTCAGATTTTTTTTCTCCGGCTTCTGTATAGCCCTTACTCGAGAATGCCATGCCACAACAAAGGTTGTTAAGGTTTTCGGGATAAATTGGTTCAAATCCGCCTTTATGCAATAGCTCGACCATTTTCTCAGTAAGCTGTACCTCCTTATTATGATCTTTTGATACACCCATTGAACGATTAATGCATGATGGAAAATAAACCACCTTCCTGAGAAAAGCTGGATTGACCTTATTACTTGTTTTAATGACTCTGGCACCTTTTGGCATAAAAGGGTTCCACAATGGAATTCTGTTCCCGGATATACTTCGAAAGTTACCTGAGATACCTCGCATTATATTGGTTCCCAAAACAGTATGAAAAAAACTGACTAATGAAAGCGCTCTCCGTGCTGCAGAAGTTATAAGGTTCATATGATTGGCTATCCAAGTTGCCCGATTTTTTCCGGAATCAATTCTTTCTGAACGGAGGATTTTAATGAGCTTCCCCGTGTCTATTTTAACCGGACAACTTACGGCACAAAGTCCGTCTGTAGCGCAAGTCTCATTGCCGGAATATTCAAAAGATTTTGCCAGCGATGCAGCGATATGAGGCTCTCGTCCGCTTTTTGCAAGTGAGACTATTTCCCTGTGGATCACAATTCGCTGGCGAGGTGTAAGTGTCAGTCCGGCTGAAACGCACGATGGCTCGCAAAAGCCGCATTCTGTACACTTATCAATGACCTCATTTGCTGCAGGAAGCGGCTTAAGATCCTTTAAGTGAACCTGTTTGTCGGAATTCAGTATCACACCAGGATTCAGGATATTCAAAGGATCAAATATCTGTTTTATTTTCTTCATAAGAGCATAAGCATCTTTTCCCCATTCCATTTCAACAAATGGTGCCATATTTCGGCCGGTTCCATGTTCCGCTTTCAGTGATCCGTCATATTTATGAACCACCAGATCTGAGACTTCTGATATAAGTTTGCCATACCTGTCAATCTCCTGTCGTGTACTAAAATCCTGGGTGAATACAAAATGAAGGTTTCCTTCGAGGGCATGTCCAAAGATCACTGCCTCATCGTATCTGAATTTTTTTAGCAGGTTTTGAAGGTCCAGGGTGGCTTCAGCTAACGATCCGACAGGAAAAGCAACATCTTCGATGATGACAGTGGTACCGGTTTTGCGCATAGCACCGACTGAGGGGAACAATCCCTTCCTGATTTTCCACAGTTGCTCATATTCTGAAGGAATATCAGTAAATGTAACAGCCCTTTCAACAGGAATGCTTTTTATGGAATTCTTTATTAGTTCAATATTTCTATTTATTTCAATCTTATTTCCACTTACAGTTTCCACAAGTAATGCACAGACATCATTCCGAAGCATTTTCAGGAATTCAGGAATTCCCTTTTCGTTTTCAACTGATCGCAATCCGGCCCGGTCTATCAATTCAACTGCTGACACGGGTTCAGCCTTAAGGAGTGTGACAGCTTTACACGCTTTTTCAATATCCGGAAAGATCATCAGTGAGGTTGCCTTGCAAGGATGTTCGATGACAGTTTTGAAACTGATATCAGCAATAAAACCCAACGTACCTTCAGATCCGATCATAAGATGTTCAATGATATCGAACGGATCGGTGAAATCAATAAGGGCATTCAGGCTGTAACCGGTAGTGTTCTTCATTTTGTACTTCTTCCTGATCTTTTCCGCAAGGGTAGTATTTTGAGTCGCCGATATTGCCACTTTTTCTATTTCTGAAAGAAGATTTGAATGTGATGTCATGAACGACTTCTTACTTGACTGATCCCTTGTATCAAGAATGGTTCCATCAGCCATGATGATCTTCATTCCGGCAACAGTCTTATACGAATTCTCTGAAGTACCACAACACATACCGCTGGCATTATTTGCAGCAATCCCTCCAATCATTGCTGCATTTATTGAGGCCGGATCAGGACCAATCTTTCTTCCAAAAGGAGCTAGAAGTGAATTTGCATGTCCGCCAGTTAATCCGGGCTGCAACCATATTTCAGTACCATTTTCATTTATGTGGAATTCTTTCCAGTGGCTTCCCCCAATCACTAATACTGAATCAGTAATCGCCTGACCTGACAGACTTGTACCTGCTGCACGGAATGTTACAGGAATAGATAGTTGAGAGCTCTCTTTTAATATCCGGGATACTTCAACCTCATCCAAAGCTCTTATCACCAGTTTAGGAATAAGTCTGTAGAAACTGGCGTCGGAGCCATAAGCCAGAGTATATAGAGGGTCATGAAATATTCGTTTCCTATCGATGGTTTCGGAAAGTTTTTCGTACAATAGTTTATAATTTCCGGTAAGCATGGGGAAAGGTAAAAAAATTACCACAAAGGAGCACAAAGGATTTCACAAAGGCGATCGAAGGCTAAATTTATTTCTCAAGTTTATAATATTTCAACACATTCATTGCAAATCTTGCTGATACTGTTCCCGGTCCTCCACTCAGCTCAATCGCTACCTCAATGGCTTCGATAATCTCTCCATCTGCAGCTCCATCCTCCAGTGCTTGTTTTATATGCCATTCCATGCAAGATTCGCAGTTTATTACAACTGAAATTCCAATCGCTATCAACTCCTTTTGTTTCTTGCTCAATTCTCCGTCTTTATAGGTATTTTGTTCCATATCAACAAAGGATTGATATACTTTTGATTTTTTCAGATAGTATGAATGGGCCTGTTTCCGGGTCTTAATAATTTTTTCAATCTTGTTTTTATCAAGGTTTTCCATACAACTTATTTTATTTCTTTAAAGCTTTAACGAATAATAGTGAATATTGAGAAATATAGAAAGATAAATTGTCGACATATTTTTTCAGGTAATTTCTGTTATATTCTGAAATATTAAGATTTTGGAGATTCAGAAATTGTATTTTTGAATACAATTTCTCGCCCGCCTCATTTATTATATTATGTTCTTTCATAGGGACTCTGCTGTATTATTTTTCTGTTGAAATTTGATGTCCGTTATCTCTAAGTGCTTTAATCCCAATATTTAAGTCTTTTTGTTTTACTAAAATGTAATCAGTTTCGTATGTTGATATTGTGAAAATAGGAATCTTTTTTTCTTTAAAAATGGCAGCAATATCAGCTACAATACCAACCAGAGAAAAATCTAAAGGTCCGGCAATTTTAAAAATTCTCCAATCATTGCTATATAAAATGTCTTCTGAAATTAAATCATGGTGCAATGCTATTACAGATAACTCATCCTTAGTTTTTGTAATAGAGTAAAAATCAGAAGAAAACACCCAGTCAGGCAATACAGATTCGTTTTTAAATTTAAAAATTGAATATTTCTCTCTTAAAACTGTGAAATTCATTATCATATGTTCATGGTTATTTAAAGTTGCAGATGAAGAATTTGCTGATTAGTTTTTAGCCTGGTGTATTTTATAGATACAGGCAGGAGCTAAATCAAGGTGTGAAATCTTCTTAATTCAGACCTTCGAGCAGGATAGTGTCACATTTAGATGCTATCATTTGAAAAGGCGAGAAATTTTCTGTCGTTTATTCAATTTAGTTAATTCCAGTCAAAAGTTTCAATTTTCTCATTTAATTTCCATTTTTCAGGGAAGGCAGATTCCATCCAGTCTAATGGTTCACCAACAGGTAAAACTTGTGCTGCCAGTTTAAAACATTCTTTAATTTTTAATTTTTGCATTGGTCCGAATAGTACAGAGGCAATTCATAAGCTGTTAAGCCACCAGCAGCTTCATTGCTGACAATGACGACAAAACAGATAAAGCCAGGTTTACTCAACAAGGTCGTGAGGTATTGTTCATTCTTTTTCTGTTTTTTGATCGCTTTGTCCCGGGTGGTTGGAATCATTGGTCTTTGCTTTCCAGAATCTGAGTTTACTTTTTATTTTGTCAAAAAAACTCCTTCCTAAGATAAATAAGCTTAGATAAAACGTTATCTCACCGGCAATTATCAATCCTGTTGTAATCTCCGCAATCTGAGCTTTTGAAAAACCAAACCACGGAACGATTAGGATCGTTAAAAACAACAGGCAAGAAACCGATAATATTATATATCCAATTATTTTAATCATTTTTCATTTTTTTTCATAATACTGATGTTTCATATTTTAATTGGTTGTTTTGGTTTGTAACCAGTATAGTTTTTAATAATAAGTTATGGAACTCCATTTATGTTCAATCTCTATCAGGAAAAGAGTTGAATTAGCTATCAAAAGATTGCTATCATAGAATGTAATAAGACATTTTCTGAAGAGCCATCTAATATATTTATGTTAAGTCAACAATGTTGTCTTTAATCCGTTAATATAAATTTTACAAACAGGACCATGACTATAATTTGAAAGGAGCGAAGGTGCCAGACGGGGTTGTAATCTAAAAATTGGGAGAATACAGAGTCCAGGGAAAAATCTGATTATTACTTTACCTCAACTATCTTTGTGCCTTTATTAACATCATTTTCGTTAAATTCATCCATGGTAAAATAATATTTCTGAAACCTGTTTAAACTGCGTATAGTTAACGAATCTGCACCAAGTACCTGATAATTATGATATAGCTTATCTACTTGAGTACCATAACGAACATTGTAGCCAACTGCATCAGGATTTTTGATCCAATTTAGTTTAACTTCACGTCGGTCAGTTGGTGTTCGTGCCACATTGAAATTTTTAACCTCTCCGGGCTTGTTCCTCTGTCCGTTCCCGAAAATGCGCAATCCGGCCAAAGCTAATGTGCCATCGGGAACATAATAATTAGTAAGTTTTATATAACGGGCTTTTAAAGGAACAGCAAGCTCAATGTAATCATGTGGAATGTCCGTTTTATTTTGGGTTTTGTCTGCTAAAAGTTTCCATGTTTTATTATCATCTGAATACTCCAGAAGATACTGATAATATATTTTAGGGTTACGATCATGTAGTTGCGTTTGGTTTTCGGCAAAATTTATTTGTACAGCATTTATTGTGGATACTTTTTGCAGGTCTATACTAATCCATTCGCCTTTATTGCCGGATTGTGCGCTCCAGTACGTGCGAATTTCTTCGTCAGCAGCATAATTTTTCGGATGACCGGGTAATTCTGACGAAACTTCAATCGGTTTATTATATGACAGTAACATCCATTGAGGAAACAATTCATCAGGACTAAATATTTTTTTACCAGGGATATTAAAAGGGAAATCTCCAAAACCAGTATATGTATAAAGAATCCCATCCTTATCAAAAAACATAGGAAACAAGCCCAAACGACGTTCGAACATGTGCTTTTGAGAAATGGTCATGGTTGAAATATGCCAATAATTTCCATATCTATCCTGAAATGTGCTACTATGACCTGCTCCGGCAATAAATCCTTCGGGTTTTGATGAGCAGGGGTTATGAGTTGCCAATTTGAATGGTCCAAGCGGATTATCCGAAAGATAAACTCCGTCGCAATAGCTTTTATATTCAGTACCAGGTGCTGCATATTGAAGATAGTATTTACCCTTATACTTTGTCATCCAGGCCCCTTCTATCCATGGGTTTTCGGGTTTGTTATTATAATCTCCCGTTTGCTCCCAGCCGTAATCTTCTTTTTTACTATTAAAACATTCTACAGGCTTTCCTTTGGGATTAAGACTCCTTTTATCAAGCTCAACTCCATAAATTGGTTCTTTATTCGAGCAACCATAATAAAAGTATAAACGACCATCATCATCGAGAAATAAATCGGGATCGGTCATCCCGATTGGGAATGCGGAATTGGCTATTTCCCATTTGCCATTTTTTGGGTTTGAAGTTTTATAAATTGTAACCGGACTTTTTCCTGATGCCATAAAATATAAAGTATCATTGATTACTACAGCTGCCGGTGCATAGTCTTCAAGAGGCAGGTCGGAAGTAGTTATAAAATCCCAATTGATTAAATCAGTTGAATGCCAGTATCCTCCAGATTTAGATGCAAACAAATAATACTCCTCTTTAAACAAAACCATTGCAGGGTCGGCAGCTTCGCGACGTGAAGGATCATCAAGGCAAAACCGATAACTAAGGTTCAACGGATTGCAAAGAGTGGTTTGTTTAGAATATTTCATACCTGCAGTAACAGATTGACTGAATGTTATTGTTGTTAATGCAAAGAATGCAATACTTAATATTACTTTATACATAATTAACGATTATTTGATAAAGAAACTTTAATTTTTTACAATTTATAAAATTATCAGTCAATTACTCAGCTTTGCAAGCAATGGCCTGCCAGGTTGGATAGCAAGATGCCCAACGATATTGTTAGCTGATGACTATAACAGCCAATGGAGTAGTTTTTTCAGTTTTACAACCGGGAATTATGAAATTCAACAATATCAGAGTTACGATAAACAGAATTCTTATTTTCACCTTTACTTCTCTTTCATTAGCTTTTGTTATAAGAATCGTCCTCATTTGAATGGTTTTTAGGGTTTAAGAATAACAACAATTAGCTGGTATCTTAGATGAATCAATTGCCTATAGTTAATTTTCAACTACTTAAAATGAGAAAATAATTCTCATATTTACCCCACTATCCAGCAGAATATTTTATGATGAAAGTATTTTTTGTTAACAGGGGAAAATTTATTTTACTATTAGTTGCTGTGTGTCAGCTACTTAACACTTCCTGTTCCAAAAAACTTTATCCGGAACCATCGTTTCAGAATCTCGAAAGCCATTCTGAAAAGAAAAAGTTGAAAAATTTTATGGACGCGGGCACTGAAAAAAGGATAAATACTCAAACTACCAGCGCGAATGAAATCATTAAAACCGCTCAAAAATACCTTGGCGTACCACATTGCATTGGCGGAACAACTATGAAATGCCTGGATTGCTCCGGATTATTGGTAACAGTTTTTGCCAAATATGGCATTCACCTTCCTCATAACTCGGAAGAACAAGCCAGGTATGGAAAAATAATTGCCGCAAAGGATAAGCTTATAAAAGGGGATCTGGTTTTTTTCATAAGATCATATGAAACACATCATTTTATCACTCATTCGGGTATTTATCTCGGGAATGATAAATTTATTCACACTTCTTCCAAAGATGGAGTAACCATCACTTCATTAAACGATCCCTGGTGGAAGGTAAGGTTCGTTTTCGGGACAAGGGTGTTTGAATAATTACCAGGACTTTGTACTTTCAAAAACGTATTCCTTTTCATATTACAATTTTGAGTAAAATTTATATTTTCGTTATAAAACAATAATGTACTCAAAATGTTCTGGCTGCCGACTTCGGCGGAGGCAATTACTGCCCGACGGTTAAAAGTCATCGGAATAGTCCTGTATCCACTGTTGTTTTTCATATGTTATGAATATTATGGGTCAGGGAATGTTGCTTTTATTTAATTTCTGGACCAATTTTATTAGCTTTGACAATCAGGTAATTTATAATTGAACCGCATGAAATACTCAACAGATATTAAGTGAACTTTTTTATGCGAAATAGTAATATGGGCTACAAACTTTCAAATATAAAAAAGATACATCCGATTGAGCCTCCTTGTAAGAAGACAATTTATAATTCGCCTGAGGAGGCGCAGGATATGATCAAGTATATCCAGGAACACCGAAGAGTACAGGAAATTCACGCCTATAAATGCATGTCCTGCGGTTTTTGGCATTTAACAAGTAAATCCAAATAATGCTGTTGCGATCGATCCTCATTAAAGAATCCTTTGCAATCAATTTGTCATTAGTCAAGATGAAGTTGCCATGTGTCGAAGTCCTAATAGACGAACAGGAATTGTCATGTCACGATAGAATAGTAAATGAGGCATTGAAAGTCTTTTCGGAAGTCTTTATTTAATTCCTCCATAAGCAGCAAAGCATAAGTTTTTATGCAATATTTCTATTTTTTGAAATCCAACTTTTTTCATCAGGTCTAATTGATAATTTAAAGACCTTGGTGAATCTTCTTTCTTTACATAATCAAATACCTTATTCTTATAATCATTCCCTCCAACGTCCTCTAAATAATTGCCATATTTTTCCCGGATATAATCATTTAATACTTCAGTGTCCTGTTTTATTAAATCAGAAATCATTAAACATCCGCCAGGGGCTAAGGATTCAAAAAGTTTAGAAAATACAAACTCCCAATCATAATCATCTCTTAAATGATGTAAAACAGCTCCTGCTAAAATAATATCATAATGGGTTTTTTGTAACATGATC